>LSQX01140599.1_pt1 | contig 14583 bp, 11 predicted proteins | sample 654561 | NCBI WGS metagenome assembly LSQX01 (sample SAMN04489861, study PRJNA283612) | anaerobic digester metagenome | isolation source: 4 biogas reactors fed with cattle manure at either 37C or 55C with and... | place: Denmark: Kongens Lyngby | collected 2014
TGGTAATAAAAGTATTTGAATGTTTTTGCGGCTGGTTCAAGAACACCCGCTATTTCCTTTTTTCATTCCAGAGACTAGGCTAAAGCGCCTTCTAAATTCTGAAGACCCTTGATTTTCAAGGGACTTCAGACGAATTGTGGCGGAGAAGGAGAGATTCGAACTCTCGCTGGAGTTGCCCCCACTAACAGTTTAGCAAACTGCCCCCTTCGGCCGACTTGGGTACTTCTCCGTATATGGGGAACCGTGCCATCGAGCTGTCAGATGACAGCGGTTCACTTTTGGCGGAGAGAAAGGGATTTGAACCCTTGACAGACTTGCATCTGTGCCGGTTTTCAAGACCGGTGCCATCAACCAGCTCGACCATCTCTCCACGGTGCAATGCTATGCTATTGTACAATGGCAGTCGGTTTATGTCAATTATTCCGTGGTATTCAACCCTGACATATCACCCCTTTTTGCACACTCTATTGGTCTCACCTACCCTTTTTGAACCTTATTTGTTCGTTTTATATTCTGTCATTTAATATCTCATAGTATAATTATATTTCATTACACATTCACCACATCCCATGCCGTCCCTATTTTCAACGTATATCTTTCCTGCAGTTTTGGCAAAGGCAAAGCAGCTTCTGTGTTGTGATATCCGAAAACAAGGTCATGCTCTCTTTACTGAAATCATACACCCTTATAATGTCAGCCCAGCGATAATGTTGTGGTAGAATCTTTATAAATATATTCTGCCTCTTTAGAATCAAATCAAGGTTGAAGTAATTCGTTGGTAGGTGCGGTAATACGGCCAGGTAGAAGACATTGGCTTCGACAAGGTCTTGGAAGAAGTGGCTGCCAAATGACAACTCCGGCATCATGCCCGCTGTTTCAAAGGATACTTCTGCTAAAGCCGCGATATTGTCTATTTCAGAAAAATTGACCGGAACACCAAGCGATGGCGTCGATGTCCCCCACCGTCCAGGGCCAAGCAAGAGGGTCGGCGCGTTTTCCGCATCAAACAATATCTGGTTCAGCTGCCCAATGATGCGGGCCACTTGGTAACGCTCCTGATCCGTCAATAAAGCGTACTTTTCAGGTATTACATAAACGACATAGTTTATGTTCATATTGACGTTACCGCCCATGAAATGGCCTTTAGACTCAATTAATACAATTCGTTTATCTATATATTCCGGAATAGATACAGTAGCCCCTACACTCCGTGTTTGCAACGGTCGGCACTGCAGAAGATTGATCACGCGATGCTGACTGTCGTGCTGATTGATCGTAAACTCGATGTCAATCGGGTAGGCATAGATCATTTCCAACGTCCGGATCATGTCGTGGATCGTGCCAATAAACGGCGCATCTGAAAGGACTTTATTGAAATTAAGGACCCATTTCGGATTGTTCCGGTACCCCAGTTCTGCCAGCCTCTGCGTTTCCTCCCAGTCTATCTCTCCCACCTGAGACAAATCGAGGGTTTTATCTTCCTGGATCAGCTCTTCAAGCGGGATCGTAATCAGGGCGTTCTGCTCCAGGTCGAGCAGGTCGACATAATGCTGCGAATAGGTTTTTTCTGCTTCTTTCGTGTCATGCGAAGACAGCAGCGGCTGATCCAGAGCAACGATCCTGGGGTAGTCACCCTCCACACGGTCGACCGCGCGTGTACCCAATCCGAAGACCAGGCGCAGCATCCCGGCCTGCGCATCCAACTGGTCATTCCACACATACAAGTTCTTGGAATGGCCGACGCCTGCCATCAGGGGATAAAAGTATTTTCCGCGATGCTCGCCTGAGACACGCTGCACCAGAAGAGCCATTTGTTCGTCTTTATCCTGCAAGCCGCGCTTCAGCCGGTAGCTTAAGGCCGCCGAATCCATCGTGCTGGCGTACACCTGGCGGACCGCATGTTCGAAAGCATCGAGACGTTGTTGCGGCGATCCCTGGTTGGCGCAAAAGATGCTTTCGTACTTGCCGGCAAACGCGTTACCGAAGTCATCCTCAAGTAAGGAACTGGAGCGGACAATAATGGGCGCCTGGCCAAACGTCTCCAACAACTGCTGGAATTTTTCACGCGTGCTACTGGAGAATGACCCCTCCAGCAGGTGACGACGCAACGGCTCCGCTTTTTCGAAATAGCCTTCTGGCGTCTTCTGTTCCGTACGCAGCTTCCACCAGCCGTTTTGCACAATGTAGCTGTAAAACAAGTCAGCGCCCAGGTAATAGGAGTCATGAGGCTCCAGCACCTGGTCCGGATCGATTCCCGAAGATAACCCTTCAACTTTTAGTATCTTACGCGCCAACAGCATGCCGACCGCTTTACCGCCAATTTTTCCTGTCCCTATTTCCCTGTTTTTGATCCCAATCAGGTCAGGCAGGTCAAAATAGCGCGAAGCCAGCTGCCCGATCTGCCCCTCATCGCTTAGGAGCATCCGCCGCAGACGGCCAAGCAATTGCTGACTCAAAGGCGTCTCCGGGTTATCCAGGCAGCCTTGCGCCTCCTGGAACAACCGGTCCCAGTAGTCAACATGGCGGCTGGACTGGGCAAAGGACGGAACCAGGCTGGAAAAGAACCTGGATGCATCCACACTGTTGGTCAGCGGCATACAAACATCACCGATCAGCTTATGCGGTAAATACATCGTCGAAGCATACCGCTGCCAGACCTTCAAGGGGTGGACATACAGGGCGTCATCCAGGTGATAGATATCCAGCAGCAGCTGGGTGGTCTCCCGGATGCCGGCAATGGCTTCAAAGGAATGTGCGCCACGCATCACGGCGAAATAGGCGATGGTATCCAATTCAAACAAGTACGGACAGATAATTCGGAAAAAGTTCTCGATCATCAGGTCAGAACCCCATTGTTCGAGTAAATCGGACAAACTATCGAATATATAGAACGCGCCCGGACCTAGATGTGTAACCAACGTGTAGATCGACTGCGTGAAGGTTTCAAAACCTTGTTGCGTATCGATGACATGTAACGTTAAACCTTTTCCATTACCGTCTTTCAGGATCGGATCATGCTGACCAAACCGAATGTAATGGACAGTTTTACCGTCTCCATTCGATTGGCTCAGAAATAAATTCGCCATGAGCCGATAATCGTCCAGTTGGTCGACCTGCCAGACCACATTATCGCCGATCCGAAGCTCGTCGATAACTCGATCAAGCCCGTGATGCCCAGTACTGACATGATAAGCCATAGAGTCCTGCCTTTTTAGTCTGAATGGTATCCTCAGCTACGATCTATAAGTTCGAGCAGTCTTTCGAGATCATCGTTTGAATAATATTCGATTTGGATGCTGCCCTTTCCCTGACGGTCTTTCAGCTTGACGCGCGTGCCCAGTCGACCAGCCAAACGTCGCTCGACGTCCTTGACACTCAGCACGTAAGCCGGATCCTGCTTTTTTTCTTCTTTAGGCGGTAAATTGAGCCGTTTGACCAGCTTTTCCGTCTCGCGAACGCTCAAATCCTTGTCAATGATCAATTGAGCCGCTTTCTTTTGCTGCTGGGTCCCGGTGACAGCCAGCAACGCCCTTGCATGACCCGCTGTCAGCAATTCATCGCGCACTAAAACCTGGATATCCTCTGGCAACTGCAGCAAACGCAGTGTATTGGCAATGGCCGGTCGACTTCGCCCGACGACAGCAGACAATTTCTCCTGTGTCATCTGGTGGTCCTTGAGCAAGCGGTCCAGCGCGGATGCCTCCTCCAGGGGATTCAGATCCTGTCGCTGAATGTTTTCTATCAAAGCCTGCTGCAGAATCTGGATATCGGTCAGTTCGCGGATGATCGCGGGTACAACAGTCAAACCGGCCAGCCTGGCGGCACGCCAGCGCCTTTCACCGGCTACGATCCGATATCCCTGGCTGCCTCGGCAGACAATGATGGGTTGAATAATGCCATTTTCCTTGATCGAGGCTGCCAACTCCGAAAGCTTATCCTGGTCAAAGGTCTTTCTGGGCTGATCCGCGTTCGGACTGATGTCATTGAGACGCAAATTAACTATAGCGCCTTTGACATCGTCCGATATGGGTTCTGTATTTTGCAAAAGCGCACCCAACCCTTTTCCAAGACCTTTATTCATAGCAGGTGTCATCAGTAAATTCCTCCCAGCCGACGCAACACTTCCCGGGCAAGAGCATCATAACTTTCAGCGCCTTTTGATTTCGGATCGTATTCGACGATCGACTTCCCGTAACTTGGCGCTTCACTCAAACGAACATTGCGCGGAATGATGGTGCGAAAGACTTTTTCTCCGAAATAGCGCCGAACTTCGTTGGCCACCTGATGAGCCAGTTGCGTTCGGGTATCAAACATGGTGACAATGACGCCAAAGACACTTAATTGTGGATTTAGTCCGCGTTTGATCAGCGTCACCGTCTCCATGAGTTGGGTCAACCCTTCAAGCGCGTAATATTCGCTTTGAATAGGCACCAGGACACCATCCGACGCAGTCAACGCATTGACCGTCAACAAACCGAGCGAAGGGGGACAATCGATTAAGATAACATCATATGCTTTGCGAATCTCCGCAATTGCAGCCTTCAACACTGTTTCACGTGAAACACGCTCGACCAGTTCAATCTCCGCTCCAGCCAATTCAATGTTTGCCGGGCAGAGGTGCAGTCCCTTACGACCCGTATCATAAATGGCGTTATGAACGACTTCCTGATTGATCAGTACATCGTAGACCGTCTTATCCAGGTTGTTTTTATCAAATCCAAGTCCTGATGTTGCGTTTCCCTGAGGATCCATGTCAATCAAGAGAATCCGTTTGCCTTTTGACGCCAAAATAGCCGACAAATTAACAACCGTCGTCGTCTTGCCAACTCCGCCCTTTTGATTGACTACTGCTAAAACTTGTGACATGCAAGCGCCTCCGACATTCCATTATGTTCATCATCAAGCCTCTTGCATTTTATCATAGATCAGATACGAGTTATAGGTAGGGACTCATCTTGCCTGAAATCAATTGTTTTTACATTTGCTTAAGTTTAATCAACCTCATTGTTTCACGTGAAACAATGAGGTTGATATTTTAATATTATTTTATTTGTTGCTTCCATGCGGATTATTTGCGTGTTCTCTATGTTTCTTGTTCTTTATATGGTTATATCTTTCGCTAAATGTCCATTCGCGCATACTTCGCATTGACCGTTATAAATTCACGGCGCGGTTCCACCTTATCGCCCATCAGAAGGGTAAATGTTTCATCAGTTGACTGCGTATCCATCATTTCAACCTTGAGCAACTTCCGTGTTTCTGGATTCATGGTGGTTTCCCAGAGCTGTTCCGCACTCATCTCTCCCAACCCTTTGTATCGCTGCAGTTTTGGTTCTTTCCAGCCCGTTTGCTCTTTAATCTCTTCAACATCCTGTTCTGTGTAGGCATAGAACGACTTGTTGCCCTCATAAACGCGGAACAACGGCGGGCAGGCGATAAAGACATGACCTGACTCGACCAGCGGCAGCATATGGCGGAAGAAAAAGGTTAGCAGCAAGGTTCGAATATGTGACCCGTCGACGTCCGCATCCGCCATGATGATCACCTTGTGATAACGGATTTTATGAACATCGAAATCTGAGCCAATGCCTGCTCCCAGGGCCAGGATAACCGGCTGTAATTTTTCGTTATCATATACCTTGTCGATACGGGCCTTTTCCACGTTAAGCATTTTTCCCCACAGTGGCAAAATGGCCTGGTACTTGCGCTCGCGACCGTTTTTGGCTGAGCCGCCGGCAGAGTCGCCTTCGACGATAAACAACTCGCAGAATTCCGGATTCTTTTCCTGGCAGTCAGCCAGCTTTCCCGGTAAGGCCGTCGAATCAAGCGCATTCTTGCGCCGCGTCATCTCACGCGCTTTGCGCGCGGCATCACGGGCACGCGATGCGGACAAGCATTTGTCTATGACCGTACGAGCAATCGACGGATTTTCCTCCAGATAGGCCGTCAGCTTGTCATTGATGACCGTCTCAACCAAGCTGCGAATCTCCGCGTTGCCAAGCTTGGTTTTTGTCTGGCCCTCAAATTGCGGTTCAGGCAGCTTGACGCTTATGATGGCACCTAAGCCTTCACGGACATCCTCACCCTGCAGGTTCTTGTCATTGACCTTGATCATGCCATATTTACGCGCATAATCATTGACAACCTTGGTTAAAGCCGACTTGAAGCCGGTCAAATGCGTGCCGCCTTCGATGGTGGCTATATTGTTGGCATATGAATAGACATTTTCCACATATGAATCGTTGTACTGCATGGCAAGTTCAACATAGCTGTTCCCATTTTTGGATGCGATGTAGATCGGCAGTTTGTGCAGAACGGTTTTATGCTTGTTCAGGTATTCAACAAATGAAACAATTCCGCCCTCATAATGCAAGATCCGTTCGACAGTCGGTGTCACGCGTTCATCGATCAGGTGTATGGTAACTTCCTTGTTGAGGAAAGCCATCTCGCGGTAGCGCGTCAGCATGGTGTTGAAATCATACTCAACGCTCGGGAAAATATTGCTATCTGCCTTGAAAACCGTCGTTGTCCCTGTCGATTCACTTGGTCCGATGTCCTCAAGGGGTTTGGTCGTCAGTCCGCGTTCAAAACGGATCCGGTAGGATCGACCGTTTCTTCGGACCGTAACCTCCATCCATTCCGACAGGGCATTGACAACAGACGCGCCGACACCATGCAGGCCACCGGATACGCTATAAGCTCCGCCGCCAAACTTTCCCCCGGCGTGGAGAATAGTATGTACGACCTCGACAGTTGGAATCCCGATCTTGGGATGAATCCCAACCGGAATACCGCTGCCATTATCTGTGATCACCACCGAATGATCAGGCTTAAGCACGATGTCGATCTTATCACAGCGACCGGCCAGCGCTTCATCAACAGAATTCGCTACGATCTCGTAAACCAGGTGGTGAAGCCCGCGCGCGCTGGTATCCCCGATATACATGCCAGGCCGTTTGCGAACCGCCTCAAGGCCTTCCAGGACCTGGATATCACTCTCGCTGTAGTGAGATTGGTTCGTCGTATCGAACAAGTCATTTTTTGTGTTGCTGCTATCAATGAATTCTTCCTGGAAGTCATCGTCAGTCAAAGCTTGCGGATTATCAGCCACATTGATGACCTGATCAAGATCATCCGGCACATCCGCCACCGAACCGTTGCCCGGCTTCATCTTTTCTTTTGCCCGATCAAGGCTTTCTTTACTCATTTTTTCACCTTCCTGGTTATGGGTTCTTCGTCTGTCTCATCTGAGATTGGGTCGCTTTTCAACCAATTGTGTTCCTGCCTGGCAAGATGGTCGCGGGTCATACGGCGACGCAAAGTAGCCGCTGAAATCGGGGAATAATAAACCCGATCAAGCGTCACAACAAATGATCTGGGCAGATCAGGTGAAATGACTTCCACGCGGTTATCTTTTTCTGCCTGGCGCAAAAAATCAACCGTCGCTGAACGATTGACCGTTGTGGCGTCAAAATCAAAAATGCCCACAATATATGCATCCGAGACGGAATATGCGCCTCCGATATGGATATACACCGACCGCTGTTTCTCCTTTTTCCTGTTCTCTGCAGGCATGCATTTCTCTTGATGCCTAACAGTCTGATTATACCATAAAAGGCCTGTTTTGAGGAGCTTTTAGCGGTTGTTTCACGTGGATGCCAGCGTTCAGACCGGCATTTCCTGGAGGCTGACGTGTCCTTGCTCAACCTTGAAAAAAGCATAGGGCCGTTCGGCTCCTGCTTCACCGGAAACAGGCGTTTTCTTAATCATTTCGTTGAAAACCAACTGGGCGTCCGTACAGGTCACGAAAACCTGGGCATCCTCGATGTTGAGCAACAAACTGGCCCGCCGCTTTTCATCCAGTTCTGACATGACATCGTCGAGGAGAAAGACCGGTGTTTCCCCGGTATCCTGTTTCAGGATGACCAGCTCGGCCAATTTGAGTGCCAGAACAGCTGAACGCTGCTGTCCCTGGGACGCAAACGGCTTAAGACCGCTGCCGTCAAGTGACAATTCCATGTCGTCGCGGTGCGGTCCCTGTCCCGTCAGTCCTTTTTCAATGTCTTCACAAACCATTGATTTCAGTTTACTAACGTATAGGCTATATATCTCTTTTTCACTTGTATTCTGAGCTAGACCGGCAATGCTTTTGTATTTTACGAAAAGCTGTTCTTTTCCGGACGATATAGAAACCTGGGCATCCATCGCGATTTTGGCGATGCGGTCTGTATAAAGCAACCGTTGGTATATAATGGCCGCACCTTCACTGGCCAGCGTATCGTTCCAGACCTCCAGCTGCATCTGTTTGACGTCGTCCAGCGGTCTTTGACGGCCATATCCTTGTTCACGCAGGTCCTTGAGCAGTTTGTTGCGCTGAGCCAAAATGCGGGAAAACTGCTGCAAATGTAAAAAATAGCTCGGTCTGACCTGTGAAATCAAAAGGTCCAGGTAGCGGCGGCGTGTCGCAGGACCTTCTTTGACCAGCATCAGGTCTTCCGGCGCAAAAATAACCGCGTGGAAAAGACCCATCAGGTCGCTGATGCGTTCCAGGCGCATGTTGTTGTGGTAAATGTGGCGTACGGCCCGACTGCGTTGTTCATCGCCTGGTACGGCGTCCAGGTAGTGGATCTCAACAGACTCCGCAGACCCGTTGCAGCTGTCAAAGGCCACTTTGACCGCATACTGGTCTGCCTGGCGCAAGATCAGGTCGCTGTCCCTTGCGGTCCGGTGTGAACGGGCACAGGTACAAAGATAGACCGCCTCCAGGATGTTCGTCTTCCCCTGGGCGTTATCCCCGAAGAAGACGTTGATGCCCGGACTGGCGGCTATCTCTTGTTCCTGGTAATTTCTGAACTGGTTCAGCTTAATTTGGGTAACGATCATGCTTCTTCCTGTATGCGCAGCGCAGCGTTTTCTTCTTCATCTCAGCGACGCAGCGGCAAGACGAGATAAGCGAACTCCTGGCTGTCGAGCGGCTTCAGGACACAAGGGCCCATGGTCCCGTTAAAGACGATTGTAACTTCATCCTCATCAATGACCTTGAGCGCATCGATGAAATAGCGAGGATTAAAGTCAATGTCGATTTTCTGCCCGTTCATGCTGATCGCGATTTCTTCACGCAGCGTACCCATGTCGGTGCTGGCACTGACCACCAGCGTGTCTTCATCTGACGTCGTCAGACGGACCGGATAGCGCTTGTCATCCGTCGTGATGACCAGGGACGCACGCTCAATGGCATCCAGTAACGCCGCAGGCGATATCGTCAGCGTCGTTTCTGCCGTTTGCGGCAAGATGCCGCGATAGTTCATGTATTCGCCCTGAATCAGGCGAGACACGATTTTGACGCTGCCGGTATCGAAGAGGATGTTGTTGTTAGAGGGGTAGATGTCGACTTTGTCCGGGCCTGCTTCCAGGATACGACCCAGTTCATGAAGCACTTTGCCCGGAATAATCAGCTTGATCGCGCTGCGCTCGCCTTCAACCTCCTGCTTGCGTAAAGCCAGGCGAAACCCGTCAATCGCAACCATCTCGACAGAATTGGCTTCCGACTGGAAAAAGCAGCCGTTCAGGGTCGGACGTGTTTCATCCGTGCTGACAGCAAAAATAGTCTGCCGGATCATATCCTTAAGCAGCTGCTGTTCCAACGTTACTTTATCGGCTGGCTCAACGACCGGTATTTTGGGATAATCCTCAGCACGCAAATACTTGATGCTAAAATGCGTGCTGCCGCTCTCGATCTGCAAGGTCTGGGCCGATGTGCTTTCCAGGGTGATCAGATCATCAGGCAATTTGCGGATAATGTCGCCAAACATGCGCGATGTCACAACCAGACTGCCCTTTTCAGGTATGTCTGCTTCCATCTGGCATTCGATGCCTATTTCCTGGTCATATCCGGTCAACTTGAGATTTTCATTGGCCTCGATCAGGATACCGTCCAAAATAGCCATGGTTGTACGCGATGAAACCGCTTTCTGAACGATAGCGACGGATTCGATCAGCCTGTCTCTTGAGCAGATGACTTTCATGCAAGGGTCCTCCTCGAACGCTCTGTTGATACTGTCTTATTATATTTTATCACTTTTCTTCTTATTGTGTGTGGATGATGTGCATAACTGCCCAACCACTTGCTACAACGATTTATGCCCGCTTTTGTCGCCTGTTGATAACTGGTCATTTGCTGTGTCCGCGTTTGTGGATAAAGGCGGTCGTTCTTTTATCCACAGCTCATCCACGCCGGTTTTATCCACTTATCCACAAATGTGTGTGGATAAAGAACGTCTGTTTTCTTTATTCGGCGATCCTTTTCTTGATTTCTTCCAGATCACGGGCTAATTTGCCCTTTCGGCCGATTTCTTCGCTGACCTTGTTGCAGGCATGCATGACCGTTGTATGGTCGCGGTTCCCGAATTCTGTGCCGATTTGCGGCAACGTCATGTTGAGAAGCACACGGCACAAATACATCGCCAGCTGGCGGGGATTTGAAATATCCTTGTTGCGCCGGTTGGATTTCATATCCTCGACCGTGATGTTGTAATAGCGGGAGACGACATCCACGATCACTGCCGAACTGACCTTTTTGCCTGCGATCGGCTGGATAATATCCTTGAGGGCCTCCTGGGCGACCTCCAGGGTAATCGACCCGGCCAGCAGCGAATAGCACAGCACCGTGTTGAAAGCCCCTTCCAGTTCGCGAATGTTGGAAGCGACGTTGGTCGCGATGTAGTTAAAGACATCATCCGGAACCGAGGTGTTGTTCATCTGGGCCCGCCGCTTCAAGATGGCGACGCGCGTTTCAAAGTCGGGCGGCTGGATGTCGACCGTCAGACCGCAGGAAAAGCGGGTTCGGAGGCGTTCCTCAAGTGAAATCAAACTTTGTGGCGGCTTATCGCAGGTCATCACGATGTTTTTGCCGGTTTCGTAAAGCGTGTTGAAGGTATGGAAGAACTCGATCTGCATTTGCTCCTTGCCTTCAATGAACTGGATGTCGTCGATCAGGAGCATGTCCGTGTTGCGATACTTGACGCGGAAATCGTCATACTTGTTTTCCTTGATCGCAAAAATAAACTCGTTAACGAACTGCTCACACTGGACATACAGGATTTTCTTGTCCGGATACTTGTTGACGACATAATTCCCGATGGCGTGCATCAGGTGCGTCTTGCCCAAGCCGGAACCGCCGTAGAGGAACAGCGGATTGAAATTGCGGCCGCCCTGCTTTTCTGCAACGGCAACGCAGGCGGCGTGGGCGAAGCGGTTGCCGCTGCCCACGACAAAGGCTTCGAAGGTGTATTGAGGATTCAGGCGGCTGTGGTTAACCATACGCAGGCTTTCAGATCCGGTCATATTTTGCGTATCCGGCTCGTTTATTGGAATCGGAGCGGGTCTGCCGACAACAATCTTGATCTCCAGGCTGCGGCTGGTGGCCACCTTGAGGGTGTTGTGGATCAGGGGAACATACTGATCGACCCAGTTCTTGTGAAAGTCGCTGGGTGCGGACAACAGGAAAACGCCCTGGCTCAGAGACAAGGGCTCCATGGGCTTGATCCAGGTATTCAGGCAAATTTCGGAAAGCTCATCCTCGAGCAAATCCAAAGCCCGCTGCCAAACTTGCTTGGCCTCCGTTTGTTCCATGCATACACCAGCCTATCGTGAAGTATACCCATCTTACCAGATTATCGGCCGATAGAAAAGGGAAAGGGCGTTGTGCTATACTGAACTATCCGCTTTTGCTCCAGCTGTCAGGAGGTTGCTCATGGACTATGTTTTTTTCGGGTTCAGCGCACTTAGCTGTGGTATCAGCTTGCTACTGTTTTTTAATCTGAAGCGTTCAGACGGGTCGTTTTTCCGGATCTGGCAGTACGCCGCAGTCGCAGCTGCCATGCTGCTCTATTACCTGCTGGGCCTGCTGGTTTTTCAGCGCTTCGAGGTGCTCTATTACCTGGGCAATATCCTGCCGCATGGCCTGCTCTTGCTGCTGACCGCCCTGTCCCTGATTCAGAAACAGCCGTCCGGCAAAGCATCGTGAAGGAGTCCGTTATTGGTATATTCATCAACGTTTTGCATTAATTCCGCTGGAGATACGTGACATGGAAACCACTTCGAGCGAGCGCGTCCTGATGTTCGATCTGGGCAATATCTTAGTTCACCTGAATCCTGTATCCGGCATCTGGTCGGGCTACGCACCACAGGCAAACGGGAATCTGGAACAGCGCTGGTCGACCAGCCAGGCGGTGAAAGAGCTGGAGACTGGACGGAACAACTCGTTGCCGGCGTTCCTGGAAGCCATTCGCCAAGAAGTGCCGGTGACGGTGCCAGATGATGAATTTTACAGGATATTCCGCCAGGCGATCGGCACGGTGCCTGCGCAGATCCACGCCTTGCTGGCCCTTTTGAAAAAGCGCTATCGCCTGTTTATGCTCTCCAACACCAGCTTTTTTCACTGGTCTGTCTGCCAGGACGAGCAGCAGCTAGGCCGCTACTTCGAAAAGGTTTTCCTCTCCTGCGACCTGGGTGTCATGAAGCCCGATGCACGTATCTATCGGCTGGCCAGCCAGCAAATTGACGTCATTCCAGAAAACATCTGGTATTACGATGATCGGGAAGAAAACGTGAAAGAAGCGAGAATTCAAGGCTATCAGGCACATACAAGTTTTATTGGAAATACATTAATTAATGATTTGCGAAATCATGGATTTATCGACGATCAAGACCTGAAACAGCAGTCTACCATCGGTTGACAGCATAATATGAAAGTGAGCAAGAGGGGAATCATGAATATCGACAAGCACAGCAATCAGAACAACCCGGAAATCTGGTATGAACTGGCCAACATGAATACGTTGCGCAGCTGGTTCGGGCAAACGAAGAAATGCCCGGCTTGTGGCCGGATGCATCAGCTGCATACGCGCATGATGGAAGAAAAACCGGATATGGCCCATGAGATCGCCAACTACCTTCCAGAACTTGGCCTGAAAGGAACCTGCCTGGTCGTCATGGACGAAAACACGCGGGACGCGGCCGGAAATGCTCTCCTGGAAGGCCTGGAGCAATACCATCCCCAATCCATCGTCTTCACACGGCCCGATTTGCACGCAGACGAGCAGGCCCTGGGAAGTCTGCTGACTGCGTTATCCAACCGGCCCGATTTCATGGTGACCTGCGGCAGCGGCACGCTGACCGATATCACGCGATATAACAGTTTTATGACGAACATTCCGTTCGTTTCCTATGCGACAGCGGCTTCTGTTGACGGCTTCGCTTCCGGATCGGCGCCCCTGCTGGTCAATGGCTTCAAGTCAACCTATCCAGCGGTCGCACCCGAAGGCATTTTTTATGACGCCGCTGTTTTGGCCCGGGCCCCCCAGAAGATGACCGCCGCCGGCTTTGGCGATGTCCTGGCCAAGGTGATCGCCATTCTTGACTGGCGCCTGGCCCTGGCGGCCGAAGATGAAGACTATTGCCCCCTGATCGCTGCCCTGGTCGACCGGGCCGCCCAGGATTGCCTGGACCTGGCTGACGACCTGGTGGAACAGGAAGCGATGACAGACCAGGCTTTTGACAACAAGGGCAAGGCCTGCACGAGACTCATGGAAACGCTGGCCCTGACCGGCATGGCCATGCAGATGATGGGCAATACCCGCCCGGCATCCGGCGCTGAACACCACATCTCCCACCTGCTGGAGATGCGCGATATCCAGATGCACCGCCAGGGCAGCCTGCACGGCGACAAGGTGGGCATCGGGACCCTGGTCAGTATGGCGATGTACCTGCGCCTGTTTCAGGACGGCCAGATGCCCCGCCAGAAACCAACCCTCGATCCCAAAACCTGGGAAAAAGAAGTTCGTCGTGTCTACGGGCCCCTGGCCGGACACGCCCTGGCGATCAACCCGTCCCAGCCGCCGCAAGGCGCCGAGTGGGAGGAACAGAAGCGCCAGCTGGTCTGGGCCATGGAACACTTTGGCTTCGCCAATGTCGAGCGGTTCAAGACCCTGCTGCCCATCGCTCGCGACAAGATACTGGCCATGGGCGGCCCCGCATATCCGGACCAGCTCGGCTATTCGGTTCAGGACACCTACGATGCCATCGCCTTTGGCAAGGAGGTCCGCCCCAAGTTCACCACGCTCCGGTTAGCGGAGCGGTACGGCTGGATCTACGATCTGGCCGAGGATTTTGCCGCAAACCTGCCAACGCGATCGACCTACTGATGTAAAATAACATGCCGAAAAAAAGCCAATGGATTCAAGGCCGCAACATCCATCCGAAATGGATGAAAGAGGGTCTGCTCAGAAGCTGCCCAATCATCATTTTGGCCATGCTTGTCTTGTCCTTTGCCGGATGTCAGGAACGTGAAAGCACGTCAGCTCTGCCGACAGAGACCTCAAGCCATCTGACCGCGCCGGTGACACCGACGAACAAGTCCACGGCGGCACCAACGGACAAACCTGCGACAACGCCGACCCTGACGCCCATGGCGACGCCGACTATGACGCTTGCGGTTATACCCACCATGAAGCCGACAGCGACACCGACGGCAACACCCACGAACATACCCACAGTAACACCGACAAACAAGCCCACAGTAAC
>LSQX01296690.1_pt1 | contig 14581 bp, 11 predicted proteins | sample 654561 | NCBI WGS metagenome assembly LSQX01 (sample SAMN04489861, study PRJNA283612) | anaerobic digester metagenome | isolation source: 4 biogas reactors fed with cattle manure at either 37C or 55C with and... | place: Denmark: Kongens Lyngby | collected 2014
GCCGAGTGGATGAAGCGGAAGAAGTCGTCCTTCTCGGAGTCCTTCATCTTCAGAAAATGGTTGTATGCCGAACGGTAGAGGATATACTCCGAGTGAGCGACATACCAGCTGTCGGTAAACTGAACACAGGGTATGGTGAAGGGACTCTCTGTCGGACCTTCGGCGAAAAAGAGCACGACTGCCTGCTTGCCCCTCATAATGCCGGCGGAAATGTCGAGGATTTCCTTTATGCCGGTTTCATACTCGATTGAGTTGAGGGCCTTCATGCGCTCAAGGTTTTCTTTATATACAAGATACTTTGTGGCATTTTTGTCGCGGCCCTGGTCGTAGTAGCTGTCCCAGTGGACTGTATGGTTCGGATAGCGCATGGGCCACTCCTCGCCGAGTGCCAGCGCCTGCTGCCGTACATACTTCATGTCTTCTTCGCTGTCGGTGCAGACATATATCGAGTCGGGGTCGCAATGCTCGGCGAAGAAGCCTACAAATTCCATGACCTTCGGGTTTTTCAGTGCGGCAAGCCTTTCAAAGCTCTCGGCGCTCATTTTGCTTTTCAGCAGCTTTTCATATTTCATCACAGATACTCCTTTGGTTTTTTACCTGTATAAATTATACATTCCGGCGGTGTGTCTTGTCAATTATTATAATATGAGAAAAGAATGCGGTTTTGGCACCGGTATTTATGGAAAATGAATATTAAAATTAAAATTCCTGCAAAACTTCAGGTTGTCGGGCAGCTTTTTGCGCTAATTTCAATTATATCATGAAAAATAAGCATGCTAAAGCTGCACGAAGTGAATCGGGCTAAAAGTCGGGAACATCACTTCGCGGCAGGAAATCGCCGAAGATATTTGAGAACAGCTCGCGACAGTAGGCATATGAAAAGAGAGGGTCGCGCTCGCGCACGAAGGTATTGGCGACCGCCAGCGCTTCGGAGTAATCCGAGAAGGGGTATACGGTTATCCCGGCATAGCCGCCTGTCAGGTGGGTGACAAGCGGGATGACGCAGGCGTCCTTGATAGACACAAACCCCTCCTCGTCCTTTTCGATTGTAACCTTGGCCATGCCTCCGAGCATCCGGCTGCAGACCCCTGCCCCGCGCTCGGCGGTAGAATTGACAAAATTGCCGAGCGAAAAATAGACCAGCATTTTGTGTCCGTCCTCTCTTGAATACCATTTTACCGGCTGGATTACATGCGGGTGTGTGCCGATGACAAGATCGGCGCCGCACTCAAGAAAAATCCGGCACCAGTAATCCTGTTCCTCCGAGGGCTTGTGCATGTATTCGGTTCCCCAGTGCGGGCAGATGACAACAAAGTCGGCTATCTCCCGCGCCCGCGCAGTGTCGGCTCTGACCTTTTCTTCATCGAGCAGGCTGACGATGTAGGGCATGCCGTCGGGCAGGGGTATCCCGTTTGTGCCGTAAGTATAGTTCAGCACCGCAACCCTGATGCCCGAACGCTCGACAATCAAGATTTCCGAAGCCTCCTTCTCGCACAGCGCGGTGCCGGCAATTTTGACTTCGGGGAAATGCCCGGCCCAGTATTCGCGGCAGAGGCGCACGCCCTCGGCGCCCCGGTCGAGCGTGTGGTTGGTTGCCTGAAGCACAATGTCAAAGCCGGCTTTTGCCACCGCGTCGGCGACCTCTTGCGGGGCGTTGAACATGGGGTAGCCCGACAGCCCCAGTTTCTCCCCGGCGAGCGGGGTCTCCTGATTGATTATGGCTATGTCGGCCGCCGATATTTCGCTTTTTACGCAGGCGAAAAGGTGGTCGAAGTTATAGCTGCCGTCGGGGGCTTTGCCGCTCTGCTGTACCAGCCGGTGCATTAGCAGGTCTCCGACCATGACAATTGTGACCTGTTCGTCGTTAAACTCATCTGCCGGCATCTCGGTTCTAATCGTTTCGGGCCGGGGCGCCGGGAGGCTGTTTGCGCCGGCGGCACAGGCGCAAAGGCAGGCCACAAGAAGTATCATGCAAAAAAGCTTTATTACGGCTTTCATTTTTCACTCCGTTTTTGTCGTTGATAATAGTATCCTCAAGCGTATAATATTCCGGCTAAGTGAAATAATTATACTGAATTATTTACGGGAAAAGATGTGTGCATTTTCGGCGCGGTACTAAAGAGGATGAAAAATGAATATCAGCAAAGAGAATTATAGAAAATATGCCGATGCGCGGGCGCCCAAATCGCCCGTGGTAAAAAACTGCATCAAGGCCTTTCTTGTCGGCGGGCTTATTTGCCTTTTCGGAGAGGCGCTCATTCAGATGTTCACCGGCCTGTGCGGGGTGTCGCGCGACGACGCTGGCACACTGAGCGCGGTTACCCTGATTTTTATCACCGTATTACTTACCGGGCTCGGAATATTTGATAAGATTGCCAAATTCGGCGGCGCCGGAACGCTTGTGCCCATCACAGGCTTTGCCAACGCCGTTGTTTCCCCGGCAATAGACAGCTTTACCGAAGGTCCGCTGATTGGCGTGGGCGCGAAGATATTCACGGTTGCCGGCCCGGTACTGCTTTACGGCATGCTGTCAGGGGCGATTTACGGGGTTATCCTTTGGATATGCGGCCTTTTTAAATAAAAAACGGCCGCTTTTGCAGCCGTCAGTTATAAATATGAGTTTTTTAAGTTTTTTTGAAGATTCTTAAGGAACCTTTTTTATTAAAAAAGCTCCTCATGCAGGGTGCGGGGCGGAGCCCCGCTTTTTCAATGTCTGGCCGGCGCCGTGGATTGCATCAAAATCCCTTGCGAAGGCTTCGACTGCGGCGTTAATGCTCGGCATACCGAGGGCGGCCTTTATAATATCCACGCCGACGGTAGCCCCTTTTGCGCCACTTGCAAAGGCGCTTGTCACCTGGGATATGTTTCTGAAGCTTGCCGCCAGGATTTTCGACCGGCTGTTCATGCCGTCAAGAAAGCTGCGTATCTCGCTGATGACAACGAACGGGTCTATGCAGTTGTTCTCCATGCGGTTGACGCAGATGGCTATATATTCGGCGCCCGCAAGCCCTGCAAGTATGCCCTGCATGGTGGTGTATATCGCGGTGGCGGTCACCTTCACGCCTTCATTCACAAGCGCTTTTATGGCAGGGAGCCCGGCGGCGCTGACCGGGATTTTAACGTATATATCAGAACCCAGCTTGTCGAGTATGAAATGCGCCTCGTCGATTATTTCCTGAGTGGTGGTGGAGACGGTCTGGACATGCAGGCTGCGCTGGTTCCCGCACAGCTTTTTTATTTCGGCCAGCCGGGCGTAGACGTCAATATTCCCCTCTTTTCTGAGTATGCTGGGATTTGTGGTCACCCCGCTAATAGGCCATGCGGCGAGACCTTCCCTTATCTCGTTTATATTTGCGGTATCGAGCATCAGTTCGTACATTTTACAGATTCCTCTTTCAGCAAAGCTTTCTTGATATTTTGCCGCCGACATTGTATCACACATCGATGTAAAGTTCAATGTCTTAACTGGCTAAAAATAGCCTGTCCCGGGCAGCTTTTATTGTTAATTTTTCGTCAAATTGCGCCGCGCCGGCAGGGAATAATATCGGCATATCGGAGTATAATAAAAGACGAGAAACCAAATGCCGCCTCTGGCGGCGGAAAGGATACTGAAATGCAGTTTAACCAAAAAGAAACCGAATTACTCAAGGACCTCAAGGGTCAGGAAAAGCTTTGTGCGGACAAGTATTCAAAGCACGCGCAGGCGGCGTCCGACCCGCAGCTTAAGGACCTGCTCGGAAGTATTGCAAAGGTTGAATACGGCCATTACGATACGATAACCCAGATTGAGAGCGGCAACGTCCCGCAGCCCGGGCAGGGCAGCCAGCAGCAGCCGACATTCAAGGCGGTTTACGGCACGACCGAGGACGAAAAGAAGAAAAACGACTGCTATATCTGCACCGACCTGTTGTCGATGGAAAAGCATGTCTCGCATATGTACGATACCTGCATTTTCGAGTTCAGGGATCAGAATGTCCGGAACATGCTAAACCATATTCAAAAAGAAGAACAGAACCACGGCAAGATGATATACGACTATATGCAGACAAACAACATGTATTCTTAATGTGCAAGCCTTTTGCATAAAGCCCGTCCGGGTCCGGACGGGCTTGTGCTGTTTTTTAGAGTCTGCATATATGGGTTGGTGTCCTTCCTGTTTGCGGGCACTCTTATTATTTCTCGTAGGGGCGACCTGTGGTCGCCCGCGGGTATCCCGCGCCCCTCTCCAGGTCTGCCAGCAGACTTATGGCAGCATAGCGCGGGACATGGGGCCTGCGCTACTTCATTTGCGATATAGGTTGGAAAGTTTTTGGGGATTCTCAAGGGGCTTTTTTTAAAAAAGCCCCTTGAGCGGGGTGTGGGGCGGAGCCCCGCAAGTAAAGCGGGGGCATGGGGGCAGAGCTCCCCCGTAGAAAAACCGTGGTGTGGGGTTTCCCCACACCACGGTTTTACCGGCCGTTTTTTCAGCTCTCAAGCTGCTTGCCGAGGAAGCCTGCGGCGGTCTGAATCAGTTTCGACTCGACCTCGCTGCCGATAATGTCGCGCGGACGCTCACCGTTTACATCCGCGACCGAGGCCACGCAGCCGATCAGATCCCCTTCGCTCAAAATCGGCATGGCGCAGCTGATATAATAGTTGTCGCTGTCGGCAATGACCGGAAGTCTCTCGGCTCCTTCGCGCCACATGTAGAGCGCGCGGCTCTCGATAATGGCCTCCATTTCGTCCGACAGCTGTTTGTCGTTGAACTCCTTCTTGGGAACACCCGCAGAAGCGATAACGGCATCCCTGTCACATATAACCACCGCAAGTGAGCAGGTTTTATGGAGGGTGTCGGCATACTGGGCGGCAAAGGCGGCCAGCTCGCCTATTGGCGAGTACTTCTTGAATATTACCTCCCCTTCGCGGTCGGTATATATTTCAAGCGGATCGCCCTCACGTATCCTCATTGTGCGGCGGATTTCCTTGGGGATGACTACACGTCCCAGATCATCAATGCGACGAACAATTCCTGTTGCTTTCATACATTTTTGACCATTCCTTTCTTGCATCTCGGGCTTTGGCACCACGGCCGGGCAGACTGCGGCGGTAAACCCGGCGCGGGGCTGTTGCCCATGTCTTTTAACGCGGTTCTGCTTGCTTTGTTAGTGTTTGTATATAACGGGGATTTATGCGCCCGGGCAAAAAATTTAAGTGCCTTATATGCCGTATCGTGTCAGAAAAAGTCATTTTTCTCGCCGCGCGCCGCATAACACAGTCAAGCGTCTCCCCAAAAGCAGCAAGCGCCCGCAGCCGTTCTGTTCATTTTCTAACATCATTATTGCACGGTACCGCCGGTCTTTATGCGCCTGTCCGGCATTTGTGATATATATGATGTGTCTGACGTCGTTATTTTTGTGAAATGATTTTTCGGTATTGACTTATATAATAATTAGTTATACAATTAACCAATAAGGAGCAGGAGCCTTGAGGCAATTCAATCCGCTTCTTTTTATGGAGAGTAATGAAGCTGTCAAATACGATTTCCTATATCGAGCGGCGCTTCGGGATTGAGAAGGCCGTCTCTCTTATGAAAAATGCCGGTTTTACGGCAATGGACTACATGCTCAATCAACTCTGCAATGACGACAGCCCGCTCTCGGGTGAGATGTACCGCGAGCGTGCGGAGTACATCAGAAAATGCGCCGATGAGGCGGGGATCTGTTTCAACCAGACCCATGCTCCCTTCAAATTCACCGACTGGGACACCAGCTTTGACGAGGTTGTCTTTCCGAAATTCATCCGCGCGCTTGAGATAAGCGCCATTCTCGGCGCAGAAATTGCGGTTGTTCACCCGCTTCACCACTTTGTGTATGCGGGGCATGAAGAAGAGATATTCGAGCTCAATATGAATTACTACCGCCGCTTAATCCCGTATGCCCGGGAGTACGGGGTGAAGATTGCTATTGAGAACATGTGGCAGACCGACCCCCTTCGGCGGCATCCGGTAGACGACACCTGCTCGCGCGCCGAGGAGTTTATCAGGTACATAGACACGCTTGACAGCGAGTACATTGTCGCCTGCTTTGATTTGGGCCATGTCGGGCTGATTGCAGGCGCCGGTGAGGCTGAGGATATGATACGCGCACTGGGGCATGACCGGCTGAAGTCGCTTCACGTCCACGACAACAACTACCGCGACGACCAGCATCTAATCCCGGGCATGGGGAAAATGCACTGGGATAAAATCGCGGAGGCTCTCGGCGAGATTGATTACACCGGCGACCTTACCTTTGAGGCCGAAGCCTCATTTCTCGGGAATTACGATGACGAATTTATCCCTGTTGCGCTTCGCTTCATGGCTCAGGTCGGAGAGCATCTGATTGACCTTATCGAGCGCAGCCGCGTCACTTCAAACTGAAAAGGAATTGTCAGATATATGCTAAAGCGTTTTGCGGGAAGCATCCGGGAATTCCGGACTGTCACCCTTCTCACCCCGATTATCATCGCCGGTGAGGCTATAATTGACTGCCTGATTCCGTACACCATGGCAGAGATGATAAACCAGATTAAGGCAGGCTGCGAATTTGAGATCCTGCTGAAATACGGCGGGATACTGCTCGCCATGGCGCTCGTCTCGCTTTTCTTCGGAGCCGCCGCCGGATTTACCGCGGCCAGAGCCTCAGCGGGGTTTGCCCGCAACCTGCGGCGCGACATATACTACCGCGTGCAGTCATTTACATTTGAGAACATAGACAAATTTTCGGCCTCGTCGCTGGTCACCCGCATGACCACCGACGTGAGCAATGTCCAGATGGCTTTCATGATGATAATCAGGATTGCCGTCCGCGCGCCGCTGATGTTTATTTTCTCGATAATAATGGCCTACATCATGGGCGGGGCGCTGGCGACCATGTTTGTGGTGGTTGTCCCGCTGCTCGGATTCGGGCTCTTTTTGATATCCAGGTTCGCCATGCCGGCCTTCAGGCGGGTTTTCGGCAAATACGATGCACTGAATGAATCTATTGCCGAGAATGTCAGGGCGGCGCGCACCGTCAAGGGCTTTGTGCGGGAGGAATACGAAAAGCAGAAATTTGCCGCGGCCGCCGAGGGCATACGGCGGGATTTCACCCGTGCCGAGCGGATTGTGGCGCTCTCCAGCCCGCTCATGCAGGTCTGTTTTTATTTCAACATGGTATTTGTCCTTTTGGTTGGCTCAAGGCTTGTGATTACAAGTCGGGGACAGTATATTGATGTCGGCCAGCTCTCGGCCATGCTCACCTACGGCGCCCAGATTCTCTTTTCTCTCATGGCGCTGGCGATGATATACGTGATGATTACCATATCGGCAGCCTCGGCACGGCGGATTTCCGAGGTGCTCGACGAGGAGCCGGCGATGAAGAACCCCGATAATCCGATAACCGAGGTGTCCGACGGTTCGATTGAGTTTGACGGGGTGATCTTTAAGTACTCCGAACGCGCCGAGCGGCCTACCCTCTCGGACATAAACCTCAAAATCAAATCCGGCGAGACGATAGGCATCCTCGGCGGCACCGGCTCGGGCAAATCGACGCTGGTGCAGCTAATCCCGCGCCTCTACGACGTCACCGAAGGAAGTGTTAAGGTCGGGGGAATTGACGTGCGCCGGTACGACATTACCGCGCTGCGCGAGCAGGTTTCGATGGTGCTTCAGAAAAACCTGCTCTTCTCGGGGACAATCAAGGATAATCTGCGCTGGGGCAACGAAAATGCCACCGACGAGGAGCTTCGCGAGGCCTGCCGGCTTGCCATGGCAGACGGTTTTGTGAGCTCCTTCCCGCAGGGATATGACACTGTTATCGAGCAGGGCGGGACCAACGTCTCGGGCGGGCAGCGGCAGCGGCTTTGCATCGCACGGGCGCTGCTCAAACGCCCCAAAATCCTGATTCTCGACGACTCGACCAGCGCTGTCGACACCCGAACCGACGCGCAGATCCGCAAAAATTTCCGGGAATATATGCCCGAGACTACGAAAATAATCATTGCCCAGCGGGTGGCCTCGGTCATGGACGCCGACCGGATAATAGTCATGGACGGCGGCCGGATTGTGGCCTGCGGCACACATGATGAGCTGCTTAAATCAAGCGAAATATACCACGAAATCTACTCACAGCAGATAAAGGGAGGTGAGGACCATGTCGGCTGAAGCAAAGGCCATGCCGGGTGCCAAGCCTCACTCAAGGCCGAAGGCCAAAAAAGGCACTTTCCCCCGGCTTATCAAAACCCTTTTTAAGTTTTACCCGGTCCTGCTCCCGGTGACTATGGCCTGTATCCTCTTTTCCTCGGCGGTCTCGGCTATTCCCTCGCTTTTTATACAGAAGATAATCCAAATTATAGAGCAGAACTATGCCTTGGGTGACTGGGAGACCGCCTTCTCGCTTATACTCCCGCAGGTAATGATTCTTGCCACGTTCTACCTTCTCTCACTGCTTTCAATGCTGCTCTACACGCAGCTCATGGCATACATCACGCAGGGCTTTCTCTTTAAGCTGCGCCGCACCATGTTCGACGGTATGCAGAGCCTACCTATCCGGTATTTCGACACGCACAAGCACGGCGACATCATGAGCCATTACACCAACGACATCGACACGCTGCGTCAGCTTGTCTCGCAATCGCTTCCGCAACTCCTCAAGTCGGGAATGATAGTCTCGGTGTTGCTTGGCATAATGATGTACTACTGCGGCTGGCTGACCTTGCTTTTGCTGCTTGGCGTTGTCGCGATGGTCACTGTGTCAAGAAAGGTGGGTGGCGGCTCGGCCCGCTACTTTGTGCGGCAGCAGGCAGCGCTCGGGCACGTCGAGGGTTACATTCAGGAGATGATGAACGGTCAGCGCGTGGTCAAGGTTTTCTGCCATGAAGAGGAAAGTAAAGCCGGCTTTGACGAGCTGAACGACGCTCTTTACCTCGACAGCCGCAGGGCAAATACATATGCAAACATGCTCGGGCCGATTATCTTCAATATCGGCAATGTGCTGTATGTGCTTGTCGCACTTGTCGGTGGCCTGCTCATGCTGGCAAAGGTGCCGAATTTCAGCTTCTCGGGGATGCCGCTCGGCATCAGCATAATAGTGCCCTTCCTCAACATGACAAAGCAGTTTACCGGCAATATAAACACGCTCTCGCAGCAGTTGAACTCAATTATTATGGGTCTGGCCGGGGCCGACCGGGTGTTTACCCTCATGACTGAGGCGCCCGAGGTTGACGATGGTCCGGTGACTCTGGTCAATGCCAAAATCAGCGGCGACGGGCAGATTTCCGAGTCCCCGGTCCGCACCGGGCTCTGGGCCTGGAAGTGCCCGCAGGAGGACGGGGGCGTAAAATATGTAAAGCTTGAGGGGAATGTCGAGCTTGTCAATGTGGATTTTGCCTACGAGCCCGACAAGCCGGTGCTCCACCAGATATCGGTCTACGCCAGACCCGGCCAGAAGGTGGCCTTTGTGGGCGCGACCGGTGCCGGCAAAACCACCATAACCAACCTATTAAACCGCTTTTACGAGGCCAACGGTCAGATAACATACGACGGCATAGACATAAAAAAAATAAAAAAGGCCGACCTGCGGCGCTCACTCGGCATAGTCCTGCAGGACACCGACCTTTTCTCGGGCACTATTATGGAAAATATCCGCTACGGGCGGCTTGACGCCGGCGACGACGACTGTCGCGCCGCGGCAGCCCTCGTGGGTGCTGATGACTTCATCACCCGCCTGCCCGACGGGTACAACACCATGCTGACAAACAACGGTGCAAATCTTTCCCAGGGGCAGCGGCAGCTTCTCGCAATTGCCCGCGCTGCGGTGGCCGACCCGCCGGTCATGATTCTCGATGAGGCGACCTCCTCAATCGACACCCGCACTGAGGCGGCGGTACAGCGCGGAATGTATAAGCTCATGGAAGGGCGGACAGTCTTTGTTATCGCTCACCGGCTTTCAACCGTCATGAACTCCGACGTGATTATGGTCCTTGAGAACGGCCGCATCATCGAGCGCGGCAGCCACGAAAAGCTGATAGCCGAGAGGGGCACCTATTATCAGCTCTACACCGGAGTCTTTGAGCTGGAGTAAGCACGCCTTATATAAAATTCAGCCGGCAGGACATTGTCCTGCCGGCGGTGTTTTTATTCGGCGCAGTAAATATCAATTGCATCCCTGAAGAACTCGGCGCAGCCGGGCTTGATTTTTTCATAATTTTCCCGAAAGCGTTCGTCCTCGACATACATCTGCGCCAGCTCCCGGTGCGCCGCCTTTGAGTATGTTCCGGGTTTCCAGAACATGCAGAGCCACTCACTGTGCAGCTCGCAGGCCTTTTGCGCCTCCCGGCAGCCGGGGTCGTTTGTTTCCATCGCGCGGGCAAGCAGCCCGGCAATTTTATGCGAGAGCTCCTCCTGCCGCGCCCACTGCCCGGGTGTCATTCCGGCAAGCCGCCGGTTAGACTCCTTTACCGCGTCCTCGCCGTACTTCTCCCGGACTTCCCTGCCGTACTTTTTCTCGTTTTCCTCAATGAGCTTCTTTTTAAGGCCCTCGAATTTCTCCTCGTCTGACATATCAATCTCTCCTTCCATAACTCTTATTGTTCGCTCCACGTTTTTTATCAGCGACTCGATTTTTGCTTTTTGGGCGTTGAGCGCGGTAAGGTGCTCGCGCAGCGCCGCCGCCCTGTCAAACCCCGGCGCGGCAATAATGCTCCGGATTTTCTCGAGCGGCACGCCCAGCTCGCGGTAAATAAGAATCTGCTGTAAAAGGTCTACCTCAGCCCGGCCGTACACCCGATACCCGTTTTGTGACACGCGGGCGGGACTCAGCAGCCCTATCTCATCGTAAAACCGCAGCGTACGCCGGCTCACCCCCGCCATTTTCGCCAGTTTTGACACTGTATAGTCCATTTTCACACCTCCTGCTTAATAGTAAACTATTACGTTACGTTAATGTCAAGAGTTTTTCGGTAAAAAATCTGAATTTTTTTGTCTGCCGGGGCAGATGCTATTATAAAAAACGCAAATGATGCAAAAACAGAGTAAGCCATGAAAACAACGATAAAATTAGTATGCCTGATACTGCTCTTAACCTGCCTTGGCGCCTGCGCCGCCGGCGCAGATTGCCCCCCGGAGCCTCAGCCCGAGACAATTAGGGCTGAAACCCCGGCAGATGAGTTTGACGACGAGGAGGTCACTATTGTCATGGTCGGGGACCTGCTCATGCACCGGCTGGTGCAGGAGAGCGGCAAGGCCCCCGACGGCAGCTACGACTTCAGTCACCTTTTCACCTGTGTCAGAGACGAAATATCCTCAGCCGACATTGCCATTATCAATCAGGAGACCCCGCTCGCCGGGGAGGGGCTCGGGCTGTCGGGATACCCCATGTTCAACGCCCCGCAACAGGTGGCCGACGCGGTGGCCGAGGCCGGGTTTGACGTGGTGCTCCAGGCGACCAATCACACGCTTGACCGGGGCGAGGAGGGCGTGCGCATCTGCCGCGAATACTGGGCCGAGTACTACCCCAATGTAAGGATAGTCGGCACCGCACTCACCGAGCAGGAAGCCTCCAAAATCTGCATTGTCGAGCGCAGCGGGCTGAGGGTTGCCGTGCTGAATTATACTTACGGCACAAACGGAATCTCCCCCCCGGCCGGCATGCCCTATATTGTCAGCTTGCTCGACGAGGAAAAGGTCAGGGCAGACACCGCGCGGGCGCGTGAGCTCGCCGACTTTGTTGTCATATGTCCGCACTGGGGGGCAGAATATTTGCATGAACCCTCCGAGGAGCAAAAGCACTGGTGCCGGATTTTCCTTGAATGCGGCGCCGACCTTGTCATCGGGACCCACCCGCACGTAATCCAGCCGGTGAAGTGGTTTTCAAGAGACGATGGGCACAAAATGCTGGTCTATTTTTCGCTCGGCAACTTTGTAAACTCGACCGCCGAGCGCGGGGCCGGGGTCTGCAGCCGGATGCTCGGGGGCATGGCTAAGATCACAATCGAAAAAGACGAAGAGGGAATTGTGACAATAAAGGACGCCTGCGTTGTTCCGCTTGTCACACACCTTACAGGCGGCTATGCCGGGATAACCGTATACCCCTTCTCGGACTACTCCGAGGCGCTGGCCGTCGCCAACTCCTTTGTCCGCGAGCGCGACCCTCTCTTTTCCTACGCCTACTGCCGGGATTTATTCACCGATGTTTTCGGCGAATTCCTCCCGCAGGCCGAGCCGCCCGGGTTTTAGCAAGGCCTCGCTTGTGAAGCTTTGTAATTCTATTATTTCATGATATGGCCGCTTATACCGAAAAAACCGGCCTTGTGGCTTGCAAATTTGCAGGTTTTTTATTTTAATATTCATTTTCCATAAATACCGGTGCCAAAACCGCATTCTTTTCTCATATTATAATAATTGACAAACAAAAATGCCAAGTGTTATAATTTAAGTATCGTATTATCAAAGGAGTGTTTGTTATGGAATATGAAAAGCTGCTCAGGAGCAAAATGAGCTCTGAGAGCTATAATAGACTTGTCGCGTTGAGCAACCCGAAAGTCATGGAATTCATCGGCTTTTTCGCTGAGCACTGCGACCCCGACTCGATATACGTCTGCAACGACAGCGAAGAAGACATGCAATATGTGCGCCGGCAGGCGCTGGCACTAGGCGAGGAGACGGCCATGCGCTATCCCAACCACACAGTACACTGGGATAGCTACAACGACCAGGGCCGCGACAAAAACGCCACAAAGTATCTTGTGTATAAAGAAAACCTTGAGCGCATGAAGGCCCTCAACTCGCTTGAGTATGAGACCGGCCTCAAGGAAATTCTTGATATATCGGCCGGCATTATGAGGGGCAAGCAGGCCGTCGTGCTTTTTTTCTCGGAGGGCCCGACAGAGAGTCCCTTTACCATACCCTGCGTGCAGTTTACCGACAGCTGGTATGTCGCTCACTCGGAATACATCCTCTACCGCTCGGCCTACAATCATTTCCTAAAGATGAAGGACTCCGAGAAGGACGACTTCTTCCGCTTCATACACTCGGCCGGCCGGCTCGACGAGAACAAAAACTCGGTTGACCTTGACAAAAGAAGGGTCTATATCGACACCCAGAACAATATCGTCTATTCGATGAACAACCAGTACGCCGGCAACTCGGTTGGTCTGAAAAAGCACTCCATGCGCCTGGCTATTAACAAGTCAGGGCAGGAGGGCTGGCTTTGCGAGCACATGTTCGTCATGGCCGCTGTCAATGAGGAGAAAAGCCGCAAGACCTATTTCTGCGGCGCATACCCCTCGGCCTGCGGCAAGACCTCAACCGCCATGATCCCCGGCGAGCTGATTGTCGGCGACGACATCGCATATTTCCGCAACATAGACGGAGAATTCCGCGCGGTCAACGTCGAGAGCGGGATGTTCGGCATCATCAAGGACGTCAACGCCAAGGATGACCCGGTAATTTTCAAAAACCTGATGAAGGACCAGGAGGTCATCTTCTCGAATGTCTTGGTAGGACCCGACGGTATGCCCTACTGGCTGGGCATGGGTGTCGAGGCGCCCGAGCTAGGCCGCAACCACTTCGGCAAGTGGCACCGGGGCGTAAAGGATTCAGATGGAAACGTGGTCGACATAGCACACGGAAATGCCCGCTACACCATGCGGCTTGACTATCTTGACAACATAGACAAAGAGGGCTTTGAGTCCAAAACCGGAGTGATGGTCGAGGGCATACTCTATGGCGGCCGCGACAGCGACACCACAGTCCCTGTTGAAGAATCGCCAAGCTGGAAGGACGGCATACTTCTCAAAGCCTGCACGCTTGAGTCCGAGACCACAAGCGCCACGCTCGGCGCCGAGGGAGTCAGGGTCTCAAACCCCATGGCCAATATCGACTTTGTTTCGTACCCGCTCAGCCAGTATACAATCAACAATATAAGGTTCGCCGAGGGGATGCGCGAGGTCCCGAAGATATTTAGTACCAACTACTTCATGCGCGGCCCCGATGGGAAATTCGTCACCGGCAAGCTCGCAAAGAAGGTATGGCTGCACTGGGCCGAGGGGCGGATTCACGGCGAGTTTGACGCCTATGAGACACCCACCGGTAAGATTCCGAAGTATGAAGACCTTGTTATGCTCTTTGATAAGTATTTAAATGAGGACTTCGCCAGGGAAACATATGACTATCTCTTCACCTTCCGCTGCACTAAGTGGATAGAGAAACTCGGGCGCACAAAGGCTTTCTTTGCCAAGACCGACCCCAACACACCAAAGGAAATATTCGACTACTGGGATGCGGCCATTGCAAAAATTGCCGCCGCCAGAGAAAAATACGGCGACGAGATTCTGCCGGGTGTTTACAAAGGGTAATTGCTCCATGCAAAATTCGGGGCTGACGCATATCAGGTTGATTTGCGTCAGCCCCGCTGTTTTATTGCTCAGTAATCATGCATTACCTATGCCGGCGGGCGCGCCGGGGACGAGCGCTGCTTTCCCCAAGGCAGTCAGTAGGCTACAGGCAGCAAAGCGCGGGATATGGGCTCCCGCGCTGCTTTATTAGCGATTAGGTTTGGGAAGTTTTTGGGGATTCTCAAGGGGC
>LSQX01248763.1_pt1 | contig 14580 bp, 12 predicted proteins | sample 654561 | NCBI WGS metagenome assembly LSQX01 (sample SAMN04489861, study PRJNA283612) | anaerobic digester metagenome | isolation source: 4 biogas reactors fed with cattle manure at either 37C or 55C with and... | place: Denmark: Kongens Lyngby | collected 2014
GCCAGATCTGGTCGTAGAGCATGGTTCCAGCGCCGACGACCTCAAGGGAGGCCTTTGCGGGGTCGTTCGGGTACTTCCGGTTCGCCTGGACGATGTCGCTGAAGAGACCGAACTTGATGCCACCGGGCTCGTTCGGGCCACGGGCACGCCGGGCGGGCAGCAGGGATCCCATCTGGACGACGCCTGCGTGCTTTGCAGCGTAGGAGAGGTCGGCGACAGCCGCTTCGCCTGCGCACATGCGGTATGCGGCGATGAAGGACATACCGATCTGCATCGCAGACCACCGGGAGGTCGTTCCACCGTCGCAGGTCCTCGAGACCGCGGTCGGGATGTGGATCGCCTGGTACATGCTCTTGCCGACCTCGGCCTTGAGCTCCTCAGCCTGCTTTGCGGGGAAGAGCTTCTCGATGTCGAGGAGGAACTGGGGCTCGATGTCGTCGGCGAGTTCCTGGTCGCCGGTGAAGACCTTGACGTAACAGTCGTCGACGAGGCCGGGGTGAGTCTCGACCATGTGTTCCTGGACGACGGCTGCACCGGGCATGGCGTGGTTCAGGATATGGAGGTATTCGTTGATCGTCTCAGGGGTAACTTCCTTTCCGAGACGCTTCTGCAGCGTCTGGTGAGCGAGATCCATCCCGACGATGACGGTCCGCCGGATGTCGTCCCACATCTGCTGCATCGCAGAGTTGTTGACGAAGTGCAGGTCGTCGCCCTCCACGAAGACGCCGGTGCCGGAGACTTCGTAGGTCATCAGCTGGCGCTGGCCCATCGGGATACCGCCCAGGTGGCAGCGCTCGGGGTCGTACATGGCGATTCCACGGTCCATCTCAATGGCGCGGCTCGCCTTCATGAACTCCATCTTACGGGGAGACTGGCGGACGCCGTTGAAGTTGTAGAACTCGGCAGTCTCGGATTCGACGTCCTGACCCTGGAACTTCTCCTTAAGGGCTTTCAGGAACAGCTTCTGGGATCTTTCAATCTTTGCCATTGTAATCACTCCTCTTTCGGCATGAAGCCGTATTTCGTCCGAAGCGAGTGGATCCGCTGGACGTACTCGATGTACTCGGTGTCATCACGGTAGGCGGTTCCTACGAGCGAGTGGAAGATCGTCGTGTGGGCCTTGAGCCACTTCTCATCGAGCGGTTTGCCGATGGAAACCGCACGGTCGAGAGGCTCGCCGATCTGGTTCTTGACGTACTTGACGACACCGTCCTCGCCGAGGACGTTCCTCTGGAGCATGTCGAACATCATGCCGTCTTCAGCAAGACGGAGCGAGTGGCCGTGCACGGTCGCGCCGCGGATGCCGGTGCGGGCCGGGTCAAGGAGCTCGGTCTCGACGAGGTCCTTTGCGTACTTCTCAAGGTCGCGCTCGCGGCACTCGACGATCTGACGGCCGGAGAGCGTTCCCGGGTCGATACCGCGGAAGCGGTACATCTCGGTGTACGTCCTCTGGTAGGGCTGACAGGGGGCGTTGAACATCGAGTCTGCGAACTGGATGTAGCGGACGCGGTCGCCAGCCTTCGCGCCGTCAGTGGGTTTGACGAGCTTGCGCATGGGGCAGTCGGGCTCCTGCTGCTCAGCGAGCGGCGGGTGTGCCGTCGGGTATGCCGATCCGGGAGCACGGTGGCCGAGGATCAGCACGATGTCCTCATCTGTTACGGAACGAACCTTCTCAAGCTTCTGGTTGGGGTTCATCTGTTTGCGCCGGTTCTCGGCGACAATCGATGTCCCGGGACCGTACTGGGGCTTGTATGCCATTGTATCATTCACCTCAAAGTGATTGGTATCTTATCCATTTCCAATTTTGAATGAACTTCAGCCATATTTCCGGAGCTTTGCGTATCCTGCATCACTGATCTGGCCTGATAAACACAGGTTTCTCTCCGCTCCGGGGATCCGTGAGACCGACAAGCGATCTATCGGCATCCGGCCCGTACTTCGCGTAATCCACGAGTGTCGGGGCGGACTTCATGAACCTGCCCTCCTGGAGCAGGTAAGGGAACTCCACAAAGAAGTCGTCGCAGAGCGAGCGAATCTCCTCGATGGTAGAGGTATCTTCAACCTCCAGGACGACCGTACCCACCTGGACACGCAGCGCAATCTCTGCATCAGCGACGCGGATCGCTTTGCGGTCGGAGTGAGGGTTCGGGCTCCCTCGTGCCGGCCCGTATGGGACCAGCCTGGGAAGGCCGGGGCCGTGGATCATCATCCGGCGGATGCCGGCGGTGCCGGCAAGCATATTGAGCAGGCGTTCTGCGGTCTCGGGTTTGAGCATCCGTATGGGAACAATCCGGACCTGCGGAAATGTGGCGTTCGTCATTCGAATCTCTGCTCGCTCAGACTCCGTTCGCGATCTGGTTGATCGGCTTGTTGAAGACGTCGATCTTACCATAGGTGTCGGCGAAGAGCTTGGAGGTGCTCTCAGGCGAGAACATCTGGGTTCCAGCGTCGAGTGCCGCTGCAGCGACCACGCACGGGATAGCCACACCGTTTGCGTGCCGGGTCACAACGTGGTTGCCGTTGAAGATACCGGGGCCGCCGCCACCGTAGATCGAGTGGCTGAAGAACGAGAACCCGACAGCGGTACCCATGACACGACCGAAGTCGGTGCTCGGGAGACCGGTCTCGTGCTCAAGCAGGTCGTTGAAGTAGAGGAGCGTCGCGGAGACCGCCTGGGCAAACCGTCCGGCACCACAGTTGACGATGGTCGCGGCCATGGTTCCTGCGGCGGCGTAGGCGTCCCAGAGCATGGGGTCCTTCGTGTCGTAGAACTGGAAGTACCCGCCCTTCTTTCCGGGGGTGATGACCTTGTCCTCGATGGCGCGCTCGACCAGGCTCTGGACGACGGTGCCGACGGTTCCAGTCTGGCCGTTCGCCTTGACGAGGTCGTAGACCATGTTGTTTGCGTTCAGGCCCTGGTAGGCGTAGTCGAGCAGCTGGGCGCGCTCGAACGGCCCGATGGCGGATCCCATCTCAAAGATACCGGCCGTCTCGAGGGTGGACGAGAGTGCTGCACCCTGCAGGGCGTTCCTGCCGGTCATCATGACAACGTGGTTGACAGGGATGTTCCGGAGCGCGTAGCCGATACCTTCGTTGTTCTGGGGGATGTTGAGAATCGACGTGACGAGCGCACCTTCCATGTCCTGAGTGTGGGGATAGCTGCCCCAGCAGGCTGCTTTGACGGTGGATGCGTTGAAAGCGTCGATGTTGAACTGATCGACGATCGCGAAGGTGGTCGCGGCTGCAACCGAGGTGATAGCAGCGTCGTAGGTGGACGCGCTGAGCAGACGCCTCGCCGGGACCTGGACGAGCAGGAGCTTTCCGCCGTTGAACTCCAGAATCTGGGTATCGTCACCCTCTTCGATCTGGATCATGTCCTTGATCTTGGCGACGATGGCGTCCTTGTTCTCCATGATGGGGAGATCGAGTTCCCTTCCCTTGATCTTGCCCTTTCCAAGCTTGCCGACCTTGAGCGCGTCCTGGATTCCTCCGAGGTTCACGCTGATCGTTCGCTTGGTCAGGTCGATGAGCTTACCTGTGGCCGGGTTAACCAGCGGGCTGATTCTGTCGAGGGTGACGCCGCTCTTGAGCAGCTTCCCGTCATCAGAATAGAGATCGATTGTTTCCGTGTATTTAGCCATAGTATTTCATCCTTTTACCCTTGTTCAATACATTCCGTTCATGCAGGAGACCACAGAGCTGACATCAGCTCCTGATCCCTGAAGGCCGCTACTGCACGTCCCAAAAGGGACTATAAGAGTAGAAGGAGAGTCATTAATAAAATTTGCGAAATTGGATGGAGTTTTTTTCTATATTATGATATTTATATTCACTATATTCTGAATCAAATGTTCTAAAAACAGGGTATTTTAGGTTCTAATAGTTGAATGGGATACTAAAAAAGAGTTTCGCCTGATTATCCACCAGGACACCCTCCAGGAATGTATACGAGAAGGCAACGTATATTAAATAATAAAGTAAATCATAATATTAGCACATTGTAAAATTATTTTAAAAACTTCACAGAATTAGTACTTGAATCTAAAGGTTAGACCTCGAAGATATATAAAAATTATCCAAATGGCCTGCATTTCCCGAAATATAAAATGAAAAACCCTCTTTTCAAATTTCAACTGGATATATCGTGAACCTGGCCTGACTGAACACACCAACCGCCCTGCCCCGGCAACAGAGACCGCACAATGCTGCATCGTGCGGCACCGTAACTATGAGACCGGCAGAGATCAGGAGAGAGGGCAGCATACCCCGCATAGAACCCATCCGGGTGCCCGGATACCCAAATCCGCGCAGTACCACAGCGGATGCGAAGGATGTCGGATGAATGCGCAGGCACCCTTCGTGACCCTGCCCTGCACATAGAGGGGATTCACACCCATGTACTGCTCCCTCACGCGCTGTTGCGGGAGTTTGCGAGGAGCGTTTGTGATCCCACCTCCCGGGGAGCAGAGGATAAGGGGATACAGGAACAAAAAAATCCAGATCACCGGCCACCAGAACCTGCGCCCCGCACCCCCTGTAGGGTCCGACCAGGATCAGGGGAGGATACGCCTCACACCGCATATCGGGCATGCCGGGCAGGATCACAATCCAGCGCAACCCGGAAAGAGATCGTGAAACCACTGAATTCCAGGAGAAATGTTCCTGATAGCCCCAATCTCCAGGATCGGTAAATAACAATGCCACACAGATACTCAGATGTAAAGTCCATTACATTTAGTTGGTTACATATTCGGAATGGTTAAATACAAAACATTACAAGTTATGTTAAAACGATCCGTCCGGTGCTCCGCCTGGAGAGCTTCAGTCCACCTCAGGTTGGCGGCCCCTCCCTGCGTATCCCGCAGTCATTGGCAGTGCTCCACCAATCCGGATTACAGATCTGGTGGCTACGCTCGCAGCACAGTGAAAGACCCGGCGGGGTTTCTTCAGAGCACCACTCACCCGGGCTGCCCCTCTTGATTGTCAGGAGGGGCGGTCCCGTCAATCACGTAGAGGCAAAACCATGGCGAAGAAGATTACGTTGAACATGATCACCCAGCGCTCTGTAGAAGAAGGCGTTGGTATAGTAAAGGGCAAAATGACCCCGGATTACTTCGAGGCCTGCTCCATCATTGAGATGCACGACGACGACGTCAAGGCGCTTGGCCTGGTCCCGAACCAGCTCGTCAGGGTGACGAGTGAATGTGGAGATGTGATTGTCAAGGCCGTCAAGGGGCGCCAGGCGCTCTACCCCGGCCTTGCATTCATCCCGCAGGGTGTCTATGCAAACCAGATTGTCCCGGCAAGGACCCAGGCAACAGGAGAGCCCCAGTACAGTGGATTCCCGGTTACAGTAGAACCCGCTCCCGTAGGTGAGAGGCGCAAGAGCACGCTTGAGCTTGTTCAGCGCGCAGTCGGGATGTGGAAAGGTGATCAGTAATGGCAAAAAAGATTGAGAATGTCGGATGCCCATTCTGCGGCGTCTGCTGTGACGACCTTGTCGTCACCGTCTCCGACGACGGAAAAAAGATCCTTGAGGTTGAGAACGCCTGTATCATCGGCAGCACGGTCTTCCACCGTGCCATGGAAGACCGGCATGCACTGCCCCGTCTCCGCCAGCCGGACGGCACCTACAAGGAGATCTCCTACGATGAGGCGATCGACTATACGGCAAAAGTGCTCCAAAAAGCAAAGAAGCCCCTGATCTACGGGTTTGGTTCGACCAACTGTGAAGGCATGGCCGCCGCGGCCAAGGTCGCAGAAAAAGCAGGAGCTGTGATCGACAACTGCGCATCCATCTGCCACGGGTCATCGTTCCTTGCCATATTCGACAACGGCTACCCGAGCTGCACCCTCGGTGAGACGAAGAACCGGGCTGACGTCATCGTTTACTGGGGCGCAAACCCGGCTCATGCCCACCCGCGGCACATGTCCCGCTACTCGATCTTCCCCCGCGGTTTCTTCACCGGCAAAGGCCACAAAGGCCGCAAGATCATCGTCATCGACCCACGCCACACCGACACCGCCCAGGTGGCCGATATTCACCTGCAGGTGAAGCAGGGACACGACTACGACCTCTTCGATGCGTTCCGCACCGTCCTTCGTGGACACGACATCCCCGATGAGGTTGCCGGCGTCAAGAAGGAGAAGATCGTCGAAGCCGTCGAGATCCTGAAGAAAGCACGGTTCGGCACTATCTTCTACGGTATGGGCCTCTGCCACTCCGATGGCCGGAACCACAACGTGGATATCGCCATCAGCCTGACCCGTGACCTGAACGACTTCACCAAGTGGACGATCATGGCGATGCGGGGCCACTACAACATCACCGGTCCCGGTGCAGTCTGGTCATGGCAGTACGGGTTCCCCTACTGTCTCGACCTGACCAAACGCGATATCGCGCACATGAACCCGGGCGAGACGAGCTCCGTCGACCTTGCCATGCGGGACGAGGTGGATGCCTTCATCAACATAGGAACAGATGCCGCTGCTCACTTCCCGATCGAACCTGTCAAACACCTCAGGAAGCACCCCTGGATCACCATCGACCCCCACCCCACCATGGCGACCGAGATATCGGATCTCCACATCCCGGTGGGTATCGTCGGTGTCGAGGTTCCAGGGATCGTCTATCGTATGGACAACGTCCCGATCCAGTACCGCAAGGTCATCGACGCGCCGGACGGCGTCCTGAACGATGAGGAGCTCTTCGAGCGGATCTACCAGAGGCTCTGCGAACTGGAAGCGGAAGACGCTGCAAAAACACCTGCAAAAACCACGCCTGAGGGCGTCCGGGCGGGGGAGTGAACCATGAGTGAACTACTGATCAAGAACGGATTCGTCTTTGATCCCCTGCAGGGGATCAAAGGCGACCGGATGGATATCGCAATCAAGGACGGCAAGATCGTCGAGACGAACACCCTCTCAAGCCCGAGCGTCATCGATGCAGCGGGCATGACCGTCATGGCAGGCGGTGTGGATGTTCACTCCCACGTCGTCGGGCCGAAGGTGAACGTCGGCCGGCTCTTCCGGCCTGAGGACAAACTCTTCAAGAGCCCCTTCAAGACATGCAACCGCATGGAGATGGGCTTCTCTGTCCCCTCCACGTTCAAGACCGGCTATGACTACGCCCGGATGGGCTACTCCTTCGTCAACGAAGCAGCGATGCCCCCGCTCCACTCCCCGCATGTCCACGAAGAGATCCGTGATACCCCGATCATCGACAACGCCGCGATGCCGGTCTTCGGGAACAACTGGTTCACCCTCGAATACCTCAAAAACAACGAGATCGAGAACAACGCCGCGTACACCGCCTGGCTTCTCCGGGCAACCCGCGGGTTTGCCATCAAGGTCGTCAACCCCGGTGGCACGGAAGCCTGGGGATGGGGGCTGAACTGTGACAATATCCACGATCCGGTTCCCTACTTCGATATCACCCCGGCAAAGATCATTACGGGCCTCATCGAGACAAACGAGTTCCTGGGTCTTCCCCACTCGGTGCACCTGCACTGCAACAACCTCGGAAACCCGGGCAACTACACCGATACCCTCGACTCTCTCAGACTCGCCGAGGGCTACACCCCGAAGAACAACTTCGGCCGGGACCAGGTCATGCACATCACGCATGTCCAGTTCTCCTCCTACGGCGGCGACTCCTGGAAGAACATCGACTCCCAGGCCAAAACGATCATGGACTACGTGAACTCGCACGACAATATCACCGTCGATATGGGCCAGGTGACGCTCGACGAGACCACGACCATGACCGCAGACGGGCCGTTCGAGCACCACCTCCAGAGCCTCAACAACCTGAAGTGGGTAAACACCGACGTCGAGCTCGAGACCGCTGCGGGTGTCGTCCCCTATGTCTACAGCCCGAACGTCAAGGTCTCCACCATCCAGTGGGCAATCGGTCTTGAGATCGCACTCTACTCCAATGACCTGATGCGGACGTTCATCACCACCGACCACCCGAACGCCGGACCGTTCACACGCTACCCGCGGGTCATCAAGTGGCTCATGAGCAGGGCTGCGCGTGACGAGACGATGAAGACGTTCAAGTGGCTCAACCGGACGATCGAGTCGACCACCATCGACAGCATCGACCGCGAACTCACGCTGTATGAGATTGCGCAGATGACCCGGGCGGGACCTGCAAAGGCACTCGGCATCAGCAACACCTACGGCGGGCTTGCTCCCGGCATGGACGGCAATGTTGCCATATACGCCCTCAACCCCGAGAATATGCCCTCGAACCCCGACATGATCGAGAGCGCCTTCTCGCGGTGCGCCTACCTTGTCAAGGATGGCATCGTGGCCGTCAAGGGTGGCGAGATCGTCGCAGAACCACCGAAGCGGACGGTCTGGGTCGACGTCAAGGTCCCGGAGAACGCACAGGTGCAGAGAGACATCTACGAGCACTTCCTCCGGCACTACAGTGTGGGAGTCGAGAACTACCAGCTCTTCGATGAGCACCTCCACAACCCACGGGTGATCGAGGTCGATACGACACAGTAAGGTGATTGGAAACATGAAGACAGTAACTCTCACCCTGGAAAACCCTCCCGAGCTCTATCTTGAGGGACAGAACATCACTCCGGACAACTTTGCGGGCAAGACGGCAGCCGAGATCGCCGCCATCGATATCTGGGAGGGCAAGCTGAAGAGCCCGCTCGGAAAGCACTTCGCAGTCGCAGGAAACGGCGGGGCAACCGCAGCCGATACGAAGATCGTTCTTCGCGGCGACTGCACGCGCGTGAAGCGGATCGGGCAGCAGATGACCGCTGGCGAGATCGTCATCGAAGGCAACGCCGATATGTACATCGGCGGCTGGATGAAAGGCGGAAAGATCCACGTCAAAGGGAACGTCGACTCGTTCTGCGGCATCGGGATGGAAGGCGGCGAGCTGATCGTCGACGGGAACGCCGGACACCATCTGGGCTCATCCCCTCGCGGTGAATGGCGCGGCATGCAGGGCGGGGTCATCCGGGTCGCCGGAGATGCCGGCAACGACACAGGCACGTTCATCAACGGCGGCACGATCATCATCGGCGGAGATGCGGATATCCACATCTCTACCCACGGCGAAGGCGGCACCGTCATCGTCAAGGGCAACGCCAAGGGCCGTGTCGGCGGACAGATGGTGAAAGGCGACATCTACGTCTTTGGCGAGATCGAGAACCCGCTCCCGGGATTCAAGCTGGTCGGCGAAGTGGAGCAGGAGGTCGACGGTGTGAAGGGGCGCTTCGCCCACCACATTGGAGACCTCGGCGAACGCCACCCGGTCTCCAAGGGCAAAACGGTGTATGCAAACCTCTACACCCAGATCTAATTTTTTTACTCACTGCGGTCGATCTACCGGGAGCCGGTGATGATATGGGCATATCACTATGGTGAGGCACTGCCTCGCATCCAGACCGCTTGGAGAAGTCCGGGAGCTGATGCGCTCGGCCTTCCCGTATCCTGACCGGGTCATCAGCCTTCAGGTTGCCGAAGCAGCAGGAAGAGTGACGGCAGGGCCAATCCACTCACTCCTGACGGTTCCAGCAACGGAGATCTCAGCACGGGACGGATTTGCCGTCGTGAGCAGTGAGACCCTCGGGGCGAACGAGGGAAACCCCATCCCGCTCCAGAACCCCCACCGGGTGAACACGGGAAACGCCATCCCTCCTGGTTATGATGCGGTCGTCATGATCGAAGACGTTGTCGAGGAAGATGGTGCCTGGTGCACGGAGACGGCAGTAGTCCCGGGAGAACATATCCATCCGGCTGGATCCGAGATCCGGCAGGGTGGGTTGATCCTCCCGGCCAGCCACCGGATACGCCCCTGGGATATAGGGGCGCTCCTCTCCTACGGGATCACCATGGTGGATGTACGGGCGGTGAAGGTCGGCCTCATCCCGACAGGAAGCGAACTGGTCCAGGCAGGTGAATATCCCGGGCCAGGAGGAGCGATCGAGAGCAACACGGCCGTTGCCGCAGCACTGTTCAGTGAGACGGGCGCCACCTGCATCCGCTACCCGATCGTTCGCGACGAGCCTGCATTGCTCCGGGAGGCCATCGAGCGGGGCATCCGTGAGAACGACCTGCTCGTGATCTCTGCCGGTTCATCGGCGGGCACGCGTGACTTCACCGCCGCCACCATCAGCAGCCTCGGCGAGGTGCTCGTTCACGGTATCGCGATGAGGCCGGGTATGCCGGCGATCATCGGCCGGATCGATGGTAAACCCGTCATCGGTCTTCCAGGCTACCCGATAGCTGCCCTGACGGTCGCACGGGAACTCGCCCTCCCGCTGCTCGCAGCATGGGGGTTCCATCCCGGGCCGGCGGAACGCCTCCGTGCACGGCTCACCAGGACGATCACAGCGGATCCCGATCACGATGAGTTTGTCCTCCTCACGATCTCACGGACAGACGGCGGATACACCGCAACCCCCATCCCCCGGGGAGCCGGGCCGCAGATGGCGCTGGTGCGCGCAAACGCCTGCCTGCACGTGCCGGCAGGGACTGGAGGCATCAACGGCGGCGATCTGGTCGATGTTCTGCTGACCGGGACGTGTGGGGAACTGGATGACGTCTGCAAACCCGCAACAGGGCAATCAGCGCATGGGCGAAAAAAAGCGATCTCAGTGAAGAACGATGCCTGACAGAGCCTTCATGCTCAGCTCTCACCTTCACATGTCCTGATCAGGCCGTGAATGCGCTCCTCAAGATGCGGGAGCTTCTCCTGGAACTCACGTGCGAGCAGGAACGTCCTGGCGGCATCCCCCATGCCGCGGTGGGCGTCGAGGAGGTGGCGGTACTCCTGCGGGACGGGATACCTGAAGTGCGTTGAGGCAATGGTGGAACCATCGGTGGAGAAGTCGATGAGGCGGGCAAGACGGTCGAGGGAGAGCACCTGCTTCATCCTGAAATGCCGTCGGATATCCCTCTGGAGATCGACGAGCATGCATCCGTCGAGCGAGAACCCTGCGGAACGGAAGGCTCGTTTCTCCATATCCGCAGCAAAAACGACAATCGCCCGGGCTTTCACGGTCGGGACGATCGACTCCATAAAGAGGCGGAGATCAGTAAACGCATTCTGCGCCGTTGTTTTCGCTACAGGCGTCCCGTCACCCGGGAGCCGGTAGAAGTGATCGTAGGGTTTCCTGTACTCCCCACGCCCCATATTCGCCACAGCCGTCGCAACACCGACGGTCCTGCCGCACTCATCGGTCACCTTCTTCCATATCTCGACATCGATATCGTAGCAGAACCGCTCAGCCATGTAGCGGATACTGTCGTCTTCCGGGTTGTGCGCGATCGCACCGATCTCGATCGGCATCATGACCGCCCGGCAGGTGCCGTAGACGTAACCGAACTCGATGTCCAGGTAGACCCGCCTTTCCCCCCCGTCCGTTTCCGACTGCATCACAGGTAAGTATCTCTTCAGCGGCAACGAAAAGGTTTCCCGGGTGTTCCACAACCAGCAAAGGTTTATCCAGCAGGACATAGGCCATTTATAGAGAAGAGTAGCAGAACACCCTGCACCCGATGGACATGAAACTCTCCACCATCTGGACCAAAATCCGTATCAACAACTTTTACGGGAGGAAACTCCTCCGACGCCCGGAGCCAGCCGCACCCGATAGGAAGACAGAAGTGCGTGCGCTCCTCGCTCGCCCACCTTTCGGGATCACTGATATCGCAGACACCGCTCTCCCCCTCTACGACCAGGCGCTGACCCACCGGTCATACGCGAACCGCAACGGTTACCCCGTAGCAACACTCGAGGATAATGAACGGCTCGAGTTTCTGGGAAACTACGTCCTCGACTTCGTCATAGCCGACCACCTCTACACCGGGTACGATCTCCCGCCGGGTGAGATGAACCGGAGGCTCCAGGTGACCAGGAACACGAAACTTGCCGAGATCGTGCGACGTCAGGGCCTTGGTATCGACAGCACCGTCAGGGGGTGCGGGCAGGCACCGACCGACTCGGTCGTCGCCGATGCTTTTGAAGCCCTGATCGGCGCAATCTACATCGATCGCGGCATCGACGTGGCACGGGAGGTGGTGCTCGCGATATTTGAGGAGGAGATCGCAGAGTGCGATACCCAGAGGAACTACCGGGGCAGGCTCCAGGAATATGCTGCCCGGGAGAACCTCGGCGAACTCAAGTATGCCTTCCGCATGACCGGGCCCGGGAACTGCCCGATCTGGGCCGCACAGGTGACCGTCGGAGGAGTTCCACTCGGAGAAGGCACGGCAAGGACGAAACAGGGTGCGGCGATGCTTGCGGCAAAAGAGGCGCTCGGACATCTCGGGAGAGGGTGAGGTGCAGCCGACCGGCCAGGATTCGGTTGTTGCGGTCGTCAGGTGCAATGATTACACGCCGGATAGGGTCGATGCAGCCGTCCGCCGCGCGATCGACCTTCTTGGGGGCATCGGGAGGTTCGTCACACCGGAGGAGAGCGTACTCCTCAAACCAAACCTCCTTCAGGGGCAGGATCCGGAACGGTGTGTCACCACCCATCCAACGGTCGTCGCTGCCGTCGCACGGATTCTTGTGGAGCACGGGTGCCGGGTCGTCATCGGCGACAGCCCCGGCGCCGGGATCGTCTACAACGAGGCGAACCTGCAGCGGGCGTATTTGCGCAGCGGGTTTACTGCAGTAGCCGAGGAGACCGGCGCCGCCCTGAACTACGATATTGGTTCGCAGATCGTGGCATTCCCTGAAGGCGAGGTGATGAAACAGTTCTCCATCATCACCCCTGCCATAGAAGCCGACGCAATCGTGGTCGTCTCAAAGGCAAAGACCCATATGTGGATGCGGATGACCGGCGCAGCAAAGAATCTCTTCGGACTCATCCCCGGGCTCGAAAAGCCGGTCTACCACTTCCGGTTCCAGGACGAGAGGACCTTCGGGAAGATGATCGTCGACCTCAACGAGTGCATGAAGCCCCGGCTCCAGATCGTGGATGCGATCGTAGGAATGGAGGGGGACGGCCCTCAGGCAGGGAGCCCGCGGCCGATCGGGGTCATCCTCGCCGGAACCAGTTACGCAGCCGTGGACAGCGTCCTCGCGCGGCTCATCGGCATGGACCCGCTCGAGATCGAGAGCACAAGAAGCGCGGCCGAACGCGGGCTCTTCAACCCCACGGCTATCCGGACGGTCGGCGACGAACCGGCGGAGTTCACAGTCTCTGACTTCAAGAAACCCTCGACCTACACCGGCGGCAGCGTGGGCATCTGGCGGCGGATCGTCCTTGCCGTCGTCCAGCGGTTCGGGCGGACCTATGCCCCCCGGCCCGGCGTGATCGACTCTTCATGCATCGGTTGCCGGAAGTGCGAGCGGATCTGTCCCGTGCATGCGATCACCCTCATAGAGGGGCGGGCGACGATCGATCTCTCGCGATGCATCCGGTGCTACTGCTGCCATGAGATGTGTACCGAGCACGCCATCGCCCTCTCCCGCAGCCTCCCGGGAAGGCTCCTTGCCCGCCTGCTCGGGTGAGGGGGAGCGGCCAAAACCCTCATGAGGGGCCAGGCGAGAGCAGGACTCATGCCATGCCCGTTCTGTAACTCCACACCTGGAGATATCATCCTCGCTAACGACACCCGCCCGGTGAGCCCGGCCACCTCATCAGCATCAACATCGGGTGTGCCGCAGGGCAGAACATCATGCACGTCCGCATCCTCTCTATCTCGCGCTGCCGGGGAGACGCGGAGGTGCATAGAAAAGGTGTTCAGGGCGTCATATCATGAAAAACAGGGCGGTAACGGGCACCGATCCCTGTGCACACATCCGGGTAACCCATCACGCCATCGTACCCGGCAGAGCAGCGGCAGGTCTGGATAGGTCGAGTTCCAGGGTGCTCATTTAGAATGATTAATTATGCAGGTAGGGCATAGGTACTCCACGAGGGACAATAGTGCAGACGCTGCTCTTCCTAATATTATTCCCCATCCTCGTTGCGTGTCTTTTATTGTTCGTGAAGCGAACGACACTTCGCTACGGGGTGGTCACCCTCTCGGCTCTCGCTATCGGCGGGGCTTCGATATACCTGCTTATGCGGTATGCACTCGGAGATGCGGTCTACTTCGCCGCACCTTCGGAAGCGGTCAACCTCTTCATGTTGGCCATCGAGATGGGTCTTGCGCTCTTCATCGTCTATATGGGCGCAAAGTTCAGGAACTACCCGGCAATCGCGCTCGCCGTCATCCAGGCGGCGCTGGTGGTATACCTCGAGATCACGTTCTCGGGGAGCCTCCATGCGGCGAACAACCTCTTCATCGACCAGTTCTCCATCATCATGGCCCTGATCATCGGGATCATCGGGAGTCTCATCGCGGTCTACGCGGTCAGGTACATGGAGACGTATCACCACCACCATCCCGAGGTGCGTGATCGGCAGAAGATGTTCTTCTTCGTCATATTCGCCTTCCTTGCCGCGATGTTCGGCCTGGTCTTCTCGAACAACCTCCTGTGGGTCTTCTTCTTCTGGGAGATCACCACCATCAGTTCGTTCCTGCTGATCGGCTACTCGGAGACCGAGGAGGCGACGAAGAACGCTTTCCGCGCCCTGGTGATGAACCTCC
>LSQX01218018.1_pt1 | contig 14579 bp, 15 predicted proteins | sample 654561 | NCBI WGS metagenome assembly LSQX01 (sample SAMN04489861, study PRJNA283612) | anaerobic digester metagenome | isolation source: 4 biogas reactors fed with cattle manure at either 37C or 55C with and... | place: Denmark: Kongens Lyngby | collected 2014
TTCATGTTCGGATCGTTCGTCAGCATGTTTGCAACTAATCCCAATGTGCCGCCGGATACCCCCAACCCGCCTATAAAATTGCCCAAACTATCCGTCACCTTCAACGGATTCGACGGTGAAATCTCGACGGTTCCCACGCCAGTTTGAGTTACTTTCAAGGTTCCTCCCGTTGAGTTAAGCTCACCCGTACCGTCCAAAGCCACTACATTGATCTGGTTGGCCGTAACCGTGTTCGCCTTGATCTTTCCACCGTCAATCTCGGTCGTCGAATAATCACCCGTCACAGGCGGGTCCGAGCCTGTCACACGCTTCACAAAGGCCGCATAGCCGTTCTCTAGCAAAGTAAAGTCGCCTGTCTCCGAGAAGTGTTCTGTCAAATCATCCACGGCATCACCTATGTCGGTGCCGTCCGACAGCAGGAGCGTACCTTTGATGGTCAGCGTAGACCCATTCCAATAAAGGCTGTAATCTGATGTATTATTCCCAATCAGCAAGGTTCCATCAGACAGATTGAAAGTCACCTTGCCACCCTTTAACATCCCGGCCACGATCAGGTCAGCCACGAACCCGTCACCGTCACCGAATGTGCGCCAATCCCACGAGCCGTCGCCTTTCTTACCGTTTGCAATTCGGAATGCACCGCCCAAAAGCTGGATCGCCATAGTCGGGTTCTGATCCACAGGCTTGTCGTAGGTGATAAGACCCTGCCCGTCGTCCGACACATACACATATCCGCCTTGACTGTTCATGCGGTCATTCAGTTCCGCCACCAGGCCGTTTAGCCAGACAGCGTTCAAGGTGCCGTCAGAGCCAAACGCACCCGCCCTGTCCCAGACGCCGGCCTTGCCCCGGAACCCGCTTAGCCAGGCTTCATGCTCTGCCAGGCTATCGGTGATCCCTGGCCGGTAGTTCCCGAACACGATCTCGGACCGTTCTTCCTCCAGTAGGTCACGGTCGATCTGGACCACTCGGGCGTTCACCCTCAGTTCCGGGTCGAACTCCCGGTCGATCACTCGGACATGGTCGCCCAGGTCCACCTTGCCCAGGTCCCGGACCAGGCACTCATAGGCCACCTGTGGCTGGCTGATCTCGGCCAGTTTGGCGATGGTCAGGTCCAACAATTCCGCCGGGTCCTCGCAGTCGTCGAACTCGACCTTGCCGAACACGTGCACCTTGCCGCCTGGGCTGTTCCGGCCCCAGGTCAGCCTGGCGGTTTCGTCCGCCACATATGCCTTGCCGTCGTTCAGGTCCTTGAAGTCGATCCTGCGCCCCCAGCCGCCTGTTTCCTCGATGAACTCACCCTTGCCGTAGCCGTACAGGGCCGTGACCACATCGTCACGCAGGACGGTCCTGGACACGCTCTCAAGGTTCTTGGTGAACGTGAACCGCTGGCCGTTGTCGGACCCACGCTGTGACAGCAGGTCCACATACCGGCCCGTGATCTTGTTGCCGGACACGGTCACCCTGGTCTGGATCTCACCGGCCCAGACCTCGGCGATCTTGTGCACGCACTCCTTACAGGATGCCCGGTAGAAGTTGGTCGACCTCAATCCCAGATCATGCACTGTGCCCAGCGCCCAGCGGGTCGGTTCCAGTGCGATTGATAGGGCTTCTGTGGCCGTGGCGTTCCGGGGCTTTCTATCCTCAATAAAGTCGCCCAGGGTCTCATAGAACGACGACTCGCAGTAAAGCTCCTTCTCAAGACCGAAATGGTCGTTGTTTTCGTAGATCTCCTTGACGATGTATTCTTTCCAGATACCGGTCTTGGCCTGATACACGACCCTGAAATTCTTCTCCACCGCCCCGTCCCGTGTCTTGATGGTCAGGGTGTCCTCGCCGTTTATTTCCTCGAAGTTCCGAGCATAGGACGCATCTGAAATGACGCTGACATAAACCTCATCCTTGTCAAATAACATGAATTTCATTAGATCCACCTCGCCCTATATCTCAATACAGCCACGCCGGCCGTGACCGTGATCTTAAACTTGCCGGTCGGGATCTCAAAAAAGTCACTCGACAGCGACACGTCCTTCATGATCGACGCCCCGTTCTTGGTCACTGACTCTGCGCCCAGGTCGATCACCACCACGTCGTTCTCCACCAGGGCGTGGTCAATATGGACCATGTCACCCGTCTCAAGCTGTGTCACCCGCAAGGACGCCACCGGCTCATCCATCGTGACCGTGATCGTGCCTGTGGCAGGATAGGTCCCGACGTTTCTGATATAACCTGCCCCGATCTCGACCGTCTGCACATGGTTGCTGTACGAGGCAGGCTCAGGCGACACGAACACCAAAGTCGCCCCGCCGGTATAAAGCAGCTTGTCCACGTCCACCGCCCCGTCCAGGACGGCCATCTCGTACTTGTCCGGGTCATCGTGCAGGTCCAGCCTGGCCGGGCCCCTGGTGTACAGTCGGCCCGCCAGGTTCCGGATCGCCCGTTGCAGGGCGTCCCGGTCACGCTCGATCAGGCGGATGTCGACCTCGGTCAGCCGTGTCCCGTAGGTGGTCCGGACATGCTCCGCCCCGTCCTTGCCAGGCCGACGGACCAGGACGTTGTCCACGGTCGGCACCAGCTGACGCCGGATCTCCTCGACCACTAACAGGCCCGATAGGTCATAGCCGTTGTATCTCATGCCATCCCCCTCCCTCGCTTCTGGCCGTGTTGCAGGTTGTGCAGCTCGACCGCAATCTTCCGGATGTCGTTATCGTCCCGGACGCTCATGTGCTGGATGATGATGTCGCCGCCGTTCACGGTCGTCATCACGGACCGTTCCAGGCCCGCAAAGGCCGACCTGCCGTCGATCACGTTACCGCCCTTCAAAGCGGGTAGGTCAGGCAGCCGCATAGCGTCCGCCATGGTCTTGGCTAGCCCAGCCGCAGACCGGTCCACCTCGCCCTCGCCCCGGCCCATGCCAAGACCGAGTGACTCGGCGAAGTTTTGGCCGATCTCGATACCGACCTTGGACGGGGAGGAGATTTCCAGCCGGGTTTTCAAGCCCCGCTCAATCGCTCCGCCAACGTTCCCGGCCGCGGTTCCGGCACGACTTTGGTTGTCTTTCATTCCCTTGACAAGGCCGTCGATGAAGTCCTTGCCGCCTTCTTCTCCAATGCCTTTAAGGGGGTCCAGCCCCAGCTTGGCCTGGGCTGTGGCCGCCGCTGTCCGTTCTTGCATGATGGTCGCCAGCCGTGCCAGGTCCTCATCTGCCCCATCGACAAACTTCTGGATCAGAGGAGCGGCGTCAGTTCCGAGCTTCTCAAGTTCTGCCGCAACGTCCGGACCAACCTTGGAGGCGATTGTTTGCAGGTTCTTGTGGTAGTTCTGGAAGGCCACCAGCTCGTCTTCCCACATCTTGATGAACTCTTTGGTCGTGCCCTTCTCGTAATCGAACCGTTCCTTGGTGAACCCCGACATGACGTTCTTGTGCTTCTCGGCGGCATCTTCCAGATTCTTCTGGGCTTGTGCCTGGTCCTTGGCGGCTTGTTCGATAGCCGCTGTTTTCCGGGCCTCATCGTCCTCGATCTGCTCCGTGGTTTCCTTGGACTGTATTTCAATCCCCAGCAGACTGCCGATGTAGGCTTCCATGTACTCCATGGTGGACTCATAGACAGCGGATCCCTTGTCGATCTCATCGTTCAAGGCGTTGGTGTCATCCGTTAGCTTCCGGGTCTGCTCGGCCATCGTGTCGACCGCATGCGTCGCTGTGGACCAGCCGTCAGTGGACTGCTCGGTCAATAGCTCCACGCTGCCTTTGGCTTCGTCGTAGGCTTGTACGACACCCGCCATGGCCTTGGTCTGTTCATCCGTCAGGACCTTGTGCCAGTTGTTGTGTTCCTGGACGGCCTTGCTGGATTGCGCCATCCGAATATCAAAATCAGACAACCCTGTCAGCCGGGCCCTTGCCAGGGCATCTTCCAGCTTCTGGGACTGCTCGGTAACAATGTTCAGGTCATGCTGTTTCCTTGCCACATCCATTAGGATGTCGCCATAGGTTTCTTCCCATTCAGCGATGATCTTGCCCTTCGCCGCTTCGACCAGACGCAGTTTGTGGGCTTCGATGACACCATCGATCGCAGTCTTGGTTTTGTTCAGCTGGTCGGTTTCTTTTTCATATTCCAGGACCAGGTCCGGGACCAGGGCGTTCAGTCGCTTGACCAGGTCCTCTATCCTGGCCTTTTGTGTGGCTGTCTTGTCCTCGGCCTCCACCAGCTCATAAAGCTCGGTCTTATATTTCTCGATCAGGTCTGTCTGCCCCATCAACTCGGATGTGGCCGACCCGGCCGATTCGACAAACTCATCAACTGCCTTACGTGCTTCCTTGACTGCTGGATCAACCGCCCACATCTCTGCAATCGTCAGGCCCAACGCAATAGCCGCCGCCGTAGCCGCCCCAGCCAGGGCCAGAGGACCCACGCCGCCGATCTTGCTGGCAAAGGACCCGATGATCCCTTCGCCCTTACCTGTCGCCTCATACAGCTTGCCGATGCCGCCTGTGATCTTCCCGATCCCGGATGTGACCTTCCCAGCCACGGATATGACCGGACCCAAGGCCGCCGCAAACAGACCCATCTTGATGATGGTGTCCTGAGTTTCAGGTGCTAGCTTTTGGAAGCCAGTCACCAGGTCGGTGATGAACTCGATCAGAGACATGACGGTCGGGATCAACTTTTGGCCAAGGTCGATTGCCGCATCGTTCATTTCGTTCTTTGCGATCTTCATCTTGGACTCGGTCGTTTCGTACCGGATGGCCGCCTCTTCCTGGAGTGCGTTGTTGTCCGCCCAGGCATCATTCGACATCTTCAAGCTGTCCTTGAACAGTTCGTTTGCACCCGATGTCCGACGCAGGGCATCTGACACCCGGATCTCGTTGATCTCGAGTTCGGCCAGCATCTCGTTGGTGGACTTGCCATGTTTGGTGGTGTCACTCAGCCCGACAACGAAGTCAGCCAGCGCACCAGCGGCATCATCTCGCCAGGCATTGGCAAACTCACCAGCAGTCATGCCGGCAACTTCCGCAAACCCATACAGGTCATCCGATCCCGTGTCGATCGCCAGCTGGATCCGGTTGATGACTCTTGAGAAGGCCGTGCCACCCGCCTGTGCTTCAATGCCCAGGGCAGACAGGGCCGTAGCAATCCCAAGGACATCCGCCTCAGACATGTTGGCCTGCCTGGAGGCACCTGCCAATCGCTTCGCCATCTCCAGGATCTCTTTTTCGGTCGTCGCTGAATTATTGCCCAGCTCAACGATCGCTGATCCAGCCCGGTCAAAATCCTTCTGTGACATGCCCATAATGTTGGCGAACCGGGCAAGGTCGGTTGCTCCTTCTTGTCCGACGATGTTCGTTGCCACCGACAGGTCCGCTATGACCCTGGTAAACTCCACGATGTGGTCCTTGTCGATGCCCAGCTGTCCGGCAGTTTCTGCGAGGGCCGTCAGCTCAACGACACTGACCGGGATCTCCTTCGACATATCCCGCAAGGACTGGCCCATCTTGTCCAGCTCCTCGCCAGTCAGGTTGGTGGTCTTGCGCACCCCGGCCATTCCGGATTCGAAGTCGATTGCCGCCGTGACACCAGCTGTGCCGATGGCCAGAATCGGGGCCGTGACTTTCAGGGTCAGGCTCTTGCCAACTGACGCCATCTTATCGCCAACCGCCTGCATCTTCTCGCCAGCTTCTTGAAGCTTCTGGCCGAAGATGATGTGTTCATCGCTGATGTCTCTTAAGGCTTTTTCGTAATGACGAAGCTGTGACTCGGTCTCGATGACCTCACGCTTAAACGCCCGGTACTGATCTTCTGCGATTTCGCCCTTCTCGAACTGCTCCTGGACCTGGGCCTCCGCTTCTCGGAGTTGGTCTAACTTCTCACGGGTCGCCTTGATCTGTTCGCCCAGGAGTTTCTGTTTCTGTGTGACCAGTTCAGTGTTGTCGGGAGAAAACCGCAACAGATTATTTGTGTCCCTTAATTCTTTGTTCAGGTTCCGTGAGACGGATTCGATCTCTTTTAAGACACGCTCTAGCCCGGTTTTGTCGGCGCCGAGCTCGATTGTTATGCCCTTCACTCTTCTGCTCATGCCTCACCTCACATCCTGAAAAATGCGTCAATATCCGCCTGGGTCGCCTGGCGTGGTGCCGCACTCTTGTCATCGTTGTCGCCGACCCAGATGTCGACGTAATCAAAAAACTCATCCAGGGTCATCTGGTTGAGTTCGTCAAAAGATAGCCCGACCCGCTTCGCTATCACGAGCAGGCTGACCTCATAGTTTTCTAAATCACTTTTTCTTTGGTTTTTCTTTCGGTTTTTCCGGGGACGAACGAAAGGTGGCATCCTTAGCAACCTCCGTCACGTCCAGCATGATATCGGACAAGTTGAACCATTCGAACTGGCCCAGCCAGGTCTCAAAGTCGACCTGCTTCCCGCCCTTGGCCGTTTTCTCCATCGCCCAGATCATCTGCAACAAGTTCACGTCGTCGAACGTTTTCAGGTCGCCTGTCAGGTAGATGTTTTGAATATCTAACAGGTCGCCGCTGAACGACTGGGCAAACTCTCGCTTGTAGTACACCAGCGTCATGGGGCTGGCCTGGATGTCGACCTCCCGGTCGCCTAGCTTGATCCGTTTCATTCTCTCCTCCTAAACTAAAGGGGCCGGTTTGACCCGGCCCCGTGTGTGTTACTCCGCAGGCACAAGCCCAAGGATGGCCGCACGCAGGGCCTTGTCGGCTGCATTGACCTCCTTTTGCATGGCGTTCGGATTAGCTTCGATGATCTCGGCTTCACCAAGGGCCAGTGCGAGCTCATCCCAGCCATCATCCCAGTCGGTGCTCTCGAAAGAACTGGCCAGTGCGATGGCGGCTTGTAATGACGTCTTGTCGACGCTGACCGGCTCCGCATCAGGCAGCACGACCTGGGTGAAGAAGCTGTTGTAAATGGGGCCATTGGTAGCGTTCAGCTCCAGGGTGCCCTTGACTATCTTCTTGCCGTCGACGGTGATGGGAGTAATCTCGACCGGGAGCGACATCGTCTTGGGATCGATCGTTTCGTCCTGGGTTTCGACTTCCTCGTTCGGCCTTAAAGCCATCACGTCGTAGTAGACGAACCGGCGGTCACGCAGGTCGCCCTTGACTTCGCCCATCAGGGCAAACTTCTTTGGCTTGGCGTTGGCCACCTCGACCAGCATCCCGTTGCTGTCGATTATCCAGCCCAGCATCTTTTCCAGCACCTCATCCGGGATCAAGGCCATCTCAAGCGTGCCGGTGTAGCCGTTGTTGGACTCCAGGGTGAAATACCGGATGTTGTCCGCCGGGAAGTTCACCTTGTTACTGGCAGGTGTGGTCGAGAAGTTGACCGCACCAGGGATGTGGATCGTTTCGTCGTAGGTTCCCGGCGAGTTCCCCTCGAATGCGATGTGTACGTTCTCGAAGCCATACACAATCTTGTTCTTTTCCATATGTTTCTCCTTAAATCTGGACCTCGTACAAGGTCATGAATAGTTCTTCTGTGTCGACCCACACTTCATGCTTGGCGTATGGGATCCGCAGTTCCTTCAATTTGTCCTGGACCAGCTTCTCGGCTGACTGGTTTTTCTTGGCCGAGTACAACTCGATCGTGATGTCGCTGATCTCGGCAAAGTTCTGGTTGTCGGCCATCATGTCGGCTGATCCGTCAAACCGGTAAACTAAAAACGGAAGCTGTGGAGCTTCCGTGTGTTTGTGGTAGGCCAGCGGTAACCCGAGCGTGGCCAGTCCGGCGTATAGCCCTTCTAGTGTCATCTCGGTTCACCTCCAGTCTCGACGGCCCGTTCGACCGCCTTCTCGTATTCCTTGATCGCCGTTTCCTCGGCAGGCTTGATGTGTGGGAACGCTCGAGTCCGGCCACCGTTCTTTAACGCATGACCATGCTCCAGCAGATGGGTCAAGCCAGGCTTGGTCTTGTTGTAGACCACCTGATTCCCGTCCACTTTGGTCCGGCCCCAGCCGTCAGCGTAGTGCCGTCCGCCGTGGGTCCGCCTGGGTGAGGTCTGCTTCAGTTCCTTGACTGCCTTGTTCGCGATCTTGACTGCCTCACGCTCGATCTCCTCGACCACGTCAGTCGTGTACTCGCGCAATGCCTGGGCGATCTGGGCGCCGATGTCTTGTGCCATGTCACACCCCCGATCTTTCCTCGCAGTAGAGCTCGATCATTTCCGACTTGGTTTCATAGGTCCGATAAATCCGATAATCATGACCTTCGTGCCGAACCTTGATGGCGCGATAGTCGTAATCAGCTTCACGCATCACAAACAATGCCGCCGGCTTCAGACCGTGCTCACCGCCCATGAAGAACTCAACACGCGGCAGAGGACGCTTCTCGGCGAAGACCTCGATGGATGACTCCGTCTTGATCTCCTGGCCGATGGCGTCATATGTGGTGGTCGTCGTGATTAACTCAATAACGTCCTTCATTCTTCTGCCTCGTCGTATTCCCTGGCCAGTGCCATGACCTTCTTCAGCGATTCGTAGGCTTCCCGGAACCGGTCCGAGTGCTCGTCATACCCGAAGTTGGCCTTGCAATAGATCTTGATGGCCTGCATGGTCAACGCGTCGTCCGGATCGACCGTGTCAACACCGGCGATGTTCAAATCGATCAGACATGCGTCGATCAGGTCTTGAACTTCGATATCGTATGCGTCGCTCTTAATTCGAAGCGACAGCTTCATCACATCCAAAACCGTCATTGCAGCCAGACTAACCGTGTAGACCGTGTCCTTATCCTTGTTATCTGTCACTGTGATGGTGGCCACACCGGGCAACTCAGTCGCCTGGGTGACCGTAACCGACGATGTCTGCTCCTGGGCCACGCCAGCCACCGCCGGCACGGCATCCGTGCCAAACGGCAGCTTGACGGTGTAATCCAAGAGGTCAGGCTTAAAGCCACGCACCGGCTGACCGTTAATCGTTAAACTCTTGAGTGCCATAAGTCACCTCCTTGCGAGGAGGCCGACTAAGGCTCTCCCGGTGCAGACATAAGGCCAGCGTCGATCAGTGCAGCCAGCAGGCCATTGAAATCATCGACCCCAACAGTGTCTTCTGCTTCCGCGACATTTGCCGCCATCTTAACGATGCCAGCGTCCTCCTCCGTTGCCGCTGTTGGCAAGACCGGGTAGGTCGGAGCGTACAGCTTCGACGTGGACGAATCGATCTTGATCTCGACCGTGTCATTCCCACTGTTCCGTGTGGCCGCCTTCACACCACCAAGCACGGTGGACTTTGCGGCGGCGGCGACACCGGTGATTCCTGTAACGGTCGCACCGTCCTCTACCTCCAGGGTTGCGCTTTCCAAGATCACCAGCTCGCCGCCGATGACCATTTTCTCTGCACCTTGTTCGTTGTAGTTTTTAGCGTTGTATGCCATGTCCGTTTCTCCTTTCTCTTGAGATCAGGGAGACCCCTTACAGGCTGACAGCCATCTTCATGACGGCCAGCTTCTGGCTCTCGGTGATCTTGGAGTCGAACTCGAACCAGCCAACAACTCCGAGGGCGTGCATGGTTGCGTACTTCTCACGCAGGATCTCGATGCTGATATCCTCACGGAAGTTGACCGACAGGCCGGAATAGTCCCCGTACAGGATAGCCAGGGCATTGGTGTCGATCTCGGGCATGTTCTCCGACACGTGGACAGGCTTGCCCAGGAGCCGATACGGGAACCCCTCTGAGAACATGTGCTGGAGCAGGTAGCGCCCTTCACCGTCCTTCAACTTCTTGACTGCGGTAAAGGTTTTCGGGTGCATGGTCCAGACTGCCTTGGCCTGGAATACCGTCGGGATCTTGGCCTGGAGGTCGATCAAGGCATCGGCGGTGAGTTTGTCCACCGCACCGGCGGCCACCACGTTGGTTGAGGACAGTGCCCCGGTTGCCTTGGAGCTGGTGCCATTCAGGAGCTCGCCCTCAAGGAAAAGGGCGATAGACTCGGCCATCTTCATGACAACGAAGTTGACCAGGTCGATGTCAGCATTGTTGATCAGCGTCCTGCCAATGAGAGACAAGACCCCCACCAGGTGACCGCTCAAGTCAATGCTGGTGAACTTCCCGGCATCGCCCACGAGCTCTTCGAACTCATTGGCGTAGGCAACGGTAATGTTATGGTTAGTGTTAGCGTCGCCGTACACGGGGACCTTCAGCGTGCCCTTGACGTTGTAAAGTGTAGCGCCCGCCAGGATGGGGCTTCTCTCCTTCACTTCGTCGATGATCCGCTGTGCGATAGACACAGGCACGATTGCCGCCTGGCTATTGGCAAAGGTGAAGTTCTGTTCGCCGGCACGGGTCTCCATCTCGGTCACACGCCCACGAACATAGTCCGCAAACTGGCGGAGCTCAATCTGCTCTTGGGTTTCAACGATTTTATCTTCCATACGTTTTTCCTCTTCCTTGAACTGGGTGAGGACCTTTGCCTCACTGTCGGGCAGGTTGGTTACCCTGTCCGCTTCCGCTTTTCTGGCTTCGGCAGCTTTCAGGATCTCGGCCTCACGGTCGATCAGCTGGCGAAGTTCCGCTGTATTCGCTTCGATCTCCTCAAGCGACGCCTTGTCCGCCTCAAATTCCTTGAGTTCGTCCAGTCGCTCCCGGATCTCATGTAATTTCATGTCTTTAATCTCCATGAATAGTTCTCCTTTTCAGTAATGTGTTGGCCCATACGGCCTCCATCCTTTGCCGCTCTAGCAACTCCTGCTTCTCGGCCTCGATCACTCCGTCGATCCAAGAACGAGCGGATATTTCTGTCCCACTGTTGGCGGGATAAGAAACTGCGCTAATGTCGTAAACTTTCTTGATTTTGAGAATCGTTCTGGTCCGGGTCTCCTTGTTGTAGGAGTCTTCAAGCACAGTGAACGCCCAGGACATCTTTGTGATCAGACCGTTAGCGATCTCCTCGTACATGTCTTTGGCTGCCCGGCTCTTGGACAGATCCGCAAAGATAAACAATCCCTGATCCAGCGGTTCAATCCCAAGCGTTCCATTCGATTGTCGAGCCAGGACCTTCCCGGCATGGTTGTACTGCATGATCACATCGCTCATGTCCGCTCCTTCAAGTGCGGATCGGGCGATAATCTCGTAATACTTCACTCCATCCCATTCGTAGAGCAAGTACGGACTATCAAAGGTCGTTGCCAGGCCCTCGACGTAGTACTCGCTATCAATCCTTTTCTCTTGTGCTGTCGGGATCATCAGCGGGGTCATCACCGACCGATACTCCCTCTCCTTCGTCATCAATGGCATCCCAGCCACCTACCTTTCTGTCTTTCTTCATGTCCGTGATCCGGACGTACTCTCGACGGATAAACCGTTCGTCGCCATCCTTCACATGTGGAAGGTTCCATATATCCATCACCTGATTAGTCGTCAGGATTCCACGGTCAAACATCTGCGACGCAACCCGCAGCTTCGTCTGGTTACTTGCATACTGGAGCCGGTTCGAACTGAACATGATCTGGTTGCCGTGGGCGATCTCCTTCTTGGTGAAGGTCATCCCGGTCATCACCATGGACAGCTGCAAGGCAAATGGCTCGATCATGCCCTCGTAAAAGGCGTTGAACTCGTCTTCTGTGTATTTGTTCTGGAGAATGTTTTCGTTTACTCCGAAGTAGTTGAACACGTTCGTCTGGACCAGCTTCATCTGCTCGGCGTCTATCACGAACGGCTTGCTGTCGATCTGCTTGACATCGCCGTACTTGGCATCAAACATCATCACGCCGGACTTGTTGTCGGCGCTCAGGTTGTCCTCACTGAACCGGTCCCGCTCCTTCTTGATATCCTCCGGCCGGAGCGTGTTCGTGAGCCGGGCCATGAACCGGATCATGGCCGACTGCCGGATGCCTTCTTCCATGCCCTGCCTTTGGATGTCCAGCAGTTGCAGGGTCGGCATCATGGGTTTGTTCTTGGCCCCGAACAGATCATTGTCGTATTGGTACTTGGTCAGGACCCCGACCTCACTGAAGGGGATCGACGCCTTCTGGCCGTTTGCGAATGTGTACCGAAGCCAGGGCTCCCCATCCACTTCAAGGACCTCCGTGTAGGACGGCAGCAAGGGGTAGTAGCCGACGATCGTCCGCATGTCCTCCCCGTACAAGGGTAGGATGAAGGCGGTGGTGTCCACACTCAAGATCGTCGCCAACCGGTACAGGAACTTGGTAGTGTCCATGAACGGATTGGGCTTGAACTGGAGCGTCTTGGCCAGCGACTGATATGCTGATCCCATCACCTCCGGCTTCAGCTTGCTTGCCAGATTCGCAAATGCGTGGACCGAGGCACGGGTCAGTTCCATCTCGTAGATCCCGCCCGAATAGCTGTGGAACACAGGAGAATATCCGTTCAGCATCTTGAAGTATGTGTCGACCCGCCTTTGCTCTGGTCTTTTGAATAATTTGTCAAAAAGTCCCATCCTGCACTCTCCATGTCCCATAAAAAAAGCACCCCGATAGGTGCCTTGGTCCGCCCGGCTGTCTGCCGCCTTATATCAATCCCATGTAGTTTTCGTAATGCCGCTCCAGCACGATGTAGGCATCAAGCAAAGAAGCCACGCCATCAATCCTGCGTCTGCTATTGCTGGTCTTGACCAGTGCGATGTTGTCGTTCCGGTCAATCGTGATAGCAGCGTTCGACAGATTCCACTTGAGGACTGGGTTGTTGTTATAGTTGATCTTCTTCGACTCAAGGTCCGCCTCGAACCGTTTCATCGGTCCACTGAAGGTCTTGGCCCCCTGGATGACCGGATCAGTCGACTCGGCCCCAAAATGGCTTTTCAATTCGTCGACCAGGTAAGTCGAGGACCATGAGTCATAGCCAATCTTGTAGATGTACACGTCCAAATCGTTCTGGACCTCAACTAGCCACTCGGTCACATCCTTGTAATTGACCTTGTTACCTTCACTTGTCCTGACATAGTCCTGGCTCATCCAGATGTCGTACGGGATCCGGTCCTCTGCGATCCGTTGTTCCAGCCGCTCCTGTGGGAGCCAGTACATCTGCTTCACGTACAGCGTATCATCGCCCGGCACCTTGAAGATCACCGATGCACAGGTCAGGTCTGTCGTGCTCGACAGGTCAATTCCGGCGATCCCATACCTGGGCTTCAACTCGGCCAGGTCGAAGGTCGCCTGGTTGTTCAGCTGTTCGAAGGTCAGCCAGGCTTCCGAGTTCGTCTCCCGGATATTGAAGTCCTTACACAGCAGGTTCTTCACCAACTTCGGGTTCGCCTTGGCCTTGGCCACCTTGTTCTCCAGCTGGTCCAGCTGCTTGATCGTCCCTAGCCCAGGGTTCGCCTGATGCCAGGCTTCCGGATCTATCCAATCCTTGCGATTGTCCAGTTCATAGATAATCGGCAGCAGTCGTTCGTTCCTATATCCATCAGGGTCACCGTAGCCATTGATGACCATTTCACATTCGTCGTATTTCAGATCAAAGACTTGTTCCCGGATCGTCCCGGCTGTTGTTGTCACCAGGACCAGTGGCTGTTCCCTCGAGGAGGTCCCATCAACGATAACGTCGTACAGATTCTGGTCCTGCCAGGCATGGATCTCATCCAGCAGGGCCCCATGTACGTTCAGGCCGTCCAATGTGTCCGAGTCCCGGCCCAAGGGCTTGAAGAACGAATCATTGTAGTCGCTATTGATCTCCGCAACCAGTGTCTTGATCCGACGGCTCAAGGCCGGTGACTTCCTCACCATCCGCCGGGCTTCAAGCCAGATGATCTTGGCCTGGTCCCGCTTGGTGGCGCAGGCGTAGATCTCGGCCCCAGGTTCCCCATCGGCCACTTGCAGGTACAGGCCAATCGCCGCCGCAAGTGTGGACTTGCCGTTTTTTCTGGCAACGATCAGAACGACTTCCTGGAACTTCCTGGTCCCGTCGATCTTGTGAACCATGCCAAAGGCGGCAGCTACCAGGGCCTTCTGCCACAGCTCCAACCGGAACGGCTTCCCCGCCATCTTGCCCTTGGAGTGCCGGCAGAACCCTTCGATAAACCGGATCGCATGATCGCCCTTCCTGGCGTCATACTCCCATTCCGAATCTGGATCTCCTATCACCCGTACCAGCTCGGCGTAGACTTTTTGGACCTTCTTGGGCGTGCGTCTTTTGTTCTTCCGATTAAGGTTTATCCACTCCCAATACTCGACGATCGGGTTCTTGCTACTCATTTCGGCTTAAAACAAACTCATCAAGCACATCTACTTCTTCTCTGGCCTCCGGCTTCGGGACCAGGTCAGACAGCTGCTTGATGATGCTTTGATAGTTCTTGTTCAGCGTGTTGTACAAACGTACGACTGGACGCTCTCTTTCATAGGGTGGTGTCCGCTCTGACTGGGTAAACATCTCGATATAACCGTTCTCTATAATGTCCGTCTCCCAATCCTCGAGCGTTACTCTCATGTAGGCAGCCCTCTGGATCAGTCCATCAATGATCGCCTTGTTATCTTCGTCTATGTCTCGATAAATCCGGCGCAGTCTTTCTTCTTCGGCCTTAATCCGGATTTGTCCGGGGATCTCTCGCTTTTTTGCCATCGGTTTTTCCTCCTTTTTCGGTAGGGGGGTCACGCAAACGACCTGTGCG
>LSQX01052693.1_pt2 | contig 14577 bp, 11 predicted proteins | sample 654561 | NCBI WGS metagenome assembly LSQX01 (sample SAMN04489861, study PRJNA283612) | anaerobic digester metagenome | isolation source: 4 biogas reactors fed with cattle manure at either 37C or 55C with and... | place: Denmark: Kongens Lyngby | collected 2014
ACTTTTATCAGGATTAATCACAGCTACAGGTTGGGGATTAAAATATAGATTAGAGTTGTGAATTGCTTTCAAAAATTTGTACTTTTATCAGGATTAATCACAGCGGCGGTTCAAGACAGTGAGACCCACCCGAAGTTGTGAATTGCTTTCAAAAATTTGTACTTTTATCAGGATTAATCACAGCAGCGTGGTTGTAATTCTAAGAGTTGCGTTAGTTGTGAATTGCTTTCAAAAATTTGTACTTTTATCAGGATTAATCACAGCCTCATTTGAAACCCTCATTAACAGAGGGTTTCAAAGAGGTTTTTAGAATTAAATTATTTCATCTAATTATTGTTGCCTCCCAAGTATTACCAAACTTCACCAATCCTGTCAGAAGAGTTCCAATTGCTGAGAAGGCACGGGCAAATCGGCTTCTTTTTGACTGAAAAAAATTTCCATCTGACCAAATTGACGATCAGTCACACATAAAATGCCCACTTTTCCATGTTTGGGCAAATTGCTTTTGGTGCGACGAATATGGACTTCTGCGTTTTCACGACTCGGGCAATGGCGTAGATAAATCGAAAACTGAAACATCGCAAAACCATCATCAAGCAAATGTTTGCGAAAACGAGTAGCTGCCGAACGATCTCGCTTGGTCTCTGTCGGTAAATCAAAAAAAACAAGTACCCACATGATTCTATAAGCATTAAAACGATTTTGACTGATCATAAGTCTTAATTTCACCCGAACCGGGAAAGATTAAATCATCAAGGGGTAATTGATTACTCTTTTTTCACCAATAAAACATTTGTACAATGAGGAGCTGGTGCTACTTACAGCAACCACTAAAGGTCTCAGTTTCTGCATCATCATGACATCACGTGTTGCAATTTTCAATAATTCTGCCTTTACATCACGCGTTAATTCATCGGGTCGATGAGGCAACATCATTAAATTCACGACGATTTCGTCAATATAAGGCCGATAAGGCTCCATAATGTCGTCGGCCAAACAATAGGCATTGTATTTATTTCGATGAAATATACCAATTGTTGGATTTAATCCTGAACTAACCAAAGCTCTGGCTACGATGCTTCGTAAAATGGCATAGCCGAAATTCAGGAAATTATTAGGTGCTTCTCCTTCCCTTTCCCGACTGAAATTTTCAAACAATTGTTTCCAATAATATTGGGCAGCAATGCCTTCCATATTGGTACTATCGCCGGATTTGACATTGTTGAGGTAATCGGTCATCGGTTCAAAGTTCTTTTTCAGCTTTTTAAGCAATAACATTTGTTGACTAATTTTGGCTTCGACCGTTTGCTTCCAAAGTTGCTTTCGCAACGGCTCTGAAATATTGATTTGATGTTTTAATCTTTCAGAATGCTCCACATGACCGGCCATCGGTAACATCAATCCATGCGGCAAATGCTGAGCATCACAGCTAATGATTGCAACATTATTTCCCTGTAAAGCGACTATCAACTGATGGCTAAGGGTAATTTGATAATTGTCAAGCACCAGAAATGCCATATCTTCAACCGGTGCCGATCCCTTGACTTCCTTGGTTTCAGGATCGGTAACCTGCAACTGATTGTCTTTGAGTTTCAGGTAAGCCGGATTTCCAATGTAGAGAGTTCGTTTGAGCATGATATTTAGGTTAAATCGTTTTCTATATCTTCATATTCTTTAAAATTAACTTGCTTTTCTTGGTGTATGTTTTCATAATTTTCTTTGTCACCAAATAACATTCGAAATTCCTTTTCATATGCAAAAGGAAAGGATAAGTAGGAATGCCACTTCCAATCTAAAACATTATTTGTAAACCCATGATTTACAGGATTTAAATGAATGTACAAAATTAAATTTAGAAGATAGTTTTCGTCAACAACTTCCTTTCGTTTAAAGTTCTTTAAAAATAAAGAACCTCTTCTCCCATACACTTTGTTGAACGATTGCGTATAACTACTAAAAAAATTAGCGAATTGTTTACTTAAGAAGTTGGACTTGCCTTCTAAGGTTTCTAATTTTTTAAATTTTTCTAAGCGTTTAAGCTTTTCTAATTCTAACTTTTCCAAAGTTTGAAACTTTGGAAAAGTTAAAGGAGGAAAAACTGAAGAACAATTGGTTGAAGAAAAAGCTGCAACAATCTCCTCTTCCGTTTTAATTTTCACCAACAGATGGAAATGATTTGGCATCAAGCACCAAGCAATCGTCTCAGCTATTGGTCTGATATGCTGTTTGTATTTTTCTAAAAAATATTCATAGTTTTTCTGTTCGCGAAATAGGTTTTCATCTCCATTTGCGTGATTATAAATATGGTAATATTTTTCGAAAATGAGCATATAGTAATAATCTTACTTTTAATTATATACGCTTTTCCAAAGTTTGGAACTTTGGAAAAGCTCGAAAAAAGTTAATAGAAAAGTTAACGAAAAGCTTCTATCAACCGTTGGTTTACCTCATCAATATCAAATCCATACAGCTCGTCGTAAGCCTTCCCTTTCGGAATCCCAACCCATTCAAGCATTTCCTTATCTTCTGCGGTTTTACGCTTTTTGTTTATAGTTTCCAACAAGTTGTAAAACCCCCAAGTACCACCACAATCTTCTATGGGTGCTGCATTTTCTCCTTTTATACACTTGGGAAACAATACCTCTTCATCGGGTTTCTTTAAAACGGTTATGGTATGAATCCAATCGTCCCCAAAATCATAAGTATAACTCATCTTCTTTTTTTGTCCGTTAAAAAACTCCGATAAATAGGTTTTTTCCGACTTAAATTTTTTAAACCTCGACTCAGTGAAAGCTGCAAAACCATCATCGGCTTCCTCTGGACCAATAGAATCACTTGCGTAGGGTGTACCAAGGTTAAATTCGTATAAATGATCATTTTCCCAGTTCATAACACATTGAATCACATAATGCAATTCGTCGAAATTGAAATTTTCAGGTACAATTACAGTTCGTGTAATCTTTGGGTCAGTGTTTTTTAATTCTATTTTTAGTTTATGCGCCATTATTGTTGCTTTTTTAATTATTGTAGTATTTTGAATAGATTTGTTCTATTATCTGCTCTTTAGTTAATTTTTGAAGCTCTTTTTTTAGTTTTGTTTTGGACATTGTTTTATGCTTTTGAGATGTTTCCAAATTTATTTATCAATCCATGTTAATTTGCCATCCAATTTCATTTCGAAATCCACTCCATCAATAGCAAAATTCCAATTTGCTTGTCGTAACCTTAGAAAAATTGGATTATCTTCTAAGATAAATGAGGAATACTCTTTATTTACTTTCTTTAAATCAGTATCGATACCCGCAGCAAGGTGATGTCTAAATTTAATCCTTCCATCACTTTCAAATTGATAAGCTTTAAATAATCTTTTAGATAGTTCTTTATAATTACCATCACGATGCAAATCCTTCAACTCATCAATTGAGTCTTTAAAGAACAAGACTTTATGCCCGCTTCTTAAAACTGCATATAAAGGGACTGCTTTTTTATTTTTCCCTTTCCCTACTTCGATATGATTATAATACGGCTCGGAGAAATATTTTTTGTCATTTCTAATCTTTGAATTTGCTACCTCGCCAATCGATAAAATTCTAATTCCTTTAGCTGAGTTATCTTTATAGAAAAGACAAAGAGCATTCTCTCCATTTTTTGCTAAAGTATATCTCTTATGCTCTTTATCCGACTTAAAACTGTGAGAATGAACTTTTACAGCTGTATTGTACTTTAACAACTCCTTACATCGAATTCGTCGTATTTTATTCACTTTATCACCATTTTTATCAAGCATATAAACTCCATTTGTCAAAGCTGTTTTAAAATCAGGAGCATCCTCTACTTGTTTTTTAATCATTTGAAACAAGTCTGTATCAACAATAACCTTCTCAATTTCATCTAAATTTTTAAATCCAGGAGAGTTCGCATCTTTTTTATAAACCAAATCTTTACGAATCACTAAAATTGGCTCTTCCGATAGAATCATTTTATTATTTTCATCAAAAAGAATTTGATTTTCTTCATTTCGTAAAGGAAGTTTTATAGCACCATACAAGGATTCGCCATGCAATTGTCCACGTATTGTATCCCCTTGTGCAATTTTTGGAATTTTATTCCCCTTATTGTCCAAACGGTATTGCCATTTCCCATTCTGATCTTTATATCTCAAGTATTCAACTCTACCTCTCTTGCGAACCTTCTTAGCAGCAGGCAAAGTAGTTTTACTTTCGATTAAATTATTAATTAAGATTTCATCTTCTATATTTAATATTTTTGATGCAGAAAAATCTTTCCAATCTATTGGTCTTTCGTGGTAAACTTTCCCTGTTTTACGATCAATTTCTTCATTGTATTTTAAAAGAATTTTATCCCGTTCATAAAAGGGCGGTATAAGTGTTAAAATTGCTGCATCAATGGCGTGATGACTGTGCACTCTTCTATCTTTTTTTTCTCCTGTAATTTTAACTTTATAAATTTCTTTAAACGCATTTACTACCGAACTCTTTTCGACCGAGACTTTGTTAAACACTGTTTTTAAATAAGGTAGAGCGTACTTTGTAACAATCTGTGTATCTCTTAACTGACTATTTTTCCATCCTGCTTTATATTCTTCCAATGTAAATGTGTGCAGTTTAGCTTTCCAATAATCAAGTTCGAATTTGATAAGATGATAACGCTGTATACAAGAGTCCTTAATTTCTTTGGTAGAAGCATAGGAAGCTTTATTTTTCCATTCCTTAAAAAGTTCTTCTAAATGCTCAACTTTGTCTTCCATAAACTTCAATCTTGGCTTTATTTTTTCATATTCTTGAAGTTGTGTAGGAAAGAGTTTTTTCTTAATATTTCTATTAAAATTCGTATCTGCTAAAGTTAAATTTCTCAGTTCATTGTCAAAACTTATGCTTGCCGGAATCGTATGCTCGATATCATATTTTGAAGCATTAAAAACATCCGACTTCATAATCATTGCCCCAGTGTAAAGACAAATCCCATTTTGCTCTTTCCATAGCCTTATTTTTCGGATTAATGTCTTGTCGTTATCATCATAATTGGTTCCACACTCTTTATTAATCTCCCTTATAATTTTTTTAAATCCTTCATTCTCTTTTTCTCTTTCAGTATTCCAACGCTCTAAAGCCTTTCTTTTGTTGGCATCATTTAGCTCCCGAGCAATCTCAATGACAACTCGAGTTTCCTCATCAATTTTTCCTTGCTGTAATAGGTAATTTATTAAATGCTTTAGTTTATATAAAGTTTTAAGAGCCATTGGGTTTTTGAAACCTCGACTTATTGGCTCCGGATTACCTAATAGTTTTAATCGCTTTCCTTGATGTTCAGCTTCTGGGTTATTTCTTAGGAATTTTTGAATATCATCCTCCTTGATAAATACATTCTTCCCATTTAGTTTAAAAAAATCATATTCATTGGCAGGTAAGTAAGTGTCTTGTTCAGATGGGTGCCATAAATGTTTTTTTGCCACATCTGGAACTTGGTATTTTTCTTGAATTAAAGCAAATATTTGATCGTGAAGCCGTGGTTGCTTGATGAAAATATTTTGTTTAGATAAAACCGATTTCTTTAAAAACTCTTTAAAGTGAGTTGATACATAGCTTAGAACATATGATTTTTTTTCATCATCGAATTCACTCCAAGTTTTCTCTCCATAAACATCAACAATTTTATGTTGTATTTGTCTTAGTTCTTCGCTGTCAAGCTCTCGATCAATTTCGATTGAATAGCGATATTCATTATTTAATTCATCTTGAATCAGACTATTTACAATATTGTTTAATGTTTTTTCTTCCTGATTATTTTTTATAATTTTTTCAATTTCTTCAGCAAAATAATCAATTAAATCATCGGTGATTTTATCTGCTCCTAAAACTTTATAAAGATTAGCCAAATAAACAGCTTGATGATACATAAACCCGCGCTGCAAGAAGGGTATCATCTTTTTAATTGCTGAAAGACTTAATGTGGCATATCCACTATTGAGTTTTATTTTTGAAAATTTTTCAGCCTTATCCTCATCTAAATTTAACTTTTCGAGTGCAAAATTCTTTAGGTTTTCTTGCCCATCAAAGGTGTTAAGGACATGCCACACATCTTCAAAAGTATAGCTTGTATCACTCTTCTTTTTCGGTTGTGAATCTCTGTCATTTATGGAGTACCATTGGTATTTTTCTTTCCAATCATCTCCCAAAATATCCTGAAATGATTTTAAAAGTTTAGCAGATACTACTTTTGTTTTTTCTTTAAATTTTGAATGAATAGTAGCTTTATCTTTTTTCAGCTGATTAAGAATTGTTTTAAATTCGAAATCGTTGGAAGACTTATAAAACAACGGGTATATTTTTTCTTTTAAATAAGTTGACTTCTCAATTCCTATAGGTGGTTCAATTTTTAAGTTATTAATAAAAACCCAAGTTCTAAACTCTTCATAAAGTGGATGACTTATAGCAACTCTTTTTTTATTTTTTTCATAAATACAAATACCGATTAAACCCTTTTGGGTTCTTAAAGGTCTTTGCCAAATTATAGCTTTCCATAATCTTTGATAATCTTCATCTGAAATCCCTTGAACACGACAAATCTCTTTCAATTCATTCTCATAATCTTTACGAAGATTGTAACGCTGACGAATGCGTCCTCCATTATCTTTTTGATAATAGTACAAAGCAGCTCCTAAGCTTTTATGTTTTTCGATATATTCCGCAATATCATTTCTCCCTTTAGTTCCTGTTTTATCACTTCCTTGAAGCATCGTTTTCGCTTCCTCCTCATCTCTGCCCCTAAACCCTCTTCTCTGAACAAGTTGATATAACACCCTCCCTAAAATGTGTGGGTTTTTTGAATAAACTTCTTTAAAATCTTCTCGTATAGCATTCGCTCTAAAAACATAATAACTTTCATCTTTACCTGAATTAAAAAGATGAAAATCTGGTTTGCCATCTTCATCAAAATCAAATCGCAACCAATTGATAAATTTCTCAGATTGCGGATATTCTCTTTTTTTATTTTTAGAATATCCTTTCCACAATTTCAACTCATCAAGTGTAAGAGGACACATATTCTTATCAATCAGAAACTCCAACAACTCCCATTTTCTGTATTTTTCTGCTTGATAATTCCTTCTTTTCCCTCTACTTTCTGTTCTTTTCTGAACTTTTGGAAATTCATTTCCTTTTTCCGAAGCAACACCTTTATCAAAAGTTAGAACTCCATAATCAATAATTTGATTACTTTCATTAGACGTATCACGAATAGCCCATCCTAAGCTATTAGACCCTGCATCGATTCCTAAAGTTTTTGACATGGTTATGTTTTTATTTAAGTTATAGTATTTATATTTTGTGTCTTGAGATATTTTTTTATTACCTTTGAAACATTGAAAAGCAATTCACAATAAGGCTATAAGCCGAAGGAAAATCTTAAATCCTGCGTACTCCGTGGGATTTTTCTATTCTAGTTTCTAAATTTAATAATATTTTTTATAAATAATTAACAAATTATAAATAACTTAGGTACTTACACTTATGTATTGTTCAAAAAATTACACTCTCCTATTCTTTCATCACGCTTTTAATCCTTAATTTTACGGTCGATTTTTGAATGATCATGGGGAAAATAGTAGCAATAGCAAATCAAAAAGGTGGAGTAGGAAAAACCACAACAGCCGTTAATCTGGCAGCATCTCTTGGAGTTCTGGAAAAGAAAACTCTACTAATCGATGCCGACCCGCAGGCAAATGCATCTTCGGGACTCGGAATCAATGTAGAAGAAGTCTCCAAAGGAACTTATGAAGTCCTAGAACATCAAGTTACCGCAAAAGAAGCAATTCAGAAAACAGAAACTCCCAACCTCGATATCATACCCGCGCACGTGGATCTCGTAGCTGCAGAAATCGAAATCGTGGACCACGAAAATAGAGAATACCTACTCAAAGAAGCTCTCAAAGAAATTAGTGATGAATACGATTATATCATCATCGATTGTGCTCCATCACTTGGGCTTATAACCCTAAACGCATTGACGGCCGCAGACTCGGTGATTATTCCTATACAATGTGAGTACTTCGCTTTGGAAGGTTTAGGTAAATTACTAAATACCATCAAAGGCGTTCAACAACATCACAACAAAGACCTAGATATCGAAGGACTTCTGCTAACCATGCATGACTCAAGACTTCGATTGTCCAACCAAGTCGTGGACGAAGTAAACAGCCATTTCCCCCAAATGGTCTTCGATACCGTGATTCAAAGAAACGTTAGATTATCAGAAGCACCAAGCTTCGGAGAATCCATCATCGCATACGATGCAGGAAGCAAGGGTGCAGAAAATTACTTAAATTTAGCACGAGAGTTTTTAATTAAAAATAAAGACGTTTAAACTTTATCTTGAATAATTTAAACTTTGAACCTTAAACTTTAAACGTAAAAAATGGCCAAAACAAATAACAATCGATTGGGAAGAGGACTTTCGGCTCTATTAAAAGACGAACCCAATGTGGTATCCGCTTCGGATAAAGGAGCAGAAAAACTCGTAGGAAATATCCTCGATATTGATTTGAAAAAAATCAAAACCAACCCTTACCAACCCCGAACGAATTTCGATAAAAACGCTTTGGAAGACCTCGTAAAATCCATTGCTGTACTCGGAGTTATCCAACCCATTACCGTAAGAAAAATCGAAGGCGGATACGAATTGATTTCCGGAGAAAGGAGATTTCGAGCTTCGCAAATCGTAGGATTGGAAAGCATTCCCGCCTATGTGAGATTAGCAAATGACCAAGAAATGCTCGAAATGGCATTGGTCGAAAATATCCAAAGACAAGACCTTGACGCCATAGAAATCGCACTCTCCTATCAGAGACTGCTCGATGAAATCCAGCTTACACAAGAACAACTAAGCCACAGAGTCGGAAAAGACAGATCCTCTATCTCCAATTATTTGAGACTACTCAAACTCGATCCCATTATCCAAACCGGAATTCGAGACGGTATGATCAGTATGGGACACGGAAGATCTATCATCGCCATAGAAGATGTCGATTTGCAACTCGAAATTTACGAAAGAGTAATCGCCGACAACCTCTCTGTACGCGAAACCGAAAACCTGATTCGAGCCTATAAAAAACCGGCAGCAAAAAAAGCAACAAAAGCTGAATTGCCCAAAGAATACAAAAAAGCACAATTGATTATTTCCGAAAACATTCAATCCAAAGTGGAAATAAAAAGAGCAAAAAGCGGAAAAGGTAAAATCATCATCGATTTTAATTCTGATGAAGAATTCGAAAGACTAAGAAAAATTCTGGAATGAAACACCTAATTCTGACCCTATCATTGCTTTTCTCCGTCTCAGCTTGGGCTCAAGTCGAAACCGACTCCATAGCCATTGCAGATGAACCCGTTTCTCCCGAAATCGTCGCCGTGGATGGTTCTTCCATCGAAACACCCGATTATCTGAACATGAAAAACCCCATTCGAGCATCGCTCTATTCAGCCATACTACCCGGAATGGGACAGATTTACAACGAAAAATGGTGGAAAGCACCCTTGGTATGGGGAGTCTTGGGAACAGGCGTTGGTTTTGTGATTTATTACAACAACGAATACAAGGAATTCAGGGGCTATTACCTCGATAAACTATATGGTTACCAACTCGAAAACCCGACTTTAAACAATATGTCGGTGGAGCAATTGGCGAATATCCAAGACGACCGAAAAAGATCACGTGACTATGCCATTGCCCTGACCGCTTTGGGATATGTCCTCAACATCCTCGACGCAACCGTGGACGCTCACCTATTCGGAATTAAAAAAGATCCAGATTTATCCTTCCAACCCATTATCCTACAAAATTACCAAACCAATGAATTGGCTATGGGCTTTGGATTTAGCTATAAATTTTAAAAAGTATTAAGACAAAAACATCAAGAATTAAGACTTTTTTTGATGTAAACTGTACATTCTATTCTCGTATAATCTAAGCTATTTCGAGCTTCTTGAACCTTAAACAGTAGTCCCCCCCCCCCGAAAAAAGATGAAACCTTACTCCAACCACAAATTCCCTACCCAATCCTCGCCCAATAAAAAAATAAATACGAAATTCGTCACCACATAATAAATCATAAGTCTAAAAAGAGAAAAATGAATATAGCACTGATCGGATACGGAAAAATGGGAAAGGCAATCGAAGAAATTCTTATTGAGCGTGGACATAATGTCGTAGCCAAACTCAGCCGAAAACCCGAAACCAAAGACCTAATCAACGTAGATGTAGCCATTGAATTCACAAATCCCGAAGCAGCTTTTGAAAACATCAAAACCCTACTCGAAAATAAAATCCCAACCATCTCCGGAACCACCGGATGGTTGCATCAATTAGAGGAAATAAAAAAAATCAATCAGGAAAATAACTCCGCCTTTCTCTATGGCTCCAATTTCAGCTTGGGCGTCAATTTATTCTTTGAACTCAATGAAAAACTCGCCAGATTGATGGCCAAATATCCAGAATACGATGTAAAACTCGAAGAAATTCATCATACCCAAAAACTCGATGCTCCCAGCGGAACCGCAATTTCACTTGCCGATCAAATCATTGAAAACTCCCATTTTACCCAATGGGAATTGGACAAAAAAACTTCCAAAGAAAACCTACCCATTTATGCCTTACGAATCGATGAAGTGCCCGGAACACATACCGTCCTCTATCAATCTGAAATCGACTCAATCGAAATCAAACATACCGCAAATACCCGAAAAGGATTTGCACTTGGCGCAGTCATCGCCGCCGAATGGATCCATGGAAAACAAGGATTTTTTAACATGAAAGACGTACTGGGGCTTTAGTTTTAATAATCTAATTTATCGTATCAACTCAGAACTAAGCATTTAAAGCATTCTCAAGCCCTATTGTAAACTCCGTTTCATTCTCATAATTATAGAAAGGAACAGCAGTTAGTAAATATTTATCCGAATGTATTTCAACAATCTCTTTATTTTCGGCAATTTCGTTTAAGAAGTCTTCTTTCCATTGGTCGTGAGCAATGAGGTGTTTTCCTTTGGGTTCGATAAAAACTTGGTAAGCGATGTTTTCTTCTTTTTGCTTACAGAATAAAAGAAAATCGGGTTCAAATCTTCGACCTTGTTTGTCGTAAATGGCTAATTCTCGTTCGTTTCTAAGAATGTAAATATCTTCGTAACGCTGTTGTAAGCTTTCAAATTTTCGGGCGAATAATTCTATAAAGCTTTTCTCTTCACTTGTGCCGTAATTTGCATTGTAAGCGTACCAAGCTTCATTAGCAAGTAAAGATTCTTGTCCATTTTCGCGCTCGTCATATTTACGAACTCTAATTTCTTTGTCTTTAAAAACTTGATGAATGGGTTTTTTAATAAATTCTGAACCTTCATAATCGGTTGAATTACCTTTAATTTCGGTTTCAAGCGTTTGTAAAAGTCCATTTATCGCTTGTAAATAATCAAAATGAGTGATATTTTGAAGTCTTTGAGACGTTCCTTTTAATGTTATTTTTAATGCACCCAAATAATCGTCGCTCTGAATAAATTCATTCAGCGAAGAAAGATGAGGAAAGTACCTTTGTAAGTTATTAAAATAAAAAAATGGATGCTGACTTAATGCAAAGCGAGTAATATGCGGAGGTATTTCTGAAAGTGTAATATCTTTTCCTTTGATAACTTCTTCATTTGAAACAGGATTTTCTAACTCGAAAAATGCACTTGATACTCTCCCAACTCCTGACGAAAGCGTATGACGATAATTGGTTCCTTTAACGCCTAAATCTGCAAATGATTTAATTGCTTCAAAATCTTTTGGCACTTTTTTATTGAAAAAAACGTACTCTTTTTGGTAATGTTCTGACTTTTTATATTCTAATTTCAGTTGTAATTGTTTTACAACCATATTATCTTCATCCTCATAAATACCAGAGTCAACCAATGCTTTTTTCAATTCTGAAATATAACGACTGTCTTCTTTCGTATGATAATATAATTCTTCCAAAACCTTTAAATCATTGGAAATATCATCATCGTACTTTCGTGTATATTTATCCTGTCCGACTTCCAACGCAAACGGAAAGTAGCGTGCTCCTCGACCGATTAGCTGAGCTTCTGAAAGTGTTGTTTTTCCAGGTTTATTTCCTTTACTATCTCTTCCTTCATACAAACGAACAATATCAAACAAATTCAATACATCCCAGCCTTCATTCAATTTCTGCACCGCAAAAACCGCTCGAATTGGATTATTTTCATCTTCTAAAGTGTTCAATAATATTTGATTTTGCTCGGCTTCTTTGTCATTGTTCGCACTCAAACAGTTTTCTTCTTTAAAATTGTTTTGTATGCGTTGTACGATTTGTTGGTCGGATATGCCTTTCGATTGAAAGAAATCAAATGCTTTTTGAACGATTGAAACAGTAGAAGTATTTTTAACTTTCTCAATCATTCTTTCAGAAAAATCTTCAATCAACCGGTGGAAATTCTCTTTATTCTGTTCCGATTCTTTAATAGTTCGCTTGGCTTTAAAAAGAATTACAGGTTTTAAATTGATGTGATGAGATGTCGCCAATTCTTGTCGGTATAAATTTAAAACCAAAGCCTGTATGATGCGTTCTTGCTCATCATAATGCGAACGAATGAGGTTGATTTCTTTTGAATATTTATCCAATCGGAATTCAGAAAGATCATATTTATACAATACTTTATCTTTGTATTTCTCTACGATTTTTTGGCTTTCATAATCCAAGGTGGCTGTAAACTCTAATAAAATATTATCAAAATTAATTTGATGAATTTTCTCAACCGTATTTTCCCAACTCCCGAACAAGCTGCCTCTTTTTGTTCCTGCGTTTAAGTGATGAGCTTCATCGGCAATTAAAACCAACTTTTTATTCTCAAAATCTTCGTAAGTGACACTGTTTTCTTTAGTATTATTTAAATCTATATGCAATTGCTGAATGGTCGTAAACTTGATGTTTATATTCTGAATATCTGCTTCGTCAAAATTGTCAACTTCTTTGATTAATACATTTCTTCCATCAATTATAATTTTTTCGTTGAACAAATATTTAGAAGCCTGTACATTGAGAAAATTTTCTTTGGTTTTCTGAATAATATTATTGCTGTTAACAAAAAACAGATAATTGCGATAGCCTTTTTGATAAAGATGTAAAATCAAGCCAGCCATTACTAATGTTTTTCCACTTCCTGTTGCCATATTATACAACAAGTGCATCGGTTTATCAGGTTTCTCGTCAAAATCTTCTTCATCCAAAAAAACATACCTTTTAAAAGCTTCTATCTGATAAGGACGAAGGGTAAATTCAGGCTTTAAGTTATCTTTAATCCACTTCGGTAAGTCAACCTGTTCTACGGTTCTTTTTACAATAGAATTATCGAATATTTTATATAAAAAACTCATCATTTAAAAATTTATAATTGCCAAAAATTTTCCTGTTTCCAATCTTCAGGAAACCCCATTTCTTTGAACTGCTTTTTGGAACAAGATTCTAAAAGTTCTAATAAATTAATTTTAAAAGCACTTTCAGGTGCGATTCTACCAATTACATATACCATTGCACACAAACTCGCATATAGTTTATATGGGTAAACTTTATCATTTGCAATAAAATCAGCTTTAGTTCTACGCGGAATTGAGATAGGGATAGAAATTCTGCGGTTCCACAATCTACCGTGATGCGCACAAATGTTTCTTATATTGCAAAAATTATGCATCCAGTTTTCTAATACATTACTTCCAAACAATCCAAAATGATGTGTAACTACTTTTTTCTCAGGGCAATTTTTAAGATTTTGGAATATGAGCGACAACAATCCCATACTTGTAACTTCCAAACTCATCCAGCAAGGCGGATCTGTAGGTGTTGAATATTTTTCGCTGTAATGTTTTATGAATGTTTCATTACTTCGAAGGATTTCTTTTTGAAGGGATGCCAAGTGCTTTATGAATTTTGTACGGTCTTTATACAAGTTTTGATCTAAATGCCAATGACTTCCGTATTTCATAGACCATTGATAAATAATTTGAGTCCTTAACGCGATTTCGATTTTTTCTACCGCATCAAAAACTAACAATCTAAGTTTTCGGTCAAAAGTATATAAGTCCAAAATATCCTCAAAACTCACTTTTTCCACAAATGGATGATTGGCATCTGCATTATCTTGATAAGGATAAGTATAAGCTCTTAATCTATAATAACTGATATTAGACAAATAGCGTTTTGCTAATGCTTCATCAGCAATGTGAAGTCCTCTTCTTTTGAGTTTAGAAATTTGGTCTGAAATCGAGACGGGCGGTTTGTTATATTCCATAAGCTTTAGTTAATTAAAAAAGCTATAGCCCATAAAAGCGAAGACCTGCCGATTTGAGCATTGTGAAGAGGCTTGGCAGGTACTATTGATACAAATGTACCTACTTTTATGGAACTGTTCAAACTTTTTAACATTTTATATAAATAAATCTCCTAAACATAAACAATAACACGCTCACTATCAATGTAAACTGTTTTTTTACCACATAGTAACATAGTTTTTTTCTATGTAT
>LSQX01364020.1_pt2 | contig 14573 bp, 13 predicted proteins | sample 654561 | NCBI WGS metagenome assembly LSQX01 (sample SAMN04489861, study PRJNA283612) | anaerobic digester metagenome | isolation source: 4 biogas reactors fed with cattle manure at either 37C or 55C with and... | place: Denmark: Kongens Lyngby | collected 2014
AATACCTGGCCTGGAAAAAGTTCAAGAAAAAATCCAGTGGTGATTTCCACCGCTGGCTGGATGCAAAATACCAGAGCATTGGTTTTTCGCCCCTGCGGCCGGCCTATTGCGCCGAAGTGCTGCCCTTTGACACAACCTGCTATGGCTTTGAATCCGCAGCAGAGCTGTGGGACTACATCTTCCAGGAATGCTGCGGCATTATCCGCTATTCTTATGTCTGCTTTGCCGGGGAGGCAATCCACCGCTATGCCATGGCCCAGCGCCGGGGTGTGCCGCCCATGGCCCTGCTCTACCCCAGAACAGAAGACTCTATGTATGCCGCCTGGGCCCTGTGCCGCTCCTGGGGCCAGATGTACACCGGCACAGGCGGGCTCGGTGCCAAGCTGCATGACAGGATCTACCGCCAGTTTGAAGAAAAATATGCCCTTTACCTGGACAGGCCGCTTAAGCAATCAGACTTGTCATTTTACTTTTCGGAAACCACCCGTGATTACTCAGACGAGGACGCCCCGCAAAAATACCAAAAGCCTTTCATGAGCTATCTGGAATCAGCCTATGTGACAGGCCTTCTGGCAGATATGGTCTTCAGAAGTGACAGCCCTGACCGCCTGGCCGGTTCAGCTGTTATTGTCCTGCCTTATATCGCCGTGATCAGCGACGAGGAAATCGCCACCTTAAAGACTTATGTCGAAAACGGCGGCAGGCTGGTCATCCTGGGCCCCTTTGCCCTGCGGGATGAAAATGGCCGCCGGCGCAGGCCTGGTGCGGGCCTGGCCCAGTTGGGCTTTGAATCAAAAGTGCTGCGTCAGCCCTACCGGGGCAGGGAGTACGTTGAGTTTTCCGGCCAGTCGCATGAATTTTCCAGGGCAGTTTCACGTTATGTCCTGCAACCTGAAGGCCAGGTGATTGCCCGGGGTGAGGCAGGTGAGGCCCTGGCCGTCCAGGAACAGCTGGGCCTGGGTGAAATCATCTACCATCCCGGGGATGTTTCCCACAATCCGATCCAGGCTGCCATCTGGCCAAGAGGCAAGACTCCTGTTGATGCCTCAGCCCTGCCCCTGATGCGCCAGACTAACGGCCGCCTGCTTGAGATCTTCAGCCAGGGCAAAAAGATTGAGCATGATCAGCCCGACCTGATCGCCTCTTTATTCACAGCTGGTGGCGCAACAACAATCCACCTGGTCAATACAGCCGGCATGCTGCCGGAAGAAGACACAACAGGAACAACCGAGGACCCGGTCCCAGCCTTCGTCGCTGGAGCACCCAGGCTGGCCGCTTTCAAGCTGCGCCTAGCTGACTGGCAGGCTCTGCCCGCCAGGGGCTGGCTGGCCAGCCCGGAAAACGACCAGGTCATCCCTGTGAAAACAGGCCTGGAGCATGGTAAACTGGTTCTGTCAGTGCCTGATGCAGCCTTTGCCGCATATGCACTGCTGGTTCTGGAAGAAGCTGATTCATGAAAAAGGCGGTGGATTTGATGGATTACAAGAAAAAGTATCAAAAAGCTCTCCTGGACGACTGCGTGCCCTTTTGGACCCGCCACAGCCTGGACAAGGAAAATGGTGGCGTTTACACCTCCCTGGACCGCCAGGGCCAGGTTTACTCCCAGGATAAGTCGGTCTGGATGCAGGGTCGCTGCCTCTACACCTATTCCTCCCTGCTGAATCAATTCGGGCCCAGGCAGGACTGGCTGGAGATGGCCGACAGCTGCCGCCGTTTCCTGGACAGCCATTGCATCGATAGCGACGGCCGCATGTTTTTCACGGTGACTGCTGACGGCAGGCCCTTGCGCAAGCGCCGTTATTTTTTCTCAGAAGCCTTTTATGTCATAGGCAATGCTGAATATGCCCTGGCTACTTCCGATGCCAAGGCCCTCGCCGCAGCCAGGGAAAAATACCAGTTCATCCGGGCTATTTATGATGATCCAGCCAATGATCCTTATAAAATCACACCCAAGTCCTATGCCAGGACCAGGGCGGTCAAATCCTTTTCCCCAACCATGATCCTGCTCAACACAGCCCATGTCATGCTGCGTTGTGACCCGGCCGGAGCAGCGGGCTATAAGGCTGATGCCGCCCGTTTTGCCCAGGAGTTTGTTGATGATTTCTACCATGAAGACCTGGGCCAGGTCCTGGAGCATGTGGCCCCGGACGGTTCTTTTATTTCTGACAACTCCGCCACCAGGATAGTCAACCCGGGCCATGCCATCGAGGGCAGCTGGTTTTTGATGAACCAGGCCCGGCTGGCCGGCGATGACCAGCTCATGCAAAAGGCCATCGAGATCTTTGATAACTCAATTGACCTGGGCTGGGACAAGGAATATGGCGGCCTGTATTACTTCATGGATGTGCTGGGCAAGCCTGTGGTTGAACTCGAAGCGGACATGAAGCTCTGGTGGCCGGTCACTGAGGCCCTTATCGCAGCCCTGATGGCCTACCAGGCCAGCGGGGACAAGAGCCACTGGAACTGGTTCACCAAATTGACAGATTACGCCTTTGACCGTTTTGCCGACCCCGAGCATGGCGAATGGTTTGGCTACCTGCACCGCGACGGCAGTGTTTCCCACACCTATAAGGGCAGCACGTTCAAAGGACCCTTCCATGTGGAAAGGGCCCTGCTCCTGGTCTACCAGATGCTGGAAAGCCTGGTTTAGATAAATATATCACCATATCTTCAAAAACGGGCCTGTCGCAGCAGGCCCGTTTTTTTATCTAGAGACGCAAGTCCTCTTCCCGTTTCACGGCCAGGTCCTGGCGCAAATAGGCAATGGTCGAGACCAGCTGGTAGAGGATAATGGCCAGCACCACACCAGCCAGGTCGATCAGGTAATCGGACAACTGGCCGGCCCGGCCGGGGATGAAAACCTGGTGCAACTCGTCTGATGCCGCATACAGGGCACAGACGATGAAAGTTAAAAGGGCATTGCGCAGGTGGGCTGTACTGGTTTCAGAAAAAGCCCAGCAGGTTAAAAGGCCCAGGATAAAAAACACACCACCATGGGCCAGCATGCGCAGGATGCCTTCCAGGCGGCTTATAGCTGCCGGATCATCCGGCCTTTGCAGGATTTTTGTTAACAGCCTGGCCAGGCTGTTACTAAGCTGGCCGGATTGCTGGCCAGTCTGGTGGGAAAAGACAAAAATCACAGCCATCCAGATCACTACAGCTGTCCAGGCCAGGACAAGCCGGACCGGATAATGTTTGACCTGGTTATTTTCCAAATACATATGTCAAGCTGCCTCCAGGAAAGTGCCGGCCCGGGCTAACCGCGGCCAGTCGGCATGTCCGGCTGGTGCTGCAGGGCTTCTACTAGGCCCAGCTCTTCCATCTTCTGGCGGACCAGGCCAAAATCCTGCCAGAGCCTGACCCGCTCGTTATTATTACGCAAGATATAGGCCGGATGGAAAGTGGGCATAATCAAATAGCCGCTTTTTTCGATCCACTGGCCCCGCACCCTGCTGATCCCGTCGCCAAGGCCGGTAAAGTACTTGTAAGCAACAGCACCCAGAAGGACAATCAGTTTTGGCTTGACCAGCTGAAACTGCCGGCCCAGCAAAGGCCTGCAGGCCTTAACCTCCTCTGGTGAAGGAGCCCTGTTCTGGGGTGGACGGCATTTGACTATATTACAGATATGGTAATCTTTTTCAGTCAGGCCGTAGGCAGCCAGAAGCAGATCAAGCAGCTTGCCGGCAGCTCCGACAAAGGGTACACCAAGCCTGTCCTCTTCAGCACCGGGGCCTTCACCAATGAAGAGCAAAGATGCTGTGGGTGACCCGCGCCAGACCACTACATTAGTTCTTGTCCTGGCCAGGTCACAGTTTTGGCAACTGCGGCAGCTGGCAACAAAATTGTCCCACTCCTGCCTGTTTGCTTCCTGGGTTGTACTGCTCAATTCATCCTCCTGCTCAAGATCAAGACAAAAAAATCAGCTGGTCAACGGTTGGCGGGCTTTTTAATCCGCCCGGCGGGTTGTCAGCTGACCTGTTTGTCTTTAGCTCAAGACTACAACTGTCACACCATCATTTTGCCGGCCCCAGTCAGGGTCTTTATGCAGGGCCGGGGCGATTTCAACAATTTCCCTGCCGGCATTCTCAAAAGGCCCGAAAATCTCACCCGGGCAAAAAGCCTTGATGTTCTTCTTTTTGAGCTGCTCACACAGGTATTCATGGGTGGCCAGGCGGATAGTGCCGCCTTGGCCGGAAGATCCATAGCCATGGATAATCTTCACTGTCTTAACACCAATCCGGCGCAGCGTTGACAGCTCAAGTTTGAGCTTAAAGAGGGCAGCTTCCACCTTGGGTCTGCCTTTTTCTATATTGATTACTGCTGTCGCCATTACTCATCTCTTTCCTTCTCTTCTTAATAGATCTATTGTAACATGAAGCTGACAAGACGATCAAATGGGAAGCATGAACTGCCTGCAAACAGGCAGTGAAACCCAGCCAGCGGGAGGACGATTTGCCAAAGCTCAGCCAGATCACCCGGAATATTTACCTGGCCCACGATTTTATCAACACGGCCATCATTAAAAGCGGGCGGCGGGCCCTGCTGATTGACTGTGCCGATTTTATCACCCCCGGGCTGCTGGCCTCCCTGGGCATAGACCAGGTTGAGGCGGTCCTTTTCACCCAGCACAGGCGGACTGTGGCAGCAGGCGTCTATAACCTGGCCGCCCAGCAGCCCGACCTGTACTGCTCAGTCCTGGACAGGGAGCTCTTCGAGCAGGCGGATGCCTACTGGTCAGATGATAAAAACCGCTGGCGCCTGATGCACTACCAGCCCGGCCCCCAGGTCCTGCCCCGGCCTGTCCGCATAAAAGCAGCCCTGGCCGACAAGGAAGAGCTCAGCTGGCGTGGTTTCACCATCCAGGCCCTGGCCACACCGGGCCCGACAGAAGGCAGCATGTCCTTTCTGGTGCAAGACCAGGCCAGGACCATCTGCTTTTGCGGCAGCACCATCTACGGCAAAGGCCAGCTGCTTGATATCTATTCCCTGCAAAAAGGTCATGGCAGTGAGGATTACCACGGTTTCATGGGCAATGCCCAGCTGCTGCAGGACAGCCTGGCCCGCCTGGGGGCTTCAGAGCCGGATATCCTGGTGCCCTCCCACGGACCACTAATCCACCAGGCCCAGCCTGCCCTGGAACTGGCCAGCCGCCGGCTCAAGGAAATCTACGCCAGCTACTATGCCACTTCCAGCATGAACTATTACACCAGCATCTATTTTCCCGGCTTTTTTGGCTGCCAGGCCAAGAGCAAAGAAAGGATGCCCCCGGCAAGGCAAGTGGAACTGCCCGATTTTTTGCATTATCTTCCAGGAACAACAAGTTTTGTCCTGATTTCAAAAACAGGAGCAGCCCTGGTCCTGGACTGTGGCGGAGAACCTGCCCTGGCCGGTTTGCAGCAGCTGCAGGCTGAGGGCCTCTTTTCCCGGATTGAAGCCTGCTGGATCACCCACTACCACCATGACCATGTGGAAGCGGTAAACCAGCTGCGGGACCAGTCTGGCTGCCGGGTTATCAGCTTTGAACTGACAGCCGCCATCATCAGGGAGCCGGCTGCCTACTATCTGCCCTGTGTCAGCCCCCAGGCTGTCACAGTTGACTGCACGGTCCGGGATGGCCAGTCCTGGACCTGGCACGAATTTAAACTGACCGCTTACAGCTGCCCGGGGCAGACACTGTACGACGGGGCTCTTTTTGTGGAAAAAGAGGGCCTGGGCTTTTTAGCCGTCGGAGACTCTTTTTCTCCCAACGGTTTGGATGACTACTGCTGTCAAAACAGAAATCTGCTCAGCGATCGGCAAGGGTTTTTCTCCTGCCTGGCCCTGCTGCGGCGCCTGAAGCCGGACTTTTTATTAAACCAGCATCAGGCAAAGGCTTTTGTCTTCCAGCCCGGCCAGCTGGACTACCTGGAACAAAAGCTGCTTGAGCGCAAGGAGCTCCTGGCCAGCCTTCTGCCCTGGCCGGAAGTTGATTTTGGCCTGGATGAATGGTGGCTGAGAACCTATCCCTACACCCAGGAGGTGGCGCCTGGCTCAGTCTTCTCTGTTGAAGTCCAGCTGACAAACCATCTTTTAGCCGCTTCCACCCTTGAGCTGGAGCCTGTCCTGCCCCCGGGCTGGGCCAAGGAGCCTGGTTTGGCAGGAAAGACCATCACAGTGCCTGCCCGGACCGACGGGACAGCCTTCCCGGGGTCTGCCAGGCCGGATGGCAGGGCCATCTTTAGTTTCCAGGTTCCTGACTCAGCCCTGCCCGGGCGGGAGATCATTTTATTCCGGGTCCGCTGGAACGGCCGCTACCTGGGCCAGTTCCGCCATGCCCTGCTTGACCTGGTGGCTGATTAGGGGCAAAGTTCCCCAGCCAGAACCAGGCCGCTGGCCGACCTGCCAAGAAGATCCGTTAAATGGAGAGATTTAAAAAGATGAGACTTGATAAGATCCTGGCTAATTCCGGTTATGGCAGCCGGTCCACAGTCAAACAACTGATCAGACGGGGCGAGGTGCAGATTGCCGGCCAGCTGGCCCGGGACCCGGGGCAGCTGCTCGGGCCGGAAGAAATGCGGCAGATAAGCATCTCCGGCCAGGCTGTCCGGGTGCGCCTTCACTATCATCTGCTGCTGCACAAGCCGGCTGGCCTAGTGACTGCCTTGCAGGACCAGAAGCTGCCAACCATCGCGTCACTACTGCCCAAGGAGTTTTTGGTCCAGGGCCTGGTCCCGGTCGGCCGGCTGGATCGGGATTCAACTGGTCTTTTGTTCTTGACCAGTGACGGCACCTTAAACCACCGGCTGGCCAGTCCGCGCTGGCAGATCAGCAAGACCTACCTGGTCTCTTATCGCGGTGCAGCTTTAACTGGTCTGGAAGTTGATCTTTTCGCCCGGGGCATCCTGTTAGACGGGACTGAGCCCTGCCTGCCGGCCCGGCTGATTCCCGGACCGGATAATACTGCCCGGCTGATCATCCAGGAGGGAAAATACCACCAGGTCAAGCGGATGCTGGCTGAAACAGGGCGCCAGGTGACGGGCCTGCACAGGACCGGTTTTGGCCCGCTCAGCCTGGAAAGCTCGCTTGGACCCGGCCAGAGCCGCGAACCGGCTGCCGGTGAACTCAAGGCCCTTTATTCTGCTGTCAAGCTGCAGCAGCCTTTGTTTTAACGGGACAGGTCCTCTAATATTTCAGCCTCTATCTTGAGGCGCCGCTCATGCATATTTTCATAATCACGGATCCAGCCAGCCAGGAAAGCCTCTGTCTGCTCCTTGTCATCCGCCTTGATACCGACAGTCAGCACCTGGCTCTTGCCAAAAATACCCAGTCCTTCTGTGAGGTGCAGGTCTGTCACCTCCAGGCCATAAATGGGCAGGCTCTCGTCAGCATCCATATCCGCAGTGTTTTCCCAGGGGGCATCCCCTTCCGGATACAGCTCCTCGTATTGGTCGAGCATCAGTCGCCGCAGCGGCTTGACCTTGGCATAGATATCCGCCGGCAGGTCCGCCAGGCTGGCATAAAGCTGGTCGAGCTCGGCAAAGGCACCCTGCGGGGCATACTGGTCGAAGACGTTGTCTTCCATCAAATAGACCTCGATACTGTCCCCGGCCATAATCGCCATCATCTTCATGATATAGGCATATTCACTTTCCGGATCAAGCCCGCCCTGTTGCATGCCGGTCTCATTGGCGGGTGGCTGCTCGGGCTCAGCAAAGCTTAAGGGGATATGCTGGTACTCGACCTTTTCCACACCGGGCACACTGGCCTGGATATATTCCTTGACCATTTCCGGAGCATGGTCAACTGTGCCAAAGGCTCCAACTGCAAGCAGCTGGAAATCAGCCGGCTTATTTGTGGCTATAGAGTAGATCAAAGAACCCAGGAGCACCAGGGCTATCAGGGAGACAAGCAGGGGCACACGGCCATAATGCCAGATATTTTTCCACTGGGCCAGGCTTTTGCCCAGAACCACTTTTTCCAGGCGTGGATCCACTGGCTCGGGCTCAACATAGCGGCCGGTCAGGATGTTGTAAGCCAGGGTGATCAGGGCTATCTCTTCCCGGCTTTCCGGGTCAGAGGCATGGCGGTAGCGCTTGACCAGCATGGTATATCTGTTTTCTATATCATATTGGTTGGCCGTTTCTGGCAGATCCAGGATTTTATAGCATTCAGCCTTTGTTAACACAAGCATCAACCTTTCCTGTGTTATTGTACCCAAGATTTGTGGCAAAAATGTGCACGATTATGAATAAGCTGCAAATACTTCAGCGCTGGGGCCGCATAGTGGGAAAGAGCAGGACATCACGGATGGAGGCTGCATCTGTCAACAGCATGACCAGGCGGTCAATCCCGATCCCAAGACCACCGGTTGGTGGCATGCCATATTCCAGGGCCAGGCAATAATCCTCGTCCAGCATGCTGGCTTCCTCATCACCGGCCTCCCGCTTGGCCAGCTGGGCGGCAAAGCGCTCCCTTTGGTCCAGCGGATCATTCAACTCTGAATAGGCATTGGCGTATTCCCGCCCATTGATGAAAAGCTCAAACCTCTCTGTCAGTTCAGGCTGGCCCGGCTTTTTCTTGGTCAGGGGCGAGATCTCCCAGGGGTAATCCATGATAAAGGTCGGCTGGACCAGCTGTTCTTCACAATAATGCTCGAAGAGCAAGTTCATTATATCACCACGCAGCATCTCTTTTTTCAGATCTGCCAGGCCATGTTCCTTGGCCAGCGCCTGGGCTGCTGCTGTGTCCGGCACCTGGGCGAAGTCCACACCGGCATACTCCTTGATCGCATCCTGCATGCTCATGCGCCTAAAAGGCGGGGTCAGGTCAATTGCCTGTCCCTGCCAGCTGACCTGTGTCTGGCCATGGACAGCCCTGGCAGCAGCTGCGATCAGCTCCTCGGTCAGCTCCATCATGCCCCGGTAGTCAGTGAAGGCCTGGTAGAGCTCAAGCAGGGTGAACTCAGGATTATGCTTGATGGAAAGGCCTTCATTGCGGAACTGGCGGCCGATTTCAAAGACCCGCTCAAATCCGCCCACGATCAGGCGCTTTAGGTAAAGCTCAGGGGCTATCCTGAGATAAAGATCAAGATCCAGGGCATTGTGATGGGTGATGAAAGGCCGGGCCGCGGCACCACCAGGTATCACATTGAGGATTGGTGTCTCCACCTCAATGAAGTCCTTCTTCTCCAGCTCAGCGCGGATGGTCCTGATGATCAGGGACCGTTTAATGAAGGTTTCCCGCACTTCGGGGTTGACGATCAGGTCCAGGTAACGTTGCCTGTAGCGGATTTCTGTATCTTTTAAGCCGTGATGCTTTTCCGGCAGTGGCCGCAATGCCTTGGCCAGCAGCTTATAAGAGCTGACCTTGAGCGATATTTCCCCGCGCCTGGTGCGAAAGATCTCGCCTTCGACTCCAACCAGATCCCCGATATCAAGCTTTTGCCATTCTTTATAAGCAGCCTCGCCCAGTTCATCCACCCTGACAAAGAGCTGGATCCGGCCCTTTTTATCAGCCAGGTCGCAAAAGCTGGCCTTGCCCATGCCCCGTTTGCTCATCAGGCGGCCACCCAGGACAGCCTGCTGACCTTCCAGGTCAGCAAAATTATCAATAATATCCTGGCTGTGCCTGGTGACCGGCCATTCGACCTCCGTAAAAGGGTCATTACCTGCTTCTTTCAAGGCATTGAGCTTACCCAGGCGCACCTGCATCTGCTCATGCATATTCAGTTCTGGTAGACTTTCGTTGGACTGCATACAATACCTTCTTTCATAGGCAGGCACCGGGGCATGAATGCCGGCCGGTGCCTGCTGGCTTATTCATTAAAAGAACCGGCGCTGCTCAAGATGGTTTGGATATCTTGATGATTTTATAGCGCAGGATGCCCATAGGTGTGCTGACATCAACAGTCTGGCCTTTTTTCTTGCCAATAATAGCCGCACCGACCGGAGACTCACTGGATATCTTATTGCGGAAAATATCCTGCTCCTTTGTCCCGACCAGCAGGTACTCTGTTTCTTCCGTGGTTTCTTCGTCACGGAGCTTGACCAGCGCACCCAAAGATACCTGGGTGTTGCTGATCCCATCTTCATCAATCAGGCGGGAATTTTTCAAAATGGACTCGATTTCCATAATGCGCATTTCATTTTCAGCCTGGGCTGTCTTGGCATCGTCGTATTCAGAATTTTCTGTCAAATCACCCAAGGCACGTGCTTCTTTCAGGCGATCAGATATTTCAGCAGCAACCGTGAGCTTGCGCTGGTCAAGCTCGTCCTGCAGCTGCTTGATTCCGTCATAGGTCATTTCATAAACTTTTTCTGCCATTTAGGAGGCTCCTTTCCTGCTCCAGATTCGGATTTATCAATTAGTAGGGTCAGCGTTCGCTTTCCTTTTGTATAACATCGTGGGCACCGCCTTCAACAATACTGGTGGCTGAAACCACAACAAGGCGGGCCTTTTCTTGTAATTGTGCCAGATCCAGTGAGCCACAGGCACACATGGTTGACTTGATCTTGCTCAAGGTCACCTCAAGGTTGTCTTTCAACTTGCCTGCATAAGGCACATAAGAATCAACACCCTCTTCAAAGGCCAGGCGGCCGCTTTCCTCATCCCCGGCATCATAACGCTGCCAGTTGCGGGCCCGGTTGGATCCTTCTCCCCAGTATTCCTTGACATAGCTGCCATTGACCAGGAGCCGCCTGGTTGGACTTTCATCAAAACGGGCAAAATACCGGCCCAGCATGATAAAGTCAGATCCCATCGCCAAAGCCAGGGGCATATGGTAATCATATACTATACCACCATCTGAGCAAAGTGGTATATATTCACCGGTTTTAGAAAACCATTCATCACGGGCCGCGGCAACTGCCATCACAGCTGAGGCCTGGCCGCGCCCGATGCCTTTTTGCTCCCTGGTGATGCAGATGGAGCCCCCGCCGATACCGACCTTGATAAAGTCAGCACCTGCCTGGGCCAGGTAATTAAAGCCATCCGCATCAACAACGTTGCCGGCACCAACAATGACTGAGTCACCATATACCGACCTGATCCAGCCCAGGGTCTCTTTTTGCCATTCCGTGAAACCATCGGAAGAGTCAATACAGAGGGCATCAACGCCGGCATCAAGCAGGGCCGGCACCCTCTCCTGGTAGTCGCGCGTGTTGATCCCCGCCCCGACCATCAGCCGCTTGTGGCTGTCCAGGAGCTCGAGTGGATTGTCCTTATGCTCATCATAGTCCTTGCGGAAAACCATGGCTATAAGCTCATCTTCGGCATTGACAATCGGCAGCTGGTTCAACTTGTGCTCCCAGATGATGTCATTGGCCTGGCTGAGATTGATTCCTTCCCTGGCATAGATCAGCTGGGCAAAGGGGGTCATGAATGATTCAACCGGTGTGTCTTTTGGTGTGCGCGAGATCCTGTAGTCCCGGCTGGTCACAATCCCCAGCAACCGCCCGGTCGGCGTGCCGTCAGCTGTCACAGCTATGGTTGAATGGCCTGTTTTCGCCTTGACAGCCAGCACATCGGCCAGCCTGGCATCCGGCTTGACATTGGCATCACTGGTCACAAAGCCGGCCTTGTATTTTTTCACCCTGTGCACCATCTCAGCCTGGCTGGCGATGCTCTGTGAGCCATAGATAAAAGAAAGGCCGCCGCTGCGGGCCAGGGCTATAGCCATCCTGTCATCTGAAACAGCCTGCATTATAGCTGAAACCAGGGGGATGTTAATGGAAAGAGAGCTTTCCTCCTCGCCTTTCCTGTAGCGGGCAAGCGCAGTTTTCAAGCTGACATTCTCCGGTATGCACTCCCGGCTGGTCAAATTAGGCACCAGCAGGTACTCACTGAATGTTCTTGATTCTTCACTGAAAATATAGGCCATTTCACTCACCTCGACTATTCATGCTCAAGTCCGGCCTGCTCCAGGGCAGCGGTCAAGAAGGCTGTAAACAAAGGATGGGGCCGGATGGGCCGGGATTTGAATTCAGGATGGAAGATCACACCGACAAACCAGGGGTGGCCAGCCAGCTCAACAGCTTCAACTGTGCGCCGGTCAGGTGACCAGCCTGCCAGGACCAGGCCGGCACCGGTCAGGATATCCTGGTAATCTAGGTTGAATTCCCAGCGGTGGTGGTGCCTTTCCGAGACGGTTTCCTGCTGGTAGGCAGCAGCCAGGCGTGTGCCGGGCTGGACAACACAAGGATAAGCTCCCCGCCGCATCGGTTTTTCTGCCATGTTGATAATGGAGGAATTACTTGTTTTACTGCCCTGGCCCTTTGGCAGGACAAAAAGCGGACTGCAGCCCGTTTCAGCCTCTGCACTGTGAGCATCGGCCAGGCCGGCCAGGCTTCTGGCTGCAGCGACCGTGGCCATCTGCATACCCAGGCCAATGCCGAAATAGGGCACCTTGTGCTCGATGGCGTATTCAGCGGCCAGGATCATCCCGGCCATGCCACGCGGCCCGAAACCGCCTGGAATAAGCACAGCGTGAGCCTGGCCCAGCTTGGTCCGGGCACTGGCCATGTCAGTTAAGTCCTCAGCGTCAACCCAGTCGATATCCACCTTGACACCGTTTTTGATCCCGGCATGGCAAAGGGCCTCCACAACACTGAGATAAGCATCCTGCAGGGCCAGGTACTTGCCGACCAGGGCAATGCGCAAGACCTTGTCCGCCGCTTCATAACGTCTGACAATATCCTGCCATTCCGGCAGCAGGACCGGCTTTTCCAGGTCAACCGGCAGGTCCAGCTTGCGGCAGACCTCCAGGGCCAGGCCCTGGGCTTCCAGAGCCAGGGGCAGATGGTAGACTGTCGCCACATCCAGATTGGGGATAACACTTTTTACGTCAACATTGCAGTAGAGGGCGATCTTGGCCAGGACCTCATCGGTCAGGGGCTGCTCACTGCGGCAGACCAGCATATCCGGCTGCACCCCCATGGAGCGCAGCTTCTGGACACTGTGCTGGGTCGGCTTGGTTTTTGTTTCGCCGGAGTTGCGCAGGTAGGGGATCAGGGTGACGTGGATGAAAAGGACATTTTCATGACCCACTTCATAACTGACCTGGCGGATGGCCTCCAGATGTGGCAGGCTCTCCATGTCGCCGACAGTGCCGCCAATCTCCGCGATCAGCACATCGGGCTGCTCGGCCCGGTCATGCCTGTAAATATGTTTTTTCAGCTCATTGATAATATGGGGCACCACCTGCACTGTTGTGCCGCTAAAACCGCCCTCCCGCTCGCGCTGGAGGATATCGCGGTAGACCATGCCGGTGGTGATATCGCTGCTGCTGTCCAGGCTGATGTCGGTAAAACGCTCATAATGGCCGATATCCAGATCAGTCTCAGCACCGTCATCCGTGATGAAAACCTCACCGTGCTGGGTCGGGCTCATCAAACCCGGATCAATATTTATATATGGGTCAAATTTCTGGTTGAGGACACGCAGCCCCCTGGCCTTGAGCAGGCACCCCAGCACAGCAGCTGTGATGCCCTTGCCTATACCGGAAACAACTCCGCCTGTCACGAATACATATTTTACTGCCATTTGCCATCCCCCTGCCGGTAAGATTGACCATCCACCGGCGTAAAATTCAAGAAAGCAGGCCAGATCCTGCGATCGGCATGCATTCACAAAAAACAACCTGGCAAAAAATCCCTTGCAGGCCGTTTTTCATTTTACTTATTATAGCATAATGCTTTAACTCTTAATTGAGAAAAACTCCTTCCCCACCGTCTAATACTTTAGCACATCCACCAAGGACCGGACCTGACAAAAAGCCCTGGCCGAGGCCGGGCTTTCCTTTCTCCTTAAGGAGTGTATTTATTTTTCCCTTTCATTACTGCCTTCTGGGCCGGGCCGGCCTGAAAAGGAAGGCCAGGGGCAGGAGTAAGAGGCTGGTGATGACCATCTCGGGCACCATGTAAGTGGCATTATAGCCCAAGGAATAGATCCAGGCATTTTGCCCGGCCGGTGTATAGCTGGCAAAAAAGATGGCTCCGGAAAAGATATGGGCCAGGAGGCGGCCGGTCATGCCCAGAAATACTGCCAGGACAATCCTGGGCCAGGCCAAAAGGCCGATCCGGCGCAGGATATTGGTCTCAGCCCGCCGCTCTTCAGCTGGGGGAGCCAGAAAACCGGCCAGGCCCAGCAGGCCAAAAGCTATCGGGTAATCGAGAAAGATCGAGGCCCAGTGGGCAGCGTAAGGACCGACAACAAACTGCAGGGCTCCATAGACCACTGCCGTGCCGATCCCCCAGGCCGGCCCGAAAGCCAGGGCGCATAAGATCACCGGCAACATGGACGCTATGGTCAAGGATCCTCCCTGCGGCATTTTAATCACCGCAAAAACAGAAAGCATGGTGCCCAGGGCGATTGCCATCCCGCCGCTTGCTGTAGCCAGAATGACTTCCCTTATTTGCTGTGGCTGGCTCTTTTGCATCCTCTTCTTGGTCATTGCCATCTCCCTTTCACTGCCGGTTAAGGCATCTGGGACCTGGCACTGTTATCCTGCCGCCTGGGAAAGAAAAGAAAAATTCCTCTGCGGCCGGGCAAAGGAATCTAAACAAGGCTGTTGTCCCTCCGCCGGCATTATCCGGATC
>LSQX01000634.1_pt1 | contig 14572 bp, 11 predicted proteins | sample 654561 | NCBI WGS metagenome assembly LSQX01 (sample SAMN04489861, study PRJNA283612) | anaerobic digester metagenome | isolation source: 4 biogas reactors fed with cattle manure at either 37C or 55C with and... | place: Denmark: Kongens Lyngby | collected 2014
TGGATATTAAAACAGAAATCAAACGTCGACGCACTTTTGCCATCATTTCTCACCCGGACGCGGGTAAAACTACCCTGACCGAAAAGCTTCTGCTCATGGGTGGAGCCATACAGGTGGCCGGTGCCGTCAAAAGCAATAAAATCCGTAAAACAGCTACATCCGACTTTTTGGAGATCGAAAGACAAAGGGGTATTTCGGTAGCCACTTCGGTGATGACCCTCGATTACAAAGATAAAAGAGTAAATATTCTCGACACCCCCGGTCACAAAGATTTTGCCGAAGATACCTATCGAACGCTCACGGCTGTGGACAGTGTGATTCTGGTTATTGACAGCGTAAAAGGAGTTGAAGATCAAACCCGCAAACTAATGGAGGTTTGCCGTATGCGAGCCATACCGGTGATGGTTTTTATAAACAAAATGGACCGCGAAGGTAAAGATCCCTTTGACTTGCTGGCCGAGCTCGAAAATGAACTCAATATTGCCACCTGTCCCTTTACCTGGCCCATTGGCGAGGGAAGTCGTTTCAAAGGTGTTTATCACCTCTATCGAAAAGATACCCGGCTTTATGATCCGCAGAAAACCCTCAAATCGACGGAATTGCTCAATACTAAAGACCTGAACAACCCCGAATTGTGCCGTATTGTAGGACAAAATCTGATAAATAAACTGAACGAAGACCTGGATCTAATTCCGGGGCTTTTTGAAAGCTACAATCTGACGCTCTATCGCGAAGGTTATCTGGCTCCTGTTTTTTTTGGAAGTGCCCTGAACAGCTTCGGTGTGCCGGAACTTTTTGACAGTTTTGTAGAAATTGCTCCCGGACCTGCAGCGCTTAAAACTGTCGAACGCATCGTTCAACCCGATGAAGATAAGTTCAGTGGTTTCGTATTTAAGATTCACGCCAACCTCGATCCCAACCATCGTAATCGTATGGCTTTTCTGCGCATCAGTTCAGGCCGTTTCGAGCGCAACAAGATTTATTACCACTGCCGGTTGGGCAAAAACATGCGTTTTTCGGCTCCGGCCACCTTTATAGCCAATAGCAAAAGCACGGTGGATGAGGCTTTTCCAGGTGATGTGATTGGTTTGTACGACAACGGCAACCTCAAGATAGGCGATGCACTCACAGAAGGCGAGATACTGAATTTCAAAGGTATACCAAATTTTGCGCCCGAAATACTAAAAGAGGTAGTCAACGCAGACCCCATGAAAACGAAGCAATTCGAAAAAGGGCTGAGCCAGCTCACCGACGAAGGTTTGGCGCAGTTGTTTGTGCAGGAGCAAGGTAGTCGCAAGATTATAGGTACAGTTGGCGAATTGCAGTTTGATGTGATTCAGTTCAGGCTCGAAAAAGAATATGGGGCAAAATGTCGCTTCCAGGCTCTGCCTTACGCCAAAGCTTGCTGGTTCAGTTCCGACAATCGGGCTCAGCTTGAAGAATTCAGTAAACGCAAAGCGGCGCACATCGTTTATGATAAAAACAATCGGGCTGTATTTATGGCCGAAAGCGACTGGATGCTCAACAACAGCCGCGAGACTTTTCCCGATATTCGATTTACTATGAGTTCAGAGTTCAATATTTGATTTTTATTTCTATTTTTGCCCCCGGATAGTTTGCACTAATTGTAGGTAAATGGAAATTAAAAAGATCAGCTCCAAAAGGGAACTCAAAGAGTTCGTCAGCTTTCCCATCAAGCTATACAAGAATCATCCCTGTTATGTTCCTCCGCTCATTTTTGACGAATTAAACACCTTCAATCCCCATAAAAATCCGGCCCTGGAATTTTGCGAGCTGGCTTGTTTTTTGGCCAAAGAAGGTAAAACCACCTTAGGACGAATAGCTGTCATTCTAAACACAGAAGCCAACAAGCGCTTTAACGAAGAGCATGTACGATTTGGCTGGTTCGACGTGGTGGATAATCCCGAAGTGACCCGGGCCCTGATGGAAGTTGCCGCCGATTGGGCCAGACAAAGAGGCATGAAAGCCATCAAAGGACCCATGGGTTTTTGTGATTTCGACAACGAGGGTATGCTCATTCACGGCTTCGATCAATTGGGCACATTTGCCACCTTGTACAATTATCCCTACTATCCGGTGCATCTGGAACAGTTGGGCTTCCGTAAAGAGGTTGACTGGAAAGAGTTTCAGATTGCGATTCCCGAATCATTGAATGAACGCTATTTCCGCTTTTCTGCGCTTCTGGCCGAAAAATACGGACTCAGGGTAATTATTTGCAAAAGCAATAAAGAACTGGTACGGCGCTATGGCCAAAAAATCTTCCAGTTACTCAACGACAGCTATCAGGTGTTGTATGGATACGTACCTTTGAACGAGAAACAAGTGGATTATTACATCAAACTCTATTTGTCCTTTGTGCGTCCGGAATTGGTCAGTCTTATTGTAACTCCCGAAGATCGGGTGGTGGGCGTGGGTATAAGCCTACCCTCCATGAGTAAAGCTTTTCAAAAGGCCAAAGGAAAATTGCTGCCGTTTGGCTTTCTTCATATTCTAAAAGCCATCCGCAAGAACGATCTGCTGGATCTTTACCTGATGGGTGTTCATCCCGAATATCAGGGGAAAGGGCTCAATTCGTTGATTTTTACCAGCCTGCTTCCAAATTTCCAAAAGAACGGCTACCGTATGGCTGAATCCAATCCCGAATTGGAAACCAATGGGCGCATTCAGGCCTTATGGTCGGAATTTAACCCGCGTCACCACAAAACACGCAGGGTTTATATTAAAGAGATTTAAATTTCTCTTCATCGTTTTTAATTTCGGTTTTTTCTGGCCTGTTTATCAGTAATTTGATCAGAAACACCAAAAGCCAGGCCCCAACCATAATCGCAAGCAAGCCCAGGGCTCTGCCGATTTGTTCCAGGCCTTTGCTCAGGCTTAGCAACCCCGCTTCCTTTAAATACTCGTATTCACCCGAACAATCCAGGTAATTTACTGACAAGGCTCCCAGCAGGGCCGCTGCTATCAGTGAACTTTTGAAACTCAGGAGGCCGGACATGCGGTTCTTAGACCAGATTGACCTGAAAGCTTTGCGACAGGGTCTCAAATAGAGCAAAACAAGTATAGCCGCAAGAATTGCCAGGGCAATTCCTCCAAAATATACCAAGGCTATTTGGCTACTTGTCCAGTAATTCATTTCGTGCATTTTCGCGTACAGACATGCAGCACCAAAAAGGCCAGGGACAGAATGATGAACGCTATAAACAAGGATTCAAGTGATTCTTTCACCTGGGCCGCCACATTCCAGGTGAGGCTTAGCCAATCGGCTTTTTCTCCTGTGGTATAGTTGGCAGTCAGGGCTGCTCCCATACCGGCGAGCAGAATGACTATTTTGGTCATCCGGTTGAACAATTTGGCCACCTGAGCTTCCTGGCTCAAATGCTCAAAATAAGTTTTGAGACTTTTGTTGATAAGAGCAATCAAGCCCAGGGTAATACCCGTACAGACGAAGAAGCTGACAAGATAAGTAACAAAGAAGGTAGTATTTTCCATGATGTGGTGGTATTAGTAAACTGCAAATTAGCCCCAATGCTTTGTCTTGTGCAAGTATTGTGTGTTATATCTTGTTAATGAATATTTTGCTTCTCTTTAAGCTTTTTAGCTTGTTGCAAAACAGCGTTTTTGAATAAAACAGAATAAAACAGAATGAAAAAGAATGAAAGAGGAATCAGTTCCTATACTTAAAAAAGGTTTACCAAATTGATTTTAGACGAAATATTAAGGAATATATTCTATATTTGAAAATTGTTCCTTAGTAAGGCTTAGTTTTAAAGTTATCCTTTGATAAACCTTCCAACAGGAGTTTGATATCAAAACGGCGATGTCTTCACCAACAAAAGAAAAGCAAAATGGGGTAGTTCATTTCTTTCAACATCCAGGATCGGAAAATGTTGTCAGCTTTAGGTCTAAAATTAGTGGGATCTTAGTTTTGCTGATTTTTTCGATTGGCTTGTCGCTGCAGGCTCAAACGATTAATCTCGATTCTTTGTTAAGCAAAGAAGAACTCAGCTGGCTGCAGGCCAACAAAAACAACATTCGCTACGCGCCCGATCCGGCCTGGCCTCCGGCCGATTACGTGGAAGATGGCGTACACAAAGGCTTTGTTTCGGATTATATCCGCTTGTTTGAACAATGGCTGGGCTGTGATTTCGAAATGCTTTATTATCCCACCTGGGCAGCGGTGCTCGAAGCTCTCAAAAAGGGGGAATGCGATTTTGTGGGTGGCATACAGAAAACAGTCCCCCGGCAAGAATATTTATTATTTACAGAGCCCTTTTTGAGGTCAGAATTGGGCATCATTACTCAGGCAGACTACGCTCCTGAAGTTGACAATAAGCAAATAAACACCATGAAACTGGCCTGCATCAAAGAATATGCCAGTACACATTACATCGAACAGGAGTTTCCGAATGCCAGCATTATTTACGTAAATAACGATTACGAAGCTTTGCTTGAAGTCGTCTACGGCATTGCAGATGGTGCTGTTGTCGATTATATGACAGCCAGTTATCTGGCACAAAAACATGGCATTACACATTTGAAGCATGCTGCTTTTCTGGATTATTACTGGAACCTGAGCTTTGCTTCCAGGCAGGATTTGCCGGAATTTAATTCAATACTGAACAAACTACTCAAGCAGGTTGATGATGAGCAACACCAGGCAATGGTCAAAAAATGGGTGAATTACGATATTCTGAATGAACACCGACACGGATTCTACGAAGACAACAAGCAAATGATTATCGGTATTTTTCTGTTTGTTTTACTTGCGTTTATAGTGGTGGGCATTTTCAGCCTTTTTTTGAGACAACAAGTCAACAGACAAACCCTTGCTTTGAGAGAGGCCTGGGACAAGGCGAAAAAAAATGAAGAGAAATACAAATTATTGGCAGAAAATACTTCTGATGTTATTTGGTTGTCTGATTTGGAGTTGAATTTAAGCTATGTCAGCCCATCTATCGAAAAAATGGTTGGTTTTACTCCCGAAGAATTTTCGATGCTGCCACTGGAGAAAAGGGTCCCGCAGCACCATGTGGGCAGTCTTATGAATTTATTGCAACAGGAACTTCAGTTGGAGCAGCAGCAGCCCGGCCAGGATAAAAACAGATCCAGAGACATCGAACTGGAACATTTCCGCAAAGACGGGTCGACGAACTGGATATACATGACCGTTACATTTGTTCGGGATGAAAGGGGAAAACCTGTCGGCCTGCACGGAATTACCCGGGATATCAGCGAGCGCAAAAAAATCAGGGATTATATTGATAAAAGACTGGCCATAGAAACTTTATTGTCAAGAACCTCCAGGTCGGCCGTTGGTAATTTTTCACCCGAGACGGTTTTTAATTCTATTTTGAAAGATATAGGCAGCACCTTGAATCTTTGTCGGGCATATATTTTTGAACAGGACAACGAGAATCAAACCATCAGTAATAGCTACGAATGGTGTGCCGAAAATGTTCCCTGCCACAAAGACAAGCAGCAAAAAATTCCCTGCAAAGAAATTTCCTGGATGATTGAGCATTTAAAACAAGGAAATACTATTCAATTCAAAGACATTGAAGATATACCCGATGAAAAAACCAAACAAATATTGCGCCTATATGGTATACTCTCAGTGTTAAATATGCCATTAATGATAGAGGATCGCTTTTATGGATTTATTGGTTTTAACGATTGCAAAATCCATAGGGATTGGTTGCCCGAGAATGTGAAAGCCCTTGAATCGCTTTCCTATATTGTAAGCAGTATGCTGGAACGAGGTAAAACCGAAAAAGAGCTGCTCATTAAAGAACTATCGATCGAAATGTCTTTGGTTGGAAAGGTTTTTGCCAATCTGGAGGGTAAAATTATTTATGCAAACCGAACTTTTCTTGCTTATTGGGGATATACTAAACTAGAAGAAATACTCAACAAAGAAGCTGTAGAATTTTTGGTTGATGAATCAGATCTTAACAAAATTATCACTGCTGTCATGGAGAAAGGAGAATGGGAGGGTGAAAGCGAAGCGAGACGTTCAGACGGAAGTATTTTCAATGTTTTAATTAACGCCAACCTTGTAACAAACAAAGTGGGAGAGCCCTTATGTATGCAGGCTTCTGTGTTTGATATAACCGAACGAAAAGCCTGGGAAAAGCAATTGATCCTGGCCAAAGAAAAAGCCGAAGAAAACAATCGCCTCAAAACCGCTTTTCTATCCAATATCAGCCATGAAATCCGTACGCCTATGAATGGCATATTGGGATTCTTAAATTTATTGAATAACACTGAACTTTCGGAGAGCCAAAAAGAAGAATACCTGCAGTCGGTTCATAAAAGCGGTAAAAGGCTGATTGAAACCCTGGACGATATAATCGAAATTTCCCGAATTGAATCAGGAGAACTGGAAATTAAAGAAAACGAAACCGACATCAACGAAACCATACAATTTATAAAAGAGTTGTATAAACCTCTGGCTTTGGAAAAGAACCTTCAGTTTAGAATAAATAAAAACCCGGAAAGTGCTGCTTTGCGTTTTATCACAGACAGCTATCGTTTACACAGCATACTGGGCAATTTGATAAAAAATGCCATCAAATACACTGATAAGGGCAGCATTGAACTGGGAGCTCATATCGAGGAAGACCATGTTCGCTTTTTTGTCAAAGACACCGGCAAGGGCATTCCGGCAGACCGCATAGAAGCCATTTTTGACCGCTTTGTGCAGGCTGATCTCAACCTGAGCCGTGAGCACGAAGGTGCCGGATTGGGCTTATCCATAGCCAGGGCTTATGTAGAGCAACTGGGCGGAAAGATTTTGGTAAAAAGCAAAGAAAAAGAGGGAAGCACCTTCAGCTTTACTATTCCTTACAAATCGCCATCCTAAAGGGCGCTGTGATCATTTTTTTATATCTTTGCTGACAGTTGAATCGCAGTTTTCAAACGAAAACGGGTGATACTGTATAGATAAACTTTCGAGGCTTATGGAACTTTTATACATTCTGGCAGCAGTAGTTGTGGGTGGGCTTATCGCCTGGTTTATATCAGTGTTGAGCATGAAAGCTAAGACCGTGCCCAAAGCTCAAATGGATGAGCTTAACAGGCTTGCTCAGGAATTGAAAACCACTTTGCTGATTGAACAGGAAAAGAACAAAAACCTGACTACTCAGCTGGAAACTGCCCAAGAACAAGCAATGGCTCTGAATACTTCTATCGGAGAGCTTACCAAAACGACAGCTGAATATACAGCCAGGCTGAATTCGGCTCAGGAGAGTATCAAAGAAAAAAACCTCAGCCTGGATCAACTCAAGGAAGAACTGAGGCTCAAAACCGAAGAATTCAACAATGCCAACAAGAGCCTGGCTGAATTCAGAGCCAACAACCAGGCTCTGCAGGAGAAGCTGGAAACTCAAAAAAAAGAAATCGAAGAACTGGCCAAAAAATTTAACACCGAGTTTGAGAATATAGCCAACAAAATCCTGGAAGAAAAGACTCAAAAATTTACCACCCAAAACCAGAGCAATCTGGAGCAGATTCTAAAACCCCTGGGCGAAAATATTGATCAGTTCAGAAAAAAAGTGGAAGAGGTTTACAATACCGAAGCCAAAGAACGTTTTTCGCTGGGCAAAGAAGTGCAAAAGCTGGTGGAATTGAATCTGCAAATCGGCAAGGAAGCCACGAATTTAACCAATGCCCTGAAAGGCAGCTCCAAAACCCAGGGCGACTGGGGTCAGATGATCCTGGAGAATATCCTCGAAAAATCGGGATTGGTCAAAGACCGGGAATATTTTGTGCAGGAATTTCTCAAAGACGAAGACGGCAACTACCTCAAAAACGAACAGGGGAACAAAATGCAGCCGGATATCATTGTGGCTTATCCCGACAACCGAAAAATCATCATCGACTCCAAGGTCTCGCTCACGGCCTACACCCGCTATGTGGCTGCCGATGATCCCGATCAGCAGCAAAAAGCCCTGAAGGAACACCTTGTTTCGCTGAGAAAACACATAGATGAGCTCAGCCTCAAATCTTACCAGGATTACACCGCCTCACTGGATTTTGTCATGATGTTCGTGCCCAACGAACCGGCTTTTTTGCTGGCCATGCAGCAGGATGCAGAAATCTGGAATTACGCTTACCGGAAACGCATCATCCTGATCAGCCCCACCAACCTGATTGCAGCGCTCAGACTGGTAGTGGATTTATGGAAGCGCGAATACCAAAATCAGAACGCCCAGGCCATCGCCGAAAGAGGCAAATTACTCTACGAAAAATTCGTGGGTTTTGTCGACGACCTTTCCAACCTGGGCGGCCACCTGGAAAAAGCCCACAGCAGCTACTCCGACGCCTTCGATAAACTAAAATCAGGCAGAGGCAACCTCATCAGCCAGGCCGACAAACTCATGAGCCTGGGCGTCAAAGCCAAAAAGAGCCTGCCCAAGTCCCTCGTCGGCGAAGCGCTGCTGGAGGAGGAGGAAGAGAACCAGAATCAGAACTGAAGTTGCTTTAAGCAAAAGGAACAGTTTTACAGCATTTGGAAAGCATCCCTTTCTAATCAAACCGAACAAACATCCTCGAAAAATTGATCGTCATTTTTTCGAATTGCCCAATTAAATCCTGGCCGATGTTGCCGTAAACATTTTCGTTGTCTTTTATTCTTTCTCTGAGCAGATGAATATCTTTAAGAACGATGCTGCGTCCACTAATGTTGAAAGTATCCGTTATCACGTAAGCATCGAAGTCTTTTTTGCCTCCGGCACCGCCAAAGGACACCGGAACCGGGCTGTACGCTGCTTCGATTTTGGCTTTGTTATCCAGGTAATAGGCTTGATAAAGGATGGTGTTGTCGGCTCCGGTGTCGAAGCTGAAATGTTTGCCCTCGATGCATATAAGGGGCGTCAGTCCGTTCATGGCCAGGTTGGAGCTGCCTTTGAAGCGGCTTTGTCTTTGAGGCACGATAAACCAATCGTCTTTTGTGATCTGGATTTCGCCCAGGGCTTCCATCACAGGAAAGCCCAATATGCCATGAATTTGGTAATCTAGCTGAGGGAAGCTCAAGCAGCTGTCTTCCATCACCAAAAAAACAGCATTGTGAATCTGAATCTGCCCCAGTTGCATGCCCGGACAATAAGCCAGGCTGGCGTTTACTTTGTCGCCGGTAATGGTGCCCACCTGTATTGCTGCGGGTATGATGGTCATCTTTAGCTTCCTGGCGGTTGACAGGGCCACGGTCGATAAATTGGCTCCGGTATCAAAGACAAAAGCAATCGTGTCTGCTCCGTTGTTGATTTTTAGATTGCTGAGGCCGATTTTGTCTTTCTCGATCCTGATGCGGCTGTTTTCCCTGATCACTATTTCTTGTTTAGGAACCTTTTCCAGCGCTTTCCAGAGTGTCAGGCTGTTGTTGGTTTCGGCCAGTTGATTTTCGTCGAGTAGATGTGGAAAAGAATTCAGTATCACCTCCAGGGCTTCTTTTGCTCTCCGGTAATCGTAGAGCTTAATGGCGTTGTCGGCCCGGAGCTGATAGAGTTGAACCAGCACCGAGTCTGGAATAATCTTGCCGGAGGAAGGCGTTGTGGTCCTTTTGTGTTCTTTTTCGGGGCTGGAATTATGAACAGTTTTGATCAATTTTTCTGTGGCCGGGTTTTGGGTCGCATTGACCAGTCCTTCAGGAACGGGTCTTTGCGCCATTTTGAGCAGTTTCCCGATTTTTTTGTTCGATACGGCCGGCTTATTGAAAGCATTGTCCAGTATGGCCTCTGTCAGCAGGCGCTCGGTGGAGCTGAGCATACTTTTGTGCTGTTCATAAAGCTTTTGAGCCTGAAAATAATGGTCCTTGTCCAGGTAAAGACAGATAGTGCTGAAGGGCGTATTGTTTTCCGGTCCCGAAGCCCTGTTTTGTGCCGGGGCTGTGATTATCCAAAGGCCGGCCAGAAGCAATAGTACCGGGAGATTAGCTTTATTCAGCTGCCTGATTTGCATCGGTTTGATCTGCTTGTTCATTGTCTTCTGTCTCTTGGGGCAGCGTCATTTCTTCCGCTTTCTCCAGCTCCTCGTCCAGGCTTTCAATCTCTTGTTTATTTCTTTCGTGAACAGTCTTCATTTCGTTCAGCCTGGCTTCTGCCTGCCTGATCTTTTCGTTTTTGATCTGTTCTTCTTCGGCATTGAGCAAGCCCTTTTGTTTTTGTTGAGCTACTTTTTCTTTGGCCTCCTGGATTTTTGCCTCGTTGTTTTGAATTTGTTCCTTTTGTTCAGTCATTTTTTGCTCAGCCACAGCCTTCCTTTCCTGAGCCTGCTTTTTTGCTTCGGCAGCCCTTTGTTGACCAAATTCCCTGCCACTCAGTCCCTGCTTGTTTCTGCCAAAAGCATTGCCGCGCTCTGTCTCTTTTGATTGCTCCCGGGCAGCGGTTTGTTCTTCTTCGTTCAAAACCTGATCTGTAACCAGACTGTCCTGAGTCGCTTTTTCAAGCTGAGTTTGCTTCTGTTCAGTTACTTGTTTTTCTCTTCCTTTGCCTTTGCCCTTGCCCTGAGCCTGGGTGTACACAAAAGCGGAGCCTACAAAGAGGGCTATGGTAAATACAATAATCTTTTTCATAATCGCGTGGAATTAAATGTCGTTTAACAAAGAATCGATCTCAGATTGGGCCTTTTTCAAAGCCTCTTCTGTTGCTTTTATCGATTCATCCAGATTTTGAACCTTTTGTTCAATGTTTTCAATCTGCTGTTGTACCGCCTCGGGTACATCACTGCTTTGTTTTTTAGCTCCCGAGCATGACAAAAGCAGGCCCAGAGCGGGTATCAGTAAATAGATTTTTTTCATAACTGCATAATTTTAATAAAAATGGAAATCAAAAAGCATAACAAAAATAAATAAACAACTTGACAATGTGCTATGTTGAATGTTATTTCTTTTTGTTCAATTTAAGTCAATAGATTACTTAACATTGCACTTGGAAACTTACATTCGTATTGCATTTGTTGTTTTGGTTCTGTTCTTTGGCCTAGGCCTGGGCTTATATTTGATTTTATGGATAGTTAAACTCTTCTCTAAATAATACAATAGGCAGCAGAAGAATTCAACCAGCCGCAAAAACCTGAAAATTTCTTCCGCAGAAAAAAAACCAGCAAAAAGCTAAGAATACAAATAAATTTGCCAACAATTAAATTTGTGTAATTTTGCTAATAATCTAAATACCAGAATATATTGTTGTTGGTTTGATTTTGTATAAAGATGTCTGTAAATAAGGATCATAATACCAGGGCTTTAACACGAATTTTTAATAATACAGTTGCTACCTATAAGTATTATTGGTTTATTTCTATTATTGATATTTTTGTCAAAGAACAAAGAAATAAAATTTCATTTTGGGAGATTATTATTGGAATGATTGCAGAGGCATGGTATCCAATACATTATTTTCGTTTGTCTTTTGGAAAATCAGACTCTTTATATAAACAAATAATTTTGCTGCAAAAGGAACTAAATATTCCAATTGACGCTGACAAAGAAGTAATTAAGAATCAAATAAAAGAAAATTTGAATGATCCGAGAGTTAAAAAATTATTACAGGTGTTCACGCTCAATGTGCCTTATCGTTTTTTATCGCCTTGGATTAATTATAGTTCAGATGCCGAAGTTATGTTTCATTCTCAGTCATATAAAAATGATTGTTTATATGCGATAAAAGGAAAAACTATAGAACTAAACCCTGGATGGCTTGATTTTATTTCAGATAATTACTTGATATTAAGGGATTTTGCTTTTTTAAATTTGACCATCTTTTTACAGAGAAGAAATCCTAATGTGCCAGATTTACCCTCCAAACTGGTGAAACCAATTATTAGAGATTCACTCATCAAACAAAGACACTTTTGGGATATATTTATAGAGATAAATGGGTCTTTCGAATGTATATATACTGGGAAAGAATTAAAGAAAAAAGAATACGCTCTTGACCATTTTATACCGTGGAGCTATGTCTCACACAATTTAATCTGGAATTTATTACCGGCCGATTCAAGTATTAATTCTTCAAAAAACAATAATCTGCCTTTGTTGGACAAATATTTACCCCCATTTGCAAAGATTCACCAAAAAGCGATTCGAATTATTTATCCTAAAAATCCCAACAATAAGTTACTTGAAGATTATCTTGTTTTACATAATTCAATATCTGACTTAATTCAGCTTTCTGATTATGACTTTTTGAAAGTCTATAAAAACACTTTTAATCCAATGGTTCAGATTGCAGAAAATATGGGATTTAAATATTGGAAGAATTCTATATATCTATGAAAGAAATAATAAATAATCCGCAGCTTACAGCCAGAAAGCGAACTTCATTGTCTTTTTCAACGCGTTGGTTACAAACAAAAAACCTGTTGATCGGTGAAATCTTAGATTTTGGTTGCGGTTATGGATTCGAAACAGAGGAATTAAAAAAACAGTCATATTCTATTGTAGGCTATGATAAATACTTACGATCGACACTCCCTGATAAAAAATTTGATACTATTATTTGTAACGAAGTTTTGAATGTTTTGGAACCCGAAGAACAAGCTTCTGTTTTAATGTCGATATCAGAATTATTAAAACCAAGCGGTAAGGCCTATTTTACCCTCAGACGCAATTTAAAAAGAGAAGGATTCAGAATTCATCCTGTGTACAAATTACCCGTATATCAAAGTCGTGTGTTTTTGGCTTTTCAAAGCATTTTTTCAAACGAGAAGATAGAAATTTATGAATATCAACATTATAACCAAATTAGAAAAGAAAAGAATAATTGTCCTTTTTGCAATTTGGCTAATGATTGTGAATTAATTACTGAAACGGATACTATAGTAGCCATTCTTGATCGTTTCCCCGTCAACGAAGGACATAGCTTGATTATTCCCAAACGCCACATTTCAAACTATTTTGATCTTACAACTAAAGAACAAAATGCTTTATGGATGGTCGTAAATCGCTGCAAAATAATATTGGAAAGAAAATACAAGCCCGACGGTTTCAACCTGGGGATAAATGTCGGTCAAGCTGCAGGACAAAGCATTCCCCATCTTCATATACATTTAATTCCACGCTATGTTGGAGATGTAGAAAATCCTTTGGGCGGAGTAAGAGGGGTAATACCCGAAAAACAGAAATACTAATTCAACCAGAAAATTTCTGTCAATTTTAAATCACCATAAAAATCAAAACCCCCATGGACACCATTCAAATCATCAACCTTACGCCAAATAATATTGCCGACTATGGTGTGTGCGGCTATAAGGATGTGCAGAAACACAAGGAGTTGAGAAATAAGATCTTATGGTTCAATTCTTATTACCCTAAAGGTTTTGAGAATATTATGGCGAAACTCGTGCAGCCCTCCAGCGAAGCTATAAGTCCGTAAGCCGACTATAGAGCCGGCGCCCGAAGCACGCAGAGGCCGGCAAAATTTGCCTGTGAAGGCTCGTCAGAGACAAACAGGCAACGCCGGCATCCAGTGCTGACCAGCCGGAAATATCGGAGGCGGAGGGCTTGAAGCTTCGCGACAAAAGGGCTTTGCCGGCAAAAGAAAAATCGCAGATAATTGAAAGTCAATTGTCTGCGATTCCTTCTTGGTGATCCGCCTGGGGTCATATATATCCAATTCTGTGCAATTCTTTGAAAATAATATATTCTATTAAAGTGCTGTAAATAAGAATTATAGCCGTATTTATGATTTCATTAGTTTGCATAAAATTTCATAAAGTTTCGTAGATGTTGTGCAAGTTTTATATATTTGCCCAACCAAATCTATAAAAGCTATTCACATGGCCACTGTAAATGCATTCATTAGAACCTCTAGAAATGGGAATGTCCCATGTGCCGTTCGCTTCCGACTTTCTGACGGAAGAAGCAAAGATTTTTTTGGCAAAAGCAAATTGATTATATACTCTAATGAATGGGATAAATCAAAACAAAGAATCAAAGACAGAATTCCCTATGACAATAAAAAAAGGACTGTGTTCAACAACTCTATTCTTGATCTCAAGATGGAAATACAGCAAGCCTATGAAGTTTCTACCGGAGAATTAGATAAAGATTGGTTGGTAAAATTCTTTGAAAGAAAATATAATCCAGAAAAATATCAAGTTAAGACAGAGGAAAACTTTTTTTCTCTTTTCGAAGAATTCATAAACTCTTTGGATATAACGATACCAAGGCAAAGGCATTATCATGTCGTGAAACGTGATTTACAGCGCTTTGAAAAATATTATAATTTACAGCTACACATCGACAGCTTTGATGAGAAACAACTTGTCCGTTTTAGAGAATTCCTTAAAAAAGAATACCTCTTTGTCTCAAAAAATAAAGCCATTTACGATAGCACAAACAAAAAAGAACTACCAAAAGAAAGGTCTGATAATACCATAATAGGTATACTCAAGAAAATCAGGACCTTTTATGTTTATCTGCACAAAAAAGAAAAGACAAGCAATAATCCATTCAAAAACTATAAAATAGGCTCCGCTAAATACGGAACCCCTATTTACATCACTAAAGAAGAGCGGAATCTAATTGCCGAGTTCGATTTTTCATTCAACCCAA
>LSQX01252650.1_pt1 | contig 14571 bp, 9 predicted proteins | sample 654561 | NCBI WGS metagenome assembly LSQX01 (sample SAMN04489861, study PRJNA283612) | anaerobic digester metagenome | isolation source: 4 biogas reactors fed with cattle manure at either 37C or 55C with and... | place: Denmark: Kongens Lyngby | collected 2014
CGCAAATTAGCCTTTCTCCGTTACATCACTACTTTTCCCCTACTCTTGAGAGTCCGTCTCCCAAAGTCCGCCAAGTCTTACAGTCCGAGATCGCCCGTTGCCCGACCTCCCTTAATGGTAGTCCACATTATCATATGAAAGAAGGCGGAGACCTGTGCACTTACCTGAGTATAGTACAATCAATCTGCGTCACTGTTCCTTCGGATTATGAGGGCGAGGTTCCCGGCTCTTGAAGGAGAAGTCTCTGCGGAGTTGCGTAACATGAGGAGGTATTTGTTAAGCAGGTATTCGTGCGCGAGAAGCATAGAAGCTTAATTGAAAACCCGTAGTCTCTAATACGTAGTGGATACGAGTACCTCCACAGCGAGATACGGGTTACACTCATGAGGCAATGTGACGGGTCTTTATTCGGCCAAAGCCTTGAGTAAAGCGTCTCTCCCGTCAATATAGTAGATAATAGCCAACCGCGCCGCGAGATCATCAGACATGTCATTTAGCTGGCGCCGAGACGCTATAGGTAGTAGCAGGATCTGTGCACCCTTCTCTGCAGCCAGCTCTGCGAGATCAAGTGCATTATGCACGGGTTCAATAGAACCGCCTACGGTAAGTCCGCCTGCTACCACCAAGCCCCCTCGAAGGCTTTTGCCTAGTATAGCACTACAGAAGGCAAGCAGTATCGGCACACCGATCTGTGCTCCCGTCTTGGAGGCATCCATGGCACGCACCTGCACAGTAAGCTCTCGTTGAGTCGTCTCTCGGTCTCCCAGAAGCTGTCGGCTGTATGATACCAAGTTCTGATACGCGGCTGTCGCGCTTTCGCGGAGTGGTCCGGGAGGTTGCACGTTAGCCAAGCGATATCCGGAACCTGGTGTCTCGTTGACTTCTATGCGGTAAAGGCCACTCCCGTCGTCTTGGCTCCCAGGGCTGAGTGCCCAGATATGACCTGGAGGGAGAGGATCCGTTCCTATGACGGTATCACTCTGATATTCAGGAGTACTAACGAACTGCTCTACCGAGTCACGACCAATTCGATAGCTGAACATCGTGTTTCTAAACTCCGCAGCGCCTATGCGCTTTTGCTGCTCCTTGACGCGTCGTCTGCATTCTAAAGCAAGTCTCACCGCCCAATCAATGTCCTCATCAGGTATGGTCATATCGGGGGATGGATACAGCAGCTTAAGCAATCCGCTGGTGGTTTTCAGGACTGCGTTTGTATCACGTCCGCTAAGAGCGAGGCCGAGTATAACGCGCTCTGCCACCAGTGATACCCAGTTATGCTTCCTAAGCTGAGTCCAACACTCGCTCACAAAGTCACTTACCAAACCAAAGTGGCAGGTATAGAGCGTGGTATCCATCTTCGGCACATCCCAGCCGGGCAGGTATGCATGTATACGATCCATGAAGGCAGTGTCATCTCGCATTTCCGGCGGAAGTGGGCCAAACAGATGCCCGACCCTCTGCTGATGATACACATCTACATTAAAGTTTCCGACAATGACAATGCTTCCTTCCGCCCGAATACTCTCACGACCGCGGCTGAACTCTCCGCTTTCCATATAGCCCTTAAGGATGTTCACACCGTCTTTCTGGTCGAAACTGATACCGCTCACCTCATCAAAGCAAACGACATCGTACTGACAAACCAGTCCTCTCTGACCTGTAGCATTGTTTACAAACATCCGCGCAACAGTAGCTTTACCACCGCTAACCAAGTGTGAGTACGGACTGACTTGCTGAAACAAATGGCTCTTTCCCGTTCCACGCGGACCAAGTTCGACGATGTTGTAGTTTCTCTCTACAAAGGGTACCATTCTCAAGAGAACCACATCGCAAGCTCGAGGTGAGAGTGAAGCCGCCTCTAATCCAATGCTCCGCAGTAACAGTTGCTTCCATTCCTCGGTCGTAAAGAACTGCCTACCGAGAGCAAGATCAGTAAGGACGTCTCTCTTGCTAAGCTGTATCGGACGAAGCCGAACCACCCCGAAAGGCCTGCCGTTTTTCTGAGTAGCTATGGAAGAGTCATACTCTAAGTCAATTTCAGCATAGAATCCCCCGGTCAGTATTCTCTGGTGAGCATTGACGATATCAGAGGATATTCTCACTTGGTTAAGCTGAAGGCCGGGAAGCGTAGCAACATAGCTATCAGTTGACGCATCGAGACGAGCGGTGATAAGGTCAATGACCCGTACGGTGCCTCTTTCACGAGCATTTGACTTGAACAATTCGTGCTCGCCGGCTCGCACTACACGCTCACGGAGCTGCCTTTCCACGATTCCGAGTCCTTCTTCGATTTCAGACTCATCTGTAGTAGCGCAGTACCTACCAAGGAGGAACTCACCAACGTAAGTGGGCACAGCATACTGCCCTTTGAACATGCGGGCAAGATCTTTCCTAACAATATACCCTTCAAAGGCTTTCTCAGCCAGCTTATCAAGATGGTCAAGGCTCACAGTCTGCATATCAGTACTCCCCACCTCCAATGAAAGTGGCATACTGTGATACTACTCTATCCGGCTTGCTGTCCGAGTGCACGATTAATACAGCAGGTGTACCTTCGAGAGAATCATCTTCACAAACAAGGGATACCTGAAGGTCTTGCGGTATAATCTTACCTGAATTCACCACCGAAGAACTCGGATCCGCAGGTTTCAATCTGAGGTCAACTCGCATTCCGATGGCATATCCCTCAAGTTTCACTCTACAGCGCATACCAGACCAAGTGACTTCAGCAAATTCCACACCCGAGAAACGCTGTACCCCGTGGACAACCAATTCCGGAACCACAACCTCCTGAGGACTTAGTCCTCCATGTTCATACTGCTTACCTGCTACGAAACATCTAATGCCAGGGGGCATAGCGATTACAACGAGGGCATCCCAGAACCATGAAATGGCAATAACACCACTAGGATCAGCATCTGGCGTCAGTCGCGCACAACGCCCCTTCCTAACATCAGTAAGCTTCTCATAGAGTGAATGGGTAGGGAGTCCACTAGGGAGCAACAGCCAGCCATGGTCTGTCAGGATGCGTACCTCTTTCCAACCTGCATCGAGAAGCTGACGTATTCGTCTGTATACAGCGTCCAGCTCATCATCGATTCGCCACGTGAGCTTCCAACCTTCTATGTGGCCGATTTCATCTAAACGACCACATTCCGCCCATGCACATGAATTCGGGTTTCCTGTTTCATCATCGCGGAGCACTTCAAATCCTAGGCCTGAAAGCACGCCTCGCAGGACTCTTGCATCTACCGTAGTTCCTTCCCGGGTGGTTGGCGACAGTTCAGGCCCTGCAAAAAACTCTCCTGCCGCGGGTGAGACAGCCGGCTTTCCCGTTTCCGTGATCGCAGGCAAAGAAGCTATTCTCGCCTTGATGATACAGTCAAATCCTTGGGTCTCAAGCTTCTCCTTCAGCTCGAATCCAGTGTCCATACGCAGACCGTCAACGAATAAGTACACAACACCGGGTTCCGGTGGTATGGTCTTCTTCGCTATTTTTGGTGGACTTTTCGTCCACGCAGCCTGAAAACGTTCTACTGTATCACGCAACCATGGCTTATACAACACGTCCAACACAGTAGAGACCGCGAGGAAATCGTCATTTGTGCGGACGCACTTGAGGGTATTTACCACCGTAGAGTCGACCTTCCACCCGTCTGTTAAGTAGTCCTGTACAAGCGAATCGATCGAGCCGGATATTGGATCGCTCGATGTCAATTCTGCCAAGGCCTCAAGATTCTTAAGTGCATTGGCAAGAGGAGAATGACCGAATTGCGTCCACACCCACGGTCTACGCATACCGTGACTTTCCTCGAGCCTCTGAATTTCCTTTCGAGCATCTTCTGAACTCCCATTGGATAGTAAGGCCAGCGAGCCCCGAAGAAGTTCTTCTTGCGACTCATTATCCTGTGGCCAAGGCTCAGCAGGCATCCGTTCAAAGAGACTCTTAGGATTCGGTTTTGCCGCCTTAAGCAGCGCTGGGATATTGGGATATCTAGTAGGTGCCTCGACAAAACGCCCCCAGACGCGGGTCCAGTTTTCATCTTTCTGCCCAAGCCTCTGGGCCGCGGTTATTTCACCGTCTTGTTCGGGGTTCAAGCTCAACCGAGCTTCACACTTGCTACAGAAAGCAGCCCATTCGTCATCGCTCATCTCAGCCTTTGTTTTTGAAGGATTGTTCATCCACCGAAGAACCAGGCGTGGCAGATCAGGCGTTAGCAGTGAGTCAAAGAAGCCGGCACGAAGTGGCTCATTAGCCCGTAGGACCTTAAGAGGCTCATCCATAATCTTAACGGACGCACGCCTCAATGCCTTACGAGTCAATGCGTCTGCTCCAATGGATATATCTAAACCTCCATAAGATGACTGTATGAACGCTACAAGAGTCCAGTCTCGCCCGTTCGTCTGGCTCCAGACGACTCCGCGATACTGTAGCTCGGCAATGGGCTTGAGCTCATCAGGGCATTCCTCCACCGCACGAAGATCCGAGCGAGAATAGCCCGGCAAGTAGACTACAGGGACAGTGCCTACAGACCAATCTGCATCCGGGAGCATGCGAGCTATCATACACCGGATCCATATGGCGGGACCGATCATTGAATCCGCCCTGTACTTACCCAGAGAGAGAATAGGGAGTTCATCGCCTAGATGAGGCACAATATCAGCCCATTCACATGCCTTATCCGGCCATAGAACAGCAACCGGTGGTACAATATCATCCCTGTTGTACTGTGCAGCCTGACGTAAGGCGTTCAGTATAGCCTCACTGAATGTAATGCTCATATCAAAGCCTTCCTTGCATTTTGTTTCTCCTTGAGAGTCAAATGACGATTATTGATCCTCTCTGAACCGTCAGGCTTTCGTCCGCGATCCTTACCCCAACTCACCGTAACCTTGCTACGTAATGCATCTGCCATGACAAACGGCCGAATGTTCAATCTCACTCCGTCATTGAGATCAGGATTCCAACCGATAGGCTGCTCGGATATACACTTCCATCTTACATAAATGTCATATGGTCTTTCTCCCACAAGTATCAGTTCTAGCTTGGACTTGAGAGCTTCAGCAGCTCTCAACCTCTGTTCGGCACCTGGCGTACCAGTATCTATGGCTTCCTTTTGCCTGGAGATCCAATCACCCAAACAAGAGTATATGAGTTTTTCCAGCTTCGGCCGATCTAGCATGTGATAGTTCACTAATACAGAAAAACCGTCGCTTGATCCATCCCATATATGCCAAATGAAAGGTCGGTTGTGGAAAAGCCTCGAGTGCTGAGAAAAGAACCCATCTCGAAGCCACGCTTCTAAACCTTTCTCACGATAGCCGACCTGATCGAGCAGATCATCTTCGGCAGCCATATTCCAATCGGCACCATAAGCTCCAGCCAAAAGATCTCGTAGCCTGTCAACTGCAGACCGCTGCCCAAGAACAGGAGGTATACACACAATTCCATCGGATGTTATGAACTTAGAAAGCTCATCTTCTTTGGGCTGCTCGGGCCACCTGTACCCCAATAGTCTGCACACAGCTACATGCAGCGGAGAGTCGCTTCCCGGTATATTGCCTTTGAAGAGCCATTGGGTCGGCTCTTCGCTGTAGGGTTCCGGGATCGATCCTGCCTTGTCGGCTTCTGCCTGCCAGTATTCCAAATCGAATGGGACTTTCACGAGAGTACAGTTGGTCACTTTCAAGGCTTGGTCAAGCGCCCTAACAGACCGTGCAAACTCCGGAGACTTGCAAAAGGCCCAGATCGCAGGAAGGTGATTAGGGTCATTGGGAATAATTACAGCGGTGTTGTTGTCGAATAGTTCGCCGGTGTAGAGTGTAACAGGAAGCTTGCCTGTCTGACTTACCGCAATACCGAGTTTGCCCCACGCACGTGTGCCCTGTATTCTTGCTTTCTTGCTGCGACTAAGGCTCCCCTGGCCCTTTTCCCAGAGAACAACGTGCTCGCGACCACCATAGTCCATACTATCTCGCACGGTGCTCTGCTGTAGAGCCCAGTTCGGAAACTCATGAAGTCCACACAATTCCCAGAAACATCGTCCATGTCTAGCATAGTCGGCAGTTATGAGTCCTTGAAGTGCATCTGCATAGTCTGAGAGGAACGCTTTACCTTCAATTCGGCAAAGCACTACCCGGTGGTCAGGGTTCTTGCGCTGAATCTCCTGGCTAAAATGGATACCATTATTCGTCTGAAGCATAGTTGCCTTGTCTAGTGGTGTCGCAGCATCTGATACATCACATCCCAGAAAACGCATGCACGCACATGGCGGTGAATTCACAAAGCCAAGTAGCGCTACCCGCACTAGTTCACCCGAGATAGTAGAAAACCCTCTTGAACCGACGCGTGCTACGAATAACCACGTCTGTTCCTTCAACATCCTTGACCGCAATGCCTTGTCACTCTTGAGAAACAACCAATTCTGAGGACCAGCCAACGCATAGCAGCCACCGTCAACCATAAAGGCACGACAGCGGCTAATAAAGCATGTAGCCAAGTCTTTGGTAGCGTCCGGGAAATGGGGGCCGCAATACTTCCTTAGCACCTTCCCTTGCTTTCCTCTAAGCAAATATGGTGGATTAGTAATTGCCAGATGATACTCACCCTTAAGAATGGAGAATGCTCTCAACGCCCCCTTAGCAAACTCACCAAACAAGCGCGTTACAGGATCACCAACATTATTCTCTTGCTCCAGTGCTTGTTCTACGCGCAACATCAGTTCGTCCTCACTGACTTCGAATGCGTTTCTGAGTCGTGCTCTTCGAGGGTCGATCAGGCTGCCAAGATTATTTGCGTCGGAGAAAACACCATGCAACTCAACTAGAGCATCTGCAAGCAACGAATCACCACTTGCCAGTACCCGCCACTGTTGTACTTCGGCATCCATTGGCAGACCAGAGCAAGCAACATTAGGAATGGGTAAGTCCCTATCAGTTGGATAGCCGCACTTCCATGCGGTCAAAGCCAGAGCAAACGCAGCTATCTGTACACAGCGGGCATCCAACTCCAATCCATGAAGATTATCTGTGAGGATTCCGGCAATTGCCTCCTCCAAAGATTGACCTTCCTCTAGGCGCATGGCCAGCAACATCTCAAATGCCTCGACAAGAAAATGTCCGCTACCGCAGCATGGGTCTATGATCTTTACTTCTGAAGCACTTTGAGGCCAAGCCGAAAAATTATGTTGAACCTGCGACTTGTAGTAAGCCCATTTCTTTTCCAATGGACTTTCAGGGTGTAGGTTAATCCACCATGCGCCCAGGGTATTCTGCAACAGAAACTGCACCATATAGGGCTCTGTAAAAAGCTGTGTAACTGCTGCAATATCTACACCTTCCACAGGAAGGCCCGATGATTGCACTTCGCTCTTTCTGTTCTTCTGCCAAAATTGATATGTCCAACCCAGGCCATCAGATGACGTAAATACTGAAGGGGGCAATTCTTCGAGAAGACGCTCCAAATCTACCCGATCCTCAGCAGTAAAACGCACCTGCATGAGTGGATCCTCCTTGGGGAAGATCCCCGGTAACATTTCTGAAGCAAACCGCCCAGCGATACCCCAGCGATCGAAGTCACCTTTACTGCGTGCTATCTCTGCGCATTCATCAAGAGTGACCGGAACTTTATGATCCGGGTGTATGAGCAATCCGTTCTCAGCCAGGAACCGCGCGAAAAGCATGCGATGCCAGTACCAGTATGCACAAGCTTCAGTAAGTTGGCGGTAGCCTCCAACCCGTTTCATCACTACCTTAAGCTTTCTTCTCAAATTGGCTGCTTCACCAGAGTTCTTTCTGGACTGTTCTTCCGAATCGATGCCGATGATCTGCAAGGCCTTACGTGCACCATCTTCTGCGACTTCGCGGGCTCTTAGCACAGCTGTTTCCAGTATATTCCTGATTTCGAGATCCAGCATGCTCACGGCAATACCACCAACTTGCCACTCTTCATCAAAGATAGTGCCTTTTGCTTCGCCGACTCCAGATACTTATCGAGCTCTTCCTCATTGCGTATCGTTGCCCGTGGGAGCATCAATCGTTCGGCCTTGGGCTCACATTCCTTGGCTACATCCAGTAAGACCTGGGCGATGCGTTCTGCTACGGCAGCTGTCTTGTCAGCCCATGAACTGAGAGGTGTTTCGTTGAGCTCTCTCAACAGATCCTCATTAGTATCAAGCTTCGGGACGAGAAGTGGACCTAAACTATGTCGACGCCGTATCTCTTCCTGTTTGTCGGGTAAGAGTTTAGCCCACATCGGGTTTTCCACTAACTCAACTATCCTTTTTTCATACGCATCTAAATGTTCCTTTCGAGCAGACTGAAGTGCCGCCCGCAAGGCCGTAGTAACAGCGCTCAGCAAAGGAGCGACCGGATTCGGATCTGCAAGAAGACTACGCTGGTCGATGATAGCTTCCTTTTCAGCGTGGAGACTGTCAAATTCTCGAAGCTTGCGTGAGTGCTCAAGAAATGCCAAAAGCATTTTCCAGTCATAAAGGCGTATCGATGCCTTCTTACTCGCTTCGCCCCACTGACGAAAATGATCCCCCAGCCTCAAACGTTCTTCATGAACTGCGGCTAAGAGTGCATTACCTGAGAGGTTGGTAATGTCATCAATGTACTGACTGGATGGTTGTTCAGGAAGAGGCGGGTCACCTCCGGCTTCTTGTGCACGAAGGCGAAGCTTTTCAAGCAGTGTATGCACTGCTTTGCTTTCCTCTCCGGGTTTGAAGCCAACACCGCACTGCTGCAGCAACTTACGGACCTCCATCTTCTCCTCTCGAGCGATAACTCTTTCCTCTTCACGAAATTCAGTCTGTTGTATGATAGTACCAGTCAAATCAGACGCACCTATGGACTTTGCTTTGTATGTAGCATGTAAATGACCTGAAAGAGTCAAGACGACCAACGCGGAATCAATAGCGTCACGTGGCCAGCCCAGGGGAGGCTCTTCAAGTTTGCGGCGCACTTCATTGCCACTCTTGCCTGAAAAACCAACAAAAGCAAGAACTTCCTTACATACCGGATGCTGAGAGGCATAGGATTTGTGCCCAACATCCACTAATGCACTCGTATTCCCGAATCGGGCTTTTTCGCAGACCCGTGCCCAGTTGAGAGAATCAGCTTCATGGAAACGAGGGAAGAGACGAGACAGAGAACTCCTGATTGCCTGATCCATAATCTGGCCAAGAGTGTCACCCTCTACCTGAGTTCCACCGCCTTGGAATACCACGGTTGAATTAGCGATGCGAGATATGATATCTCCAATTGCACTATTGTGACGTTCCAGTCGAGCCTCGATGTTCTTTTTTGCGGCCTTTCCCGTATCCTCTGTGGGCGTAGGACGTGTATCAAGCACCTCCTGACATGCGAGACGGGCGGCGATGTGTTCCTTGAGGTCTTCGTGATCCAAACGAGGCATGAAGACAAACACAACAGGACTCTCTGCTCCTGCTTCATAAGCATCTTCACAAAAACGTTTTTCATTTACATCCCAACCGGAACGAACCCATATTGAAATCTTTGATTCTACTTTAGGCATGTCCGGCCCAAAGTGTAATTGTATATGACGAGGTACCCTAGATACACCTTGAGTGATTGTCATGCTCTTCGTGAACAGACCCTGAATGGCTTCTCGTAGCCGACGCTCTCGCTCGGTACTAATTCGAACATCATCACTTCGTATGGCAGAAGCCCTGGTGCGGTAATCACGATCCCATTCCGCTCCTTCCCGAGTCTGAATCCTATACTCATCACCGTCCTGCATCACGATACCTTCATCAAGCATCTTGTTCAGTAGACGAGGTATCTCCTGACGTAGGCGAGAGCTTCCCGCAGTTATATCGTTTACCAATAAGTCTGCGAGCGTATCTGGAGTTGTCAGCAGCCCGACGTGGGGATCAACTTCGCCAATAAGGAACAACAGCGCGCATATGCGAGCCGCGAGTTCTCCATCTTCGGTGCCTTGGGCATGTAGCCGGGTGATTATTTCGTTGGTATCCCGAAGAAGCACGGACGTTTGAAGGAGTGTCGGCTTTTGCTGATCAAAGACAAAATCCCCGCCGGGAACAACACCCAGTGGCTTGTCAGCCACTTCCCGCGCTGCTTCATGTGCCAGTCTAAGCTGTGTTCGTAGCTGTGCCGTTGTCCCTGTACGATCCAAGCCTCGGAGCACTCTTTGCCAGAACCGACGTCGCGTTGGCAAAAGAGGGTAGTCCGCAACCAGAGTCTCGACATCCGTAGTTTGTACCCCTATTTGAGTGCCTCCAAGATGACGATCGATTTCGCCCCTCACTCGGTCGATAGTGCTGCTTACATCAGGTTCAGCAGATGGCTTCTTCCGCAATACGGTCTGCCGCAGAACAGTCTCTGTATCTTTATCCTCAAGTGCAATGTGAATAGTAAAACGTGACTGCAACTTCTGGAGCACGTGATCTGATTGAAGAGCTGACTGACCTGTGGCCACAAATAATAGACGACTTTCGAAACGACTCACAGCGGCTTGAACAGCTTCCTGCACTGCGTCAGCCTTTTCCACACTGTGACCTAGGTACTGCTGTAGCTCATCGATTACCACCAAAACACATGGAGATGTATCAGACTTAGTGCTTTTTAGCCTAAACACGTTTCTCATCATATCAACCATGACTTCTGTAGTAACTGGTTTCTCCGGAAACTGTCCCTTAATGAGCTCGAGAGTCTGTCCGGGAGATGAAGCAAGTGCAGGCCTCACGCGGATAAGCTCCTCCGCAAGAGCTGTTGACACCAGAAGATGCTTCAGTTCATCTTCATATTTTCTTCCCCGCTGCTCCAATCCTGCTCGGATTAGATCGTGTATTTCCTCTTGCCGAAGCCACATGTCAAACTGTGCTTCATGAATACGTTCCGGAAGCCCGGCAGATCTAAGAATGATTCCTAACATTGCAGCCCTTGGTTCCGCAGATACACCTGCGCCCAGTGTTCCGGCAGCAGACCACAGCCCTCCATAGAGCCTTCCGGCCTTCGACAGTTCAGTTAGCGCATCTCGTATATCATCAGGAATGCGAGCGATCCCACGGGCAGTAGCCCCATCAGGGAAATAGAGGTCGCGCCATAAGAACTCAATAACCCTCACAAGCTGGGATTTCCCACAACCATAGAATCCATGAACCCACACCGCCTGCTGTGTGGGTTGACTCAAGTTAGCTAGGTAGGATTCGAGTATTAATCTGAGACCCTCGTGATACGAACCCTCGCAGACGAAATTCTCTAACTCATATCGAGCAACCTCCCACTCTTTTTCTGTCCGGGGTTCAATAACTTTAGCCACACCATCATTGGGTAGAGTGTAGCTTGCCGGATTCTTCACAAACACATCGCTGTTTTTCAGTCCACTCACTCCCCCTTTTCAGTTGCTTCAATAGGCACGGCTCGGTAATTCCAGCCATCCCGAGCATCCAAAAGACGGTAGTTTGAACCTTCTCGAGTGCCTGGGAAGAATACTAAGAGGCGGCCTGCTATGGCATCCGCAATCCCTGCAACTATACTTGAAACCTGTGTGATGCCAAAAAGGGAGCCTGAACCCACTAGTGCAACGACCGTGTTATCGTCACTGGAATCAAGGCTGTGTCGAAGTCTGCCTAAAAGTGTCTCGAAAAAATCATCTATTGCAGGAGAAAGCAATTCCGGCTGAGCAAAGTATGCTTCTCGATACTCATGACTTGCCATCCACTCTTCGAATGATTGTGTTATGTCAAGTAATACCCATGAATGCCGTGCGCGTACGGCTGCCATCTCGAACTCCGGCAACCACACACGCAAGCGCCTCTCATCTCTCGGTTCGTACAGGCAGAACCACACTTTTTCATCCCCTGAAAGACCTTCTTGCCAGGGAAGCCCTACGAATCTTTCGAAAGCATCAAGTAGGCGTCGTAGTTTCGATGCCAACTATCCCTCACCGTCCCTCTGTTGAAGACCCTTGAATAATGCAGTTGAACCCAACGTCCACTATCCCTCCGGCATTCCGGTAATCAATCCAACCCCTTTTTGAAGCATCGAAAGCAAACGCATGAATCATATCAGACGATAGATCAAGATACTCCATCCACGCGCTTTCGAAAAGCGCCTGCCCGCGTGCTCCGGTAAGGTAGCTCAAGTAAAGAGCGTAAGCCACAGATGCAGGCCCACTGAGGGCTCTTACACGGCCTTTTCTCGTACGTCCGGAAAGATGTCCGGATTGTGTCCACGATGACAGTAGTCTACGAACAATCGATTCTATCGCACTATCGCTGTGACGTCCCGGGTACACAGCCTTCAACGTTTGCTCAAGCTTTACTTTAGGGAGACTCTCACCTTCAGGCCATGGAAGGACAATGCTGGACGACTCGCGCAGGACAGGATCACGAGCAGAAGCGCAGAGGATAGCAAGCATTGGCTGCTCCTCTGGATCATTGTCCCACAGCAAGCGAAGTGCTGAGTACACATGCAATGTGGGGTCAAGCCCATAGAGCTCGCGGAGTCTACGCGCACTGACCTTGCGTGACGCCATCGTGCGCTTGCCCAGAATATTCTCATCGATTATGAGACGTTGAATATCAGGATAGCCTGCATCAGGTTCAATGATGGAAAATAGCATTCGAACTTCTTCTAATGTGATACTACGACACCCGTGGGTGCCAACCGGCTTACTTACGAATCCCAGCGCCTCAAATTCGTGCGGGATTCCCATGGGAAGGGCCCTCCATTTCGTTCACTAGCCATATGAAAGCATTTTTAGGCGACATTGTTAGCGGGGAGTTAACGACAGTGATGAGCTCAGTGTGTGCTGTGTTGAATGGAATGACAGTGAAAGACTGCAAAATAAGCCACTAATGTAGCAAATCACGACAAATATTCGCCATTGTCGATGAGAATTCCTTCAAATTACAAACGTTGAAGAACATTCCATTCCTAGTTCATCCCGCATAGTGTTTCGGGTCCCGGAAAGAAGGACTTGGTTTGAGCCTAAAGAAATATAGCGGCAGTCAAAAGAATATTGGGGCAAATGAAGAAAGCGAAAGGAGATGAGCCAGGATGAGCATGGTCCATGAAGATGAGCATCATCACAAGCGCGTGGAGGCACTTCGTAAAGTAGTGATGGAACTGCACAAAGGACGGACAGTTGACGAGGTGAAGAAAGAGTTCAAGGAGTTAATAAAGGATGTATCACCACAAGAGATATCCGCCATGGAGCAAGCGCTCATTGATCAAGGTATTCCGGTAGAGGAGGTCCAGAGATTATGTGACGTGCATGCATCGGTATTCAGAGACGCCTTGGAGATGCGCCCTGAGCCTAAAGCGGATCCAGGCCATCCCTTGCACACATTCCTAAAGAAGAACAGGGCAATTGAAGCCTTAATCGCAGATGAGATTGAACCCGCTCTCGCGAAGTTTGAATCCGGCACAGACAACGCCATGGATTGCTGGGCAAGATCAACCTGCTGTTTGATGTCGATAAGCACTACAAGCGCAAAGAGGAAGTCTATTTCCCTATACTCGAGAAATACAGCGTAATCGGGCCAACACAGGTCATGTGGGGTGTGGATGATGAGATCCGCGCCGCACTAAGAAGCATACATGCAAGGCTCTTATCCTTCGACGGTAGAGAGAGACCTCAAATATCATTAGAAGTCAAGGAGCTGCTGCAAGCTGTAAAGGATATGATCTACAAAGAAGAGAAGATCCTGATTCCCATTACTGAGGAGCACTTTACAACTGATGAATGGAGCGATATTCACCTTGCCTCGGAAGAGATCGGATACTGCCTTGTGGCACCTGATGCCGGTTGGGTCCCAAGACGTACCGGAGACAGTGAAGCAGAAGAAGTTGGGGTCAAGAGAGGCATTATCCGCCTACCTACAGGCACATTCTCTGTGGACCAACTTGAGTTAATCCTCAACACCTTACCCGTAGACATAACCTTTGTAGACGAAAACGATGAAGTCAGATACTTCTCGGATTCAGCGGAGCGTATCTTCACCCGTCCTCGCACTATCATCGGGCGTAACGTGCGCAACTGTCACCCTCCGGCCAGCGTTCACGTAGTAGAAGAGATAATTGACAGCTTCCGTCAGGGTACGCGGGACGTGGCTGAGTTTTGGATAAGGATGGGCGACAAGTATGTATGCATAAGATACCTCGCGGTACGCGACAGAGAAGGCGCATACAGAGGCACACTCGAGGTCAGCCAGGAGATAAGCGGTATCAAATCTCCATTGAGGGAGAGCTACGACTACTTGACGACTGATTTTCGTCATGGGAAGACAGCCGATTTGACACCAAATTCATGGCGCATAAAAGCAGAAAGCTAGCTTAGCAAAGGGATCATGCGAGGATTTCCTAAGTCACTCAGTAAGATGGCTAAGCAAGATAACTAGGCAAGATGACTAAACAGACAATTAAGCAAGGGCTTCGGTGACTACCGGAGCCCTTAACAAACTGTGGTGAGACGATCGTAGCGAAACGACCGTAGTGAAGCCAATCTTTGCGCAATAAAAAATGGTGCCGAGGGCCGGAATTGAACCGGCGACACGCGGATTTTCAGTCCGCTGCTCTACC
>LSQX01318289.1_pt1 | contig 14568 bp, 5 predicted proteins | sample 654561 | NCBI WGS metagenome assembly LSQX01 (sample SAMN04489861, study PRJNA283612) | anaerobic digester metagenome | isolation source: 4 biogas reactors fed with cattle manure at either 37C or 55C with and... | place: Denmark: Kongens Lyngby | collected 2014
AGATGTGTATAAGAGACAGCCCTTTGCACTTTTCACACCTGCCCTCTTTCACGTTGAATGAGAATCTGCCCGGTTTGTAGCCCCTGACCTTAGCTTCGGGCAATCCTGCAAAGAGAGATCGAATATCCGAAAATACACCAGTGTAGGTGGCCGGGTTAGAGCGGGGGGTACGGCCTATGGGCGACTGGTCAACGCTCACCACTTTATCGAGGTTTTCTATTCCTTTAACTTTGCTGTAAGGAAGCGGGTCTTTTAGCGATCGATAAAATTTCTGGCTTAATATTGGCTGCAGTGTTTCGTTGATTAATGTGGATTTTCCACTGCCGGAAACGCCGGTAACACAGATGAATGTTCCCAGCGGAAGTGTAACTGTAATATTTTTCAAGTTGTTCCCCGATGCACCCTCGATAGTAAAATACTTTCCATTGCCATCGCGGCGTTTTTCGGGGATAGCTATCGCTAGCTTGCCACTCAAGTAATTAGAGGTAAGGGTGTTTTTGCCAATCATCTCGGAGGGTATGCCCTCGAAAAGGATGTCTCCACCTTTCTGGCCTGCGAAGGGGCCCATATCCACGATATAATCGGCAGCAAGCATCATATCCTTGTCATGCTCAACCACGACAACGGAATTGCCTGAATCCCGCAACTTTTTCAGTGAATTAATCAACCGGTGATTGTCCCGCTGATGAAGCCCTATACTGGGCTCGTCGAGAATATAGAGGACATTCACCAATTGTGAGCCTATCTGGGTGGCAAGGCGGATGCGCTGGCTCTCTCCACCCGATAGCGAAGCCGATGCACGCGAAAGAGAGAGGTATCCTAACCCCACATCGAGTAAAAACTGTGTACGGGTAAGTATCTCTTTCTTGATTTCTCTGGCAATCATTTTTTGCCTTGTAGTAACCCTGTTTTCAGAGTTGATAAGCCAGTCGTGTAGCGACTGTATACTCATTTCTGATAGCTCGGCAATATTTTTCCCGTTGATCCTGAAATGGAGCGCTTCTTTGTTAAGCCGCTGCCCGTTACATTCCGGGCAGATTGAGGTGGAGATAAACTGTCCCGCCCATTTCTGTGCCGAAGCGGATGCATCTTCATCCTGCTGCATCTCGATATACTTGGCTACCCCTTCGTAGGAGGACATGTAGTTGGAGTTGCCAAGCGGGCTGTTCTTGATCTTGAGCCGCTCGTGGGTTCCGTAAAGGATTTCATCGATTGCCTCCTCGGGGATTTTATTGATAGCTGTTTGGAGTGTTACCCCATACTTCTCGCAAATGGCACTTATTTGCCAGAAAAGAAGGTTGCTTTTTTCTTTCCCCAGCGGTGCTATCCCTCCCGCGGATATGCTAAGCCATGGATCCGGGATAACTTTTTCTATATCAACTTTGTCGATCATACCGATGCCTTTGCATCGCGGGCATGCACCTTGTGGAGAGTTGAATGAGAAATCGTGTGGTGCTGGCTCACTATAGGAAAGCCCGGTGGTGGGGCACATGAGGCTACGGCTGTAATGGCGCACCTCATTTTCCTCCACATCCTGGATCAGTATAAGGCCCGATCCCTGTTTCATGGCAGTACGTACGCTTGCCTTTAGCTTGTCGGCGAACTTGTTGGATACCACGAGCTTATCAATCAATATCTCGATGCTGTGGTTTTTATAACGATCTACTTTCATCCCGGGTATGATCTCCTCAATCACTCCATCGACCCTCACGTGGAGATATCCCTTTTTCCTGATCTGTTCGAAAAGCTCCTTGTAATGCCCTTTCCTATTTCGCACCACTGGTGCCAATATATAGATTTTTTTACCGATATATTTTTCCAGGATCAGTTCCAGAATTTGTTCATCCGTGTACTTCACCATCCTCTCGCCGGTGATATAGGAGTAGGCTTCGCCTGCCCTCGCGTATAGCAGCCGGAGGTAGTCGTACACTTCGGTTGAAGTGCCAACGGTGGAACGGGGATTCTTGTTGGTAGTCTTCTGTTCGATAGAGATTACAGGGCTCAACCCAGTGATCTTGTCCACGTCGGGCCTTTCAAGTTTTCCTAAAAACCCGCGAGCATAGGCAGAGAATGTTTCAATATAGCGGCGTTGACCTTCGGCAAAAATGGTGTCGAAAGCGAGGGACGACTTCCCACTGCCGCTAAGGCCGGTAATTACTGTTAGTGAATCGCGGGGGATGGTGACGTCTATATTTTTTAAATTGTGTACACGGGCACCATACACATGTATTTGTTCTGTTCCAGAAGCCATAGTATGTATAAACTGTTGATAACCTAAAAAAGTTTACTCGGTAACCCAAATAGGGTTATGTACCTTGGGGCTCTCCCCTCTTTTGTAATAAAGATCATCCTCCGTGGGAATCAGTATCGTGTAGGATTTCCCGGGTGCAATACTTAATTTACCCGTCCTAAGCCACGAGTTGAAATCTTTTAGCTGTGCATAGGTAATCCCGTTCTGTTGAGCAAAAGAGGCCAAGTTGCTAATCGTGCTGTTGACTGTCACCTTTCTGAACTCCATTGGCTTATAAAGATGCTCAGGCTTAATTACAAACCCGTATTGGCGGGGCTGCTCAAAGATATGTTTAATAGCGAGCATCCTGTAATAATAACGGGTTGTCTCCTCCACCAGCCATAGGTCTAAAGCATCTTCGGTCTGCTGGTTCCTTAACTCGTTCGTGATACGCCCCTGTCCCCCGTTGTACGACAAAGCAGCGGCACTCCAGGAGCCATACTTCTGGTAGGCATCTTTCAAGTACCTACAGGCTGCAACGGTAGATTTTTCAATATGATACCTCTCATCTACATCGGTTTGCACCTCCAACCCATACTCCCTGCCGGTTGTTTGTAGAAACTGCCACAACCCTGCTGCCCGTGCGGGGGAGACAGCCCTGTGGTCTAAGCTGCTCTCTATCACTGCAAGATACTTCAAGTCGCCGGGCAATCCTTCACGTTGCAATATGGGCTCTATAACCGGGAAAATACGGTTTGCCCGTTTGAAAAGCAGCATGGTGGTGGAGTGAAAATAGGTGAAACTATTCAACTCCCTATCCATGCGCTCACGCTTATCGTAACGGCCGAAGCTAATCTCTTCCCCTGCAAATGTCATCCTCTCAGGGATATCAACCGAGGCTGTCATGGATAGTACCAAGGGCTTTTCTGACTCGGCTTTTTCCACTTCATTCCCCGAGGTAAATATGATAAAAAAAACTCCAATACTCGTTATTAATGCTGATATGGAGAGTAAAAATGTTGATTTCTTCATCAGGACAATTTTCTGTAGTTAGCCAACCCGGTAATAAAAATGCCCGGGCATTTTTTTGAACATCAAACAAATTTACAACAATATTTCCAGACCACAAACCCTCAAAACAAACGCTAAGATGAAACCCTTCTCTTCCAGTGATGCATCAGTATCCATATTTTTCTTATTTTTGTACGCTAAGTGTACCTAATTACATAGCTATATTTCTTGGTGTTTAGCTCTGAAGTCATTCTCGAAACTTAAGTAAATTAGTATGGGACTACAAACATCCAACTCGGTCATTAAAGCTCACGACATTAGCCGGCTCCGTTTTCGTGACACCCCTTTCGTTAAGTTGATGAACAAGCGGATATATAATATCCTGATGGTGGCTTCTCGCTACGATATGTTTATCTTGGAGGATGATGGGCGCGTAGATGAACAGATCTTCAACGAGTACACCTCTTTAAACCTTCGTTACCCGCCACGTTTTACACAGGTGAACAACAGTAGGGAAGCACTCGCGGAACTAAAGCAGAATCACTACGAACTTGTTATCTGTATGCCTAACATGGAGAGTAGCGATACGTTCGACCTAGCTAAGCAGGTGAAAAAGGATTACCCTCGTATCCCCGTGGTGCTGCTTACCCCTTTCTCCAAAGCGGTTACAAAGTTATTAAAGAAGGAGGACCTAAGCGGTATTGATTATGTTTTCAGCTGGCTGGGAGATACCGAGCTGCTGCTTGCTATCATCAAACTGATCGAGGACAGGATGAATGTTGAGCATGATGTGAAAACCGTGGGTGTACAAACCATACTGCTGGTAGAGGACTCCGTGAGGTTCTACTCTTCTGCACTGCCGCTGCTATACAAGTTCGTGTTGTCTGAGTCTAAGGAGTTCTCAAAAGAGGCACTTAACGATCATCTTCGGATGCTGCGGATGCGTGGAAGGCCCAAGATACTGCTTGCCCGTAATTATGAAGAGGCGGCCTCCTGTTATAAGACATACGGAGATAACATGTTGGGGATTATTAGCGATATTAGTTTTAACCGGGAGGGTGAAAAAGATAAGCTTGCCGGAAAAAAGTTTGCTGAATGGGTAAGGGCTAAAGATAGCAATATTCCTATTATTTTCACCTCTTCGGAGTCGGAAAACAACAAGTACGCCAGTGAGGCGGGAGCGGTATTTATTGATAAGAACTCCAAAACATTCCCGCAGGATATGAGTAGGGCTATCAAGGAGAATCTCGGTTTCGGTGATTTTATTATTATTAATCCGAGTAGTGGCGCGGAGATATTCCGTATTAGAAATCTTAAAGAACTCCAGGTTAATATCCGTAATATCCCTGATGATGCTTTGTACTACCATCTTTCGCGCAATCATTTTTCTCGCTTCTTCTACTCGAGAGCTATGTTTCCCGTTGCGGAGATGTTGAAGAAGATTGATTTTTCGGAATATGCAAATATGCACGATGCACGTGAACTGATTTACGCAACTATCGTGCAGTACCGCAGGATGAAAAACACGGGTGTGGTGGCAGTTTTTGAGAAAGACCGCTTCGATCAGTATTCAAACTTTGCCCGTATCGGCGAAGGCTCGCTTGGAGGGAAAGGGCGGGGATTGGCATTTATTGGCTACATGGTAAAAACACATCTTGAGCTGAACAACTATCCTAACTTCCCGGTCACAACACCAAAGACAGTTGTACTCTGTACCGATATTTTTGACGAGTTTATGGAGACAAACAACCTCTACCCTTTAGCCCTTGCAGACAGGTCGGACGAGGATATTTTGCAACACTTTTTGGCAGCGAGGCTGCCTAAAAGGCTCGTGAGCGATTTCCTTGTCTTCTTTGAAGCGATCGACTCGCCCATTGCCATCCGGTCTTCAAGCCTTCTTGAGGACTCTCAATATCAGCCTTTCGCGGGGATTTACTCTACCTATATGATACCCCTAGTTAGTGATAAATACATGATGGTACGCTTGCTGAGCAATGCTATCAAGGCGGTTTACGCTTCTGTCTTTTACGGTGAAAGCAAGGCTTATATGGCGGCTACCCAAAACCTTATTGATCAGGAGAAGATGGCCATTGTATTGCAGGAAGTGGTGGGTTCCAAGTACTCTAATCTCTATTACCCAGCCATCTCTGGGGTGGCGCGTTCCATAAACTATTACCCGATTGGAAACGAGAAAACGGAAGAGGGTATTGTTGATATGGCATTCGGGTTAGGCAAATATATTATCGATGGGAATATGGGATTAAGGTTTTCCCCGTCGCACACTTCCAATATTTTGCAGCTTAGCTCGCTCGACTTGGCATTAAGAGATACACAAACCCAGTTTTATGCCCTCGACCTCAACTCGGTTTCTAAGAACTTCACGGTAGATGATAGCTTTAACCTACTTAAGCTCCGCCTTAAGGCGGCAGAAAAAGAGGGGCCCTTGCGTTATGTAGCCTCTACCTACGATCCGCATGACCAGATAATCAGGGAAGGCTATTACGAAGGGGGGAGGAAGATTGTCTCTTTCGCGAATATCCTGCAGCATGATATGTTCCCGCTAGCAGAGATATTCGAGAAACTGCTCAAGGCAGGGCAAAAAGAGATGGGCCGGCCGGTCGAGATCGAGTTCGCCGCTGATATTAAAGATCAGCATAATGCAACATTTTACGTGCTGCAGATCCGTCCAATTGTTGATAGCAAGGAGGTTATGCATGAAAACCTCGAGGAGAGCAACCCGGGAGATACAATCCTGTTCTCAAGTAATGCCCTGGGCAACGGGATCTCTAACGACATTCATGATATAGGTTACGTGAAATCAGCCTCTGTTGATGCTTCAAAAAACAGCCTCGTTGCCCGCGAGATAGAGGAGCTAAACAGGGAGTTTATAGCAAACGGTAGCGGTTACGTGTTAGTAGGGCCGGGCCGTTGGGGATCCTCCGACCCCTGGTTGGGCATTCCTGTAAAATGGACACACATCTCTCAAGCCAGGCTAATCGTCGAGTCGGGTATGGAGAACTACCGCATCGAGCCGAGCCAAGGCACACATTTCTTCCAGAACCTCACCTCATTTGGTGTTGGCTATTTCACGGTAAACCCATACCTGGATAATGATGGTTACTTTGATGAGGCTTTTTTAAATGAGCAGCCAGCCTTACATGAAACAGGGTTTATTCGCCATGTGCGTTTCGATCAGCCTGTTACGATTAAAATTAACGGGAGAAAAAGGATGGGGGTAGTGGTGAAACCTGGCAAGTAGTGTTTGATAAGATTTATAAAACAAATGTATAGATGAATTTGTTAATAAAGTGATATAGTAACAAAGATGTAATTGAATTACTCGAGTTTCGCATGTTGTATACTCTTCGAATTTACTCGCGTAATAGGTATAAGTTTTATTTAGCCCTAAGGATTTTCACAGAAACCTGAAATGAAAAAAAATCACCTCGTAGTACTCTTTTTTATCTCCTCTTTTGGCCTCCTTTCACAAAATAGCCAGGTAATGGAAAAAGATAGTTATGAAAAAGCCTGGTTACAGGTTGTTGAGTTTGAGAGGAAATCACTTCCCCGGTCAGCCATGGAACTCGTGGACAGCATCCTCCACGAAGCGATAAGAGAGAAAAACAGCCCCCAGTTGATTAAAGCATTGATCCACCAAGGAAAGTACAATATGGCGATCGATACTCACGATGATACTACCCTATTCAGTAATCTATCCGAAATGCTTTACAATAGTGGGGATGTGGTAGAACAGGCGGTAATACACTCTATGCTTGGCGAACTCTATTTTAGGTATTACCAGAGAGATCAATGGACAATAAACCAACGTACGGAACTGCGGGATTTCGTGCCTTCCGATATGCAAGAGTGGACCCGTAATATCTTTTATGATAAGGTGGTTGGCCATTTGAATCATTCCATCGAGGCTCAAAGGGAACTTGAAGAGGTGCAGGTCGAGAGGTATGCCCTCTTGGTGGAGGCCGGCAAGGATTCACGCCGTTTTTTCCCTACGCTGTATGACTTCCTCTCTCGGCGGGCTATAGAGATTTTCAGGCAGCTGGATAGCGATGAGGATCTGGGCAAGGTGCTAGCGCGTAAAGATATTTTGCCGGAGTCGCTCTTTGCCCAGGCGGCTGAGTACCAGCATATCAAGCTCAGCCCACTCCCTTCGGAGTATCCCCTATGGCTATTTGAAACATACCGCAAGCTACTAACATCACTGCTCGAAAGAGATAAAATGGAGGCGGTGTTGCTGATCGAACTAGATAAGTTGGAAGACCTGGCTGTTCTGCAGCATGCCTATTCCATGCATGCTCAATCATCTTATGAAGGGTTGCTAAAAAAATGGGAGGATGAACCCATTAGTGTTGAGATTATCCTTAAGATGGCAAACCTCTACCAGCAACAGGTATATAGCATTCCACCAGGTAACCCTGCCGGCAAGAAGGAGAAAATGAGTGAGCTTTACGAGTTGTTGAAAAACACCCTACAGGAATTTCCTGGGTATGGACGTATCTCAGCCATCGAAAACAAGTTGTTACAGATCACTTACCCTCAGCTTAATATTTTAGGCAATAGGGCATTTTCCTTGAAAGGTGAGAAAGAATTACAGCTCTCGTATAAGAATATTCACTCACTAACTGCTACTCTATACCAGGTTGATTCTCCCTTAGATGTGCAGATGGCAATGTCGGGCATTGGTTTTGATATAGAAAACAGGAGGAGGTTTATTAAAAATATTCCTATCGCCCTGCATGATACTCCCCCCTACTTAGAAAATGAAACCACTTTCACGATCGATGTTGAAGCACCCGGTAACTATATGCTTACCTTCAACTCTAACCCCGGGATCGAGGAGGCGAGGGGTAGCAGCTATTTTTTCTCGTTGTCTGACATGGCAGTTTTTGCCCGTTCACCTGAAAAAGACAAGTATGATTTTTTTGTTGTAGACAGGGTTACCGGGCAACCGGTGAATGGTGCTAAAGTCAACATTTACAAGCTACCCGGTAACTGGCGAAATTCAACACTTACATTAGTAGAGAGTGTTGCAACCGCTAAGGATGGCTTAGCTACATACCGGAAAGATATCCCGAACAACGATGTTTTCTATAATGTAAGCAATGGGAAAGAGGGTGGCTCGCTGTTGAGCAGGTTGCCATTTGCTCACTACAGTTTGCCAGAAAGGGAAGAGTTGGAGCAGGATCAGGCTTCCATTTTTACCGACCGTAGCCTTTACCGCCCCGGGCAGGTTGTCTATTTCAAGGCGATATTAACCCGCGCTATACAGGATACAGGCTCTATAGTTGCCGGTAAAGAGGTGGAGGTTATCCTAAAGGATGCAAATGGCAGGGAGGCCTCTAAACAGTTGTTGAGGACAAATGAGTTTGGTTCTGTTTCAGGCGAGTTTGTTTTGCCGAGTGGCACTTTGCCGGGCAATTTTATATTAGAGACAGTCCGGGGGAGCACTACCTTTAAGGTGGAAGAGTATAAACGGCCCACTTTTGAAGTGGCCTTTGATAAAATTGAGGGAACTTATCGCTTCGGTGAAGAGATTACCCTGAAAGGGAAGGCCGAAAGCTTCTCGGGGCTGAAACTGCAAAACAGCAACGTGAGCTGGCGTATTACTCGCCAAAAAGCCTGGTGGATGACGTGGGGAGGGGTGCCTGAACATTTTGCCGAAGGAGATATCATGACTGGCGATAAAGGTGAATTTACCATTACCTTCACGCCGGAAAAACCGGATCATAGCCGCTTATCAAGAACTGTCTATTCATTCCTAGTTGAAGCCACCGTAACCGACCTGAACGGAGAAACACAGGTGGGTAGCTACAGGGTGCCCGTGGGAGATGTCTCTATGATTTTACAGGCTGAGTTGCCTGCCAACTTTGAAAAGGAGAGCGATAAGAAGATAATGGTCTCTGCCAAAAATTTGGATGGAGCAGATATTGAGGCAGAGGGGTCCTACCAGATATTTTCGCTGCAAGAGAATGACTCCATAGACAGGTTGGTGCTGGAGGGTAGATTTATTACCGGTGAACAGCATATGATCAAAAGAGAGCTGAGAAAGATGCGTTCCGGTAAATATCGCCTAAAGCTCTATTCAACAGATGATAGAGCGAAACCTGTTGAGGCAGAAAATGATTTTATCCTCTTCTCGTACGAGGATAAACGCCCACCTGTAAAAACAAACGAATGGTTTATTGTAAAAAATGCCCTGTTATCCCCCGGTGAAGATGGTGAAGTTATATTGGGGGTGTTCGAAAAGATTTACCTGTTGTATGAACTCTGGCAGGAAAGTACTCTTCTTGAGAGAAAGTGGATTGAGCTGGATAATGAAAACAGGCATTTTATTTTCCCCTTTAAGGAGGAGTACAAGAACGGGGTTACACTGATGTTGTCTTATGTGAAGGATGAAAAATTATACACTCATAAAACTGAACTGCACCCCAAAAAAGAGAGAAAAGAGCTTTCCGTGAAGCTGGATGTGTTTCGAGACAAGATCCGCCCCGGATCAGATGAGGAGTGGCGCATTAGCGTTACTCATGAGGATGGTACCCCGGTGCCAGCAGAGCTCCTTGCTTCTATGTACGATTTTTCACTCGATGGCATCTATCCATCTCATCCATGGAGCTTGTCCCTTTACCCTAATAACCGCTATTATTCAATGAATACGCTGGTGGGTGATCAATCTTTCTTGAAACAATTTGCACGGGGTTACTTCTCTCTGCCTATGCAGAAAGGAGAGCCTTTGGAGTTTGACCGCTTCAACTGGTACGGGCTCAATTTTTATCACGGGAGGATGATGTTGAGAGGAGGTACGAGCCGTACCGGATTAGAGGATAATGTTGTGGTGGGATTTGGAAAGCCACAAGTCGAGGCCCAGTTTCAGGAGGCGGCATCCCTGTCACCATCGGCCGCTGATTCCGATCAACTTCAAAAATCTTCTTTGCAAGAAGAACTCTTGGAGCTTGATATATCTATGCAGCATGAAACATCACGGCAGCATGAAACATCACAGATCCGTAGAAATTTTAACGAGACAGCCTTTTTTTATCCTCAACTGAGGACAAACGACAAGGGTGAGGTGCAAGTTGCATTTAAGGTCCCGGAAAGTAATACAAGATGGCGCTTCAGGGTACTGGTGCATGATAGATTGTTGAATACCGGTTATGCCGAGGCATTTTCTGTTTCTCAAAAAGAGTTGATGGTTACGCCTAACCTGCCGAGGTTCTTGAGGCAGGGCGACAAAACTACTCTCTCTACCAAGATATCGAACCTCTCTGACTCCCTATCGCTGGGTGATGTTAGGCTTGAACTTTTTAACCCGGCTACCAGTGAGTTGTTGGAGAACACCACTTTCATTAACCCGGTGCAAGGGTTTTCTATTGATCCCGGTGGATCTTCGGAGGCCGCGTGGAGTTTTGAAGTACCCGCCGGGCATGATATAATTGGTGTCCGCATCATAGCGCGTAACGAGCATTTTAGTGATGGGGAGCAGCACCTGCTAGCGGTACTCCCTAACCGGATGCTTGTAACGGAGAGCATGAGGATGGATCTTGCAGGGGAAGGTATAAAAAAATTCAGGATGGATCACTTATTGGGTAGTAATTCGATAGATAGTAGAAGTGATAGCAAAGAGAACTGGCGACTCACCCTGGAGTTTACAAGCAACCCGGCATGGTACGCTATCCAGGCGTTACCAGTGTTAGCCCAACCATCAAGCGAGAATGCCGTGTCTTGGTTTGCCTCTTATTATGCCAATTCGTTGGGTGCTTATATTGGGATCGCCTATCCTGAAGTTGCCGCTATGGCCCAAGCGTGGAAGAGGCTTCAAGGCAGTGGAGAAGGTTTGCTATCCGGGCTGGAAAAAAATGAGGAACTTAAAAATATTCTCCTGGATGCTACTCCTTGGGTTATGGATGCTAAGAACGAGACAGAGCAGAAAGAGAGGTTGTTACAGTTATTCGACCAGAACCGAAGCCGAAATCTTACCCTTAGTGCTCTCGATAAGCTACAGGAGCTGCAGGGCGGACAGGGGGGATGGAGCTGGTTTAAAGGGTTCAGGCCGAGCCTCAGCATTACACAATATATCCTGCATGGGTTTAACCGCTTGCAAGAGCTGGGTGTAGAGAACTACCCTGAAGAGGTTATATCGATGCAACGCAGGGCAGTAGCTTATATAGATGCAGAAGCAATGCGGCGCTTCGAAGCACTTAAAAGGAATAATAAGAACTGGGGAAGTATTCAATCAATCTCATCCACAGAGTTGGAGTACCTGTTTGTCCGCTCTGCCTATACTCACTTCCCGGTAGACAAAGAGGTGGAAGAGATGTCCCGCTTTTATCATACAATAATTGAAAAACATTGGACATCATACGGACTCTACGAAAGGGCATTGATAGTATTACTCTTGCAGAAGATAGGCAAACCAAAGGTAGTGGGGGAAATCCTCGCTTCACTCCGGGAGCATGCGGTTGTTTCTGAAGAGATGGGTATGTACTGGCCCAATAACCGGTCGAAGGTATTTATGTCACAATCGGCTATCTCGGTACAGGCGTTTATTATAGATGCTTTCCGGTCAGCGGGTGCCCCTGTCGGGGAGATAGACAATATGAAGCTATGGTTATTGAAGCAGAAGCAGGCCCAGCAGTGGGAGCAAGCCCATGCAACTATGGATGCGGTTTATACCCTTCTGAGCACGGGAAGCGATTGGTTGACAACAGGGGAATATAAGAGACAGACCTTAGGTAGTGAACTGGTAGAGCCGGTGAGGAGTGAACCCGGGACAGGCTATGTTAAGGAGTCGTGGAGCCACGCCGAGATCACTCCAGGTATGGGTGATGTTACTGTTGATCACAGGGGGAGTACGACTGCATGGGGTGCACTCTACTGGCAATACTTTGAAGATATAGACAAGATATCAAAGGCTGATGGATCCCTGCATGTGGAAAAAATGCTATTTACAGAGCAGACAGATGCGTCAGGTACCCATCTAACCAGAGTGGGGGAGGATGCCCCGTTGAAGGTGGGGGATAAAGTAGTGGTGCGATTAACACTACGTAGCGATCGGGATATTGATTTCGTGCATCTGAAAGATACTCGTGCTGCCTGTTTTGAACCAGCCGGTCAGCTTTCGGGCAAGAGATGGCAGGATGATATCCTCTTTTACCAGGCGTCAGGGGATGCCTCCACTAACTTCTATTTCGACCATCTACCACGCGGTACCTATATAATTGAGTATCCTGTACTGGTGAACCGTGAGGGGAGTTATTCAGGCGGCATCGCTTCGGTGCAGGGCATGTATGCTCCCGAATTTACTTCACATACTGAAGGTAGAAGGGTTGTTGTAGATGGATGGGCTGATTGATTAGCTAGTAAAATTCGTTAAACAGAGAACAGTTGTTAAACAGATTTGTTACTTTTGTGTCATAGAAGAGATAGATATTATCTTTGAAATATCTTCGTGATTTGTGAATAAAAATGTAACATGATGAAAAGAATAGCTTTTATATTACTTTTGACTATTATCGCGGCCGGATCAGCCTTTGCACAACAGAAGCCCTCGATGGATTTTAGCAGGGCCGAACATAATTTTGGTACGATAAAAGAGGAGATGGGTGCTGTATCCACGCAATTTGAATTTACCAATAACGGCAATAGCCCCCTTATTATACAGCGTGTCTCTGCATCCTGCGGGTGCACTACACCCTCCTATACTAGCGAGCCAGTGTTACCGGGCAAGAAGGGTACAATCTCGGCCAGTTACTCCACGGTACGGCGCCCCGGTACTTTCAATAAAACAATCAGGGTATACACGAACGTCCCCGATACGGTATATGTACTTACTATCAAGGGGAACGTGACTCCAAGAAAACAATAATCGGTTAAATGTAAAAAAAGAGTAACCTGAAAATGCTACACCCGGAGAACGACCCGAAGTACAAGGGGATCATCGTGAATAAAGGAGTGCCTCAACCACCTAGCGTGAATCCATATCTTAAGAGGAGGGCAAAATATGGAGCCCGCCCAGTGGCTGAATACGTGGAGGGTATCTTGGCGGGCGACAGAGTTTTGCTTAGCCAAGCGGTTACCTTAGTGGAAAGCTCCCTTCCTAAGCATCAACAGGTAGCGCAGTCTATTATTGAAAAGTGCATTCCACACTCCGGTAACTCTATCCGTATCGGGATCACGGGGGTACCTGGTGCTGGCAAAAGCACCTCTATCGATTCATTCGGAATGCATCTGCTTGAAAAAGGCCATAAGCTTGCGGTGCTAGCAATTGACCCATCTAGCGAACGTTCAAAGGGAAGCATCCTGGGCGATAAAACACGTATGGAAAGGCTTTCTGTTGAGCCGGATGCCTTTATACGGCCCTCTCCTTCAGCTGGCTCGTTGGGGGGTGTCGCGCGTAAAACCCGCGAAATCATTATCCTCTGCGAAGCAGCAGGGTTTGATTACATTTTCGTGGAGACTGTAGGAGTAGGGCAGTCGGAGGTGGCTGTACACTCGATGGTGGACTTCTTCATGTTGATCCAGCTCCCGGGCACGGGGGATGAGCTGCAAGGCATGAAGCGCGGCATCATGGAGATGGCCAACGGGATAGTGATCAACAAAGCGGATGGAGATAATATAAGCAAAGCAGAGATGGCACAGCGCCAATTGCGAAATGCACTTCACCTCTACCCGCTCCCTGATTCCGGCTGGGCTCCCGAAGTCCTTACCTATTCAGGGTATTACCGTATAGGTATAGCAGAGATATGGGATATGGTTGACCGGTACATTGCCTTCGTGAAGGAGAATGGCTATTTTGGCCGTAATCGCAAGGAGCAAGCTAAATATAGGATGTATGAAACGATTAATGAACACCTGCGTAATAGCTTTTATGGCAACCCCGAAATTGCCAATCTGCTTAGCCAGTTAGAAAATGATCTGTCCCAATCTAAAAAGAGCTCCTATGCAGCTGCCAAAGAGGCACTAGATGCCTATTCCGGCTCCTTCTAAGCCATATTGTGAAAAACGTTTTGAATGTCATCATCCTCTTCAAACTTTTCGAGTAGCTTATCGATCTGCGCATGCTGCTCCTCATCCAGTTCCTTGGTGTCGCGCGGGATGCGTTCAAACTCTGCCGAATGGATCTCGAAGCCATTGCTTTCAAGATATGCCTGGATACCAGAATAAGAGATGAAATCCCCGTAAAGCAAGATGTCCCCATCCTCAACCTCAACCTCGTCCACTCCATAATCGATCAGCTCCAGTTCCAGCTCTTCGATATCCATTCCATCTTTAGGAGATATTTTGAAAACACATTTATGGTCGAACATGAACTC
>LSQX01373681.1_pt1 | contig 14568 bp, 10 predicted proteins | sample 654561 | NCBI WGS metagenome assembly LSQX01 (sample SAMN04489861, study PRJNA283612) | anaerobic digester metagenome | isolation source: 4 biogas reactors fed with cattle manure at either 37C or 55C with and... | place: Denmark: Kongens Lyngby | collected 2014
CGCGTCATGAATAATGCGGGCTAGTGACAATGGCGTCGTTGCCGATACTCCCCCCACCCTTGACGCACACGCAATCTCGCTATACCATTCCCGCGATGAAGCTGCATAACAGCGACAGGAGGGGTTGGGCATGAAGAGGTTGCTGCTAATCGTCGCGTTGCTGGGCATAGCCATAGCCTGCTGGGCTACTAACGGGATCACTTTAATCGCTAACGGCAAGCGGGTAGTCTCGGATCCGCCGCCAACACTCCAGGACGGCCGTGTATACGTGCCGCTGCGAGCGGCCGCCGAAGCGGTCAATGGCAAGGTTGACTATGACGCGCAGAACAAGCGCGTGAATGTCTGCCGGGGTGCCATGTGCACCATCGTCAGGCAGGATGAGGGCATCACGGTGAACGGTCGCCTGCTCGTGGGTATCCGCCAGGTGGGCGAAGCGCTTGATGCGCGGGTGGACTGGGACGGCGGCACACAGACCGTCCGCATCACCTGCCCGAACTAACCCTCATCCCCCCATAACACACAGGAGACCTGTCGCCGCGGCTCAACGCGCTTGATAGCGCCGGGCCGCGGCGATAGATACTACCCCCACCCGAGAGGTGATCGGTCTGACGGTACAACGGACCCGATACCGCCCACTCACCACACTTGTGCTCTCAGGGGCTGCCGGGATGCTGCTGATTGTGCTTGGCTCCATCACCGGATGCGTCCCACAAGAGCCCGTCGAGCAACTCCCAGCGGTGATCGGGGGCTCTCATGTCACGATCACTGCATTCCTCAATACCGATACCCCCTGCCAGCAACCCACCATTGATTACCTCGAGCAGCTTGAGGCCGAGGACCCCGACCGCGTGCAGGTTGAGATCGTGAACATCAGCGATCCTGGCCCCGGCCGCGACCGTTTCGAGGAGGCTGGACTTGATAGTGTCGCCATCATGATTGACGGGCAGACCACGGTGAGCTGGGAGGGCGAGCAGGACCGCCGTATCATCAGCTTCATGCACCCCGCGGGCTTCGCGTGGACGCATGAAGACCTCGGGCAGGCGGTTGCCGCTGCCCTGCGCGGTGAACTGCGGCCTGCCGATCCGGCCGAGGCCCACGGGGTGCACCTCATGGACGTCTCCGTGCGAGGACAGTCCATTCGCATAAGCGACGGCTCACGTGAGACGGGGCAGCTTGTGATCAACGATGAGATTGTGCTGGAGATCAGCGCCGCCAGCGGCGAGTCAGATCCGGCTCAGCGTGTGACGGAGGCCGCCGCCAGGCTCAGCGAGGCTCTCGCCACACCGTTCACGCCCAATCAGCTTCGCCTCAAGCGCGTTGATCGCGGGATCGCCGTGATGGCCGAAGAGGTACAGTTGCTGGTGGCCACGCAGGAGGATGCTGAGGCGGAGGGTGTTGAGCCTGAAACGCTTGCTGACAGGTGGCGTCTTGCGATTCGCGATGCGTTGATTGCGACGGCTCTGAAGCGTACCGACCGGCCAGCCTGAGATGCGCCCCCGCCCTACAACCTCGGCCTTTATACACGAATCGCGGGCGGTATTGCCGTAGGAGAGGCCGCACGAGCCATCAGATGCGAAGCATCTGCAGGCGAGGTCGGCCCATCGTGTTCGACTATCGCGACTGGAGCGACCGCAGCGGGCCGACCTCGTGCGGCCCCTCCACCGGGCCTGCGACGCGAAGTCCAGGCGCCCTCGCCTGGACACGCCACACACAGATCGCAGCCTTCGCGCAACAGCGATAGTAGCCGTTACCTCACCCAGATCCGCGACACGTTCCATGCGCCTCGACCATCCGTGCCGACTGCAGACGTCTTGCTGTCGAGCACCGGGATGATCACGCGAAGCTGATCGAGGTCCAGCGCCTCGTTCTCGTCGGTCGTCTGCGGATCGAGCTTGAAGCGGCCGAAGGGCAGAACGATGGTCTGCCAGCCGCGCTCGGGCTCGAGCCGCTGCTTACATACGTACTTCGAACCATCGCGCTCCTCGAGCACCACCGTCAGCCGGACCTGATTGTCCGCCCTCACACGCAGGCAAAGCTCCGAACGATCCGCCAGCGACAGGTGCCCTACCCCCGCCACGAAACCCACCCAGCGATAATGCTCCCGGTCATAGCCCACCCGCAGCGCCGAATCATCCCCATCGCCGGGCCCGCCGGTGAGCGTCAACTGCGGCGAGCCAATCGGCAGGCACTGTATCGGCTCATACTCGAAGTCATCAATGATAAGGTCGCCCTCGGGAGTGCGCCGCGAGCGGTGAGGCGCGAGCGCTGCGGAAATCTCCACGTTGTCCAGCCAGAGATGCGGGCGGCCGGACTTGAGCCCCAGCGACTTGCCCGCCTCGCCCGAGATGTTGCTCAAGTCCGCGACCACGATCCCGGTGATCTGCCGCACATCGAGACGCCCGTTCTCATCCTCCGAGCCCTCCGAAAGCATAAGCTCGTCGAGATCAACTGCGAGATCATGCCAGACCCCACCGGGCGTATACATGTAACCCTGGTAGGTGGAGCCGTCGGCCTCCCGGACGCCGAACATCACAGGAGAGAGCTGGTCAAGCTTCACGCTCAAGCGCAGTGATCTCGCGCGCTCGTCGAGCCGCACGGGCGCGACGGTGAGGATCGCGAGGCGACCGTCGGTGGCATCCCATGACAGCTCCAGTGCGCCCCGCCCCTCGCGGACGTTGGCCCCGTCGCGCGTGATGCTGAGCGCGGCGCCGCATGCGGTGGTGGTCCATTGGGGGGCGAGCGCTTCCTGCTCGAAGTCGAACTGCGCCGGCAGCGGTTCCTCAGCAGCGATCGCGCAGATCGCGAGCGGCACGAGCGCGAGCAGCGCGATGAGTCTATGACACAGGCTAACTGGCATCCGACAGCCTCCTGGTGGTTGTTGCGCCAGTGGAACGCGTTCGCGACAGGTCCAGTATTTAGGAAAACCTGCGCGCACGTTTTTGTTCCACACGGGTTGCAGTTTCGCACAGATGAACGACCGCCGTTAGCCGTTGCCCAGCCGTAGACTGAAAGCCCCCGCCCTGCAACACCACCATCGGCCAACATCCCCGGAGTCCAGGCGCCCCCGCCTGGACACGTACCACAAACAGGATTCGTTCGGTACGACGCACGGGCGAGGGCGCCCGTGCCACATGAACGACTACGGAACGACTGCGGCGCTTCGCGCCGCCCCCTGCGAGGGCGCAGGGGCCACAACGAACAACGACTCCAGCAGCCTGACGTGCACGACTACGGCAACCACGGGCAAAGAAAAAACTTTCCTCCCATGAAGGGCGTTATACTCAGCGTGTGGAATTGTGTTGTTTCTAATCCACCATAACGGTGCCCGCGTAGCCGGCGCCTGTCGCTCATACGCCCTTGCGGATTAACTCTATCCCATGCGGCACCGCCAATCACGACGATCATGCTTTCGCACCAGAGGAAGAGACCATGCGTCATTACTACGAAGAAGTAACTCGCGCCATCGAGCAGTTGCGTGACCAGGACAATGTCGCCCGTCCCGACGGCGAACAGCTCCGACGCATGGCCGAGCCCTACGGCGTCCGCACACACTTCGGCAACGTCAACTACTCCAGTTGCGTCCGCAACCGCAGCAAAGACCTCACCGTCATCCTCGGCGGCCCCGAAGTCATGGAGCCGAACCTCAACGCCGACCAGCAACGCATCATCCGCCAGCTTCCGCATACGCTCAAGGAAGTCCATCGCTACATCCAGCACGCGCCACTTGTCGGCGTCGCCCGGACGATGGGCTGCAACAGCGACTTCTCGCCGCACTGCACCATGTATGTCTCCACACACCGTAAAGACTGCATCCGCATCCCCTACATGTGGTATCAGACCCTCTTCGATCCCCGCCATGCCACCGGGCCGGAGATGAACCTCGTCTTCATCCCCGAGTGGCAGGAGAAGGACCGCCAGGCACTGGTCTTCCCCGAGATCGGCGTTACCTACGTCCTCGGCACCGACTACTTCGGCGAGGCGAAGAAGGGCTTCCTGCGCATGGCGATGTGGTTCGCCAAGTCCCGCGGCATGCTCGGCCTGCACGCCGGCAGCAAGCTCATCACCGCACGCACCGCCTCCGGCAAGCTCAAGCGCTACGGCGTCCTGCTGCTTGGCCTCACCGCCACCGGCAAGACCACCCATTCCGCGCACACTCACGACCTCGACGGCCCCGGTGAGGAGGTCAAGCTCGTGCAGGACGACGTCGTCTTCCTGCGCGATGATGCCAGCGCCCTCGGCTCCGAGGCCGGCCTCTTCATCAAGACCGACTCCCTCGAGGACGGCTCGCAGCCGGTGCTCTACGAGGCCGCCAAGAGCCCCAACACCGTCTTCGAGAACTGCATGGTTGACTACCTCGGCCGCGTCTACATGGCCGATGAGACGCTCACCGGCAACGCCCGTGCCGTCGTGCGCCGCGAGGACCTCGGCGGTCTCGCCTCCGAGAGCATTGACCTGCCGCCGGTGGATGAGCTGGACAAGCTGATCATCTGCTTCATCACCCGCCGCAACACGATCCTCCCACCCGCGGCGAAGCTCACGCCCGCCCAGGGCGCGGCGGCATACATGCTCGGCGAGTCCGTGCATACCTCCGGCTCCAACCCCCTCCGCGCGGGTGAGTCGATCCGCGTGGTCGGCACCAACCCGTTCATCGTCGGCGATGAGGCCTTCGAGGGCAACCGCTTCTACGAGATCCTCTGCAAGCACGAGGGGAAGATCGACTGCTACCAGCTCAACACCGGCGGCGTCGGCGAGATCCTCGAGGTGGACGAGCGCACCGGCGAGCGGAATGTGCTGCAGAAGGTGGATCGCGTGGCGATCTCCGAGATGGCTGCGATCTTCCGCGGCGTCGTCCGCGAGGAGATCGAGTGGGAGGACGAGCCGGTCTGGGGCACGCAGCTTCCGAAGGCGGTGGCGAGCGTGAATCTCGATCGCTTCGACCCCTCGCACTTCTACTCGCAGGAGCAGATTGACGAGTATGTGGCGGAGCTTCGTGCGGGGCGCATCAAGCACCTTGAGAAGTTCGAGGGCCTGCACCCCGACATCGTCAGCGCCTTCAAGTTGTAGCGACAGACTACAAACTGCAAGCCTCGCCCGCCCTCACCCGCTGGGCTAACCTTTACCCACAAATTGCGGGTGGTATTGCCGTAGGAGGGGCCGCACGAGCCATCAGATGCGAAGCATCTGTGGGCGAGGTCGGCCCGTCGATAGTTCGATCTATCGTTACTCGCACGACCGCAACGGGCCGACCTCGCGCAGCTTGCTTAGCAACCTGCCCTCGTGCGGCCCCTCCACCAGGCCTGCGACGCGAATTCGTTGCTCCTCAAGATGTAGGTAAAGGTAAGCCGTTCCGGCGGGGACTCGCAAACGGTATCTTCGGACAACGACCGGGCGAGCAAGGAAGCTCGCCCCTCCTACGGCAACAAACCTCGCGCCTTCAAGCCCGGAGGCCTGGCGCGCCCTCGCCCGTGGTTCGTCAGAACGCCTGCTACGCACGGCACCACGCACGCCGCCAGGGGCGGGATGGCACGGAACGACAACGACGCCTCCCCCTCCCCCACCTGCAACACGTAGGCCACCGCGCCCATTCTCCGATTGCCCGACCACCTTTGTGGGTATAAATAACAATGTTCAAGGTGCATTAAGGAGCTACTGGAGGAGGAAGCGTATGAAGTATCGTGCGGGATTCACTCTGATCGAGCTGCTGGTGGTTATCGCTATCATCGCTATTCTGGCAGCTATCCTGTTCCCCGTCTTCGCCCGCGCACGGGAGAAGGCGAGGCAGACATCATGTCTCTCGAACCTCAAGCAGATCGCCCTGGCGGACGCCATGTACCAGTCCGACTATGACGAATGCACTGCGTCTTACTCAGACGTTCCCGGCGGACAGGCGACCGCAACTTACCGCGAAATGCTTCAGCCCTACCTGCGCAACGAGCAGATCGTGCTCTGCGCCAGCGACTCACGCGACAGCGGCTGGAGCTACGGGCCGAATATCTCCGATACCGGCCTCCCGAACCTGGCTAACAGCCACGGCTATCTCTACGCCTTCCGCAAGATCGCTACGTTCCAGCGTCCCGCGGAGACCGCCATCTTTGCCGACACGGCCGGCAGCTACTGGCGCTACAGCGGCGGCGACATCCAGAACATGCGCTTCCGCCACAACGATGGCGCGAACGTAAGCTACCTCGATGGTCACGCCAAGTGGATCAGCGAGGGCGCGGTGCGTAGCGAAGTCGGCAAGTGGCCCGACAGCGTCTTCCTGCGAGGACGGTGAGCGCAGGCTCCTCTCCCCCATCCCGCGCCTGTACCGTATGAACTCTACACACCGCCGCGCAGTCTTAAATATGGACAGGAATTGTCCCAGCTCGTCTGTTCACACACAGCATTAGGAGGCACCTGATTAGATGAAGCGACACGCAGGTTTCACGCTGATTGAGCTGCTGGTTGTCATCGCGATCATCGCGATTCTCGCGGCGATCCTGTTCCCGGTATTCGCCCGAGCGCGTGAGAAGGCGAGGCAGACGTCATGTCTCTCCAACCTCAAGCAGCTTGCCCTCGCCGAGCAGATGTATCAGCAGGACTACGATGAAGTGACGGGCACTTACATCACGAGTGCTCCCGCGGGCACCACGACCGATTACACCTGGATCGACCTGCTGCTCCCGTACACCAACAACACGCAGATCTTCCAGTGCGCGTCGAGTGACAACGGCTACCGCAGTGGTGGCGTCGGGCATCTTGGCAGCTACGGGGCGAACATCACCGACTCCGGCCGCACCGGCCTGACGGGGCAGACCTACCTGTACTGCCACCGCAAGGTTGCGACGATCAACAACCCGTCGCAGGCGATCTTGTTCGCGGACAGCAACGGAACGCACTACGTGCGCTGGGTCACCGGCACCAACGTGACGAACAACCTGAACGAGATTGGTGGCGGGATCCACAATGGTGGGGTAAACCTCGCCTACTTCGACGGCCATGCGAAGTGGCAGTCGCTTTCGGCGCTGAAGTCACCGACAGCCGCGGATGTGCAGTGGCGCGACCTGCCGTAAGAGGCATTTGAGGCGCAAGCAGGCAGCAACGGCAACGGCTTCGGCCGTTGCCGTTGTCGTAGGCCGGTAGTCGTTCGGAGCGACGCATTGAGATCGCTGCGCGATCTCCGCGTTCAGATGCGTCGGCCGTTGCGGTTTGCCGTGGTCGTAGCCGTTCGCCGTCGTTGTTGCCGTTTCCGTTGGAGAGGTCGGCCCCCGTGCCGACCTGTGCCGTTGCCGTAGCCGTATGCCGTCGTGGCCCCTGCGCCCTCGCAGGGAGCGGCGCGAAGCGGCGCAGGCGTCGAACGGCTTCCCCTCCCCCGTAGCTCGCTTCCGCAAGCTCCTTCCCCCTCCCCTTTTTGCGCCTGCGGCGCAAGGGCAGGAGAGGGGGCAACGGCAACGGCGGCTGCCGCCCCCCCTCATTCACCGATTCCACTGCAGATTGAAAGGGGAAATGGAGGGTATTTGTCGAAGTAAGGGAATAGCAACAAAGTGCACCAGACCAGAAGGAGGTACGCCATGAAGAGCAGATACGGCTTCACCCTCATCGAATTGTTGGTGGTCATCGCGATCATCGCGATTCTAGCTGCGATCCTGTTTCCCGTCTTCGCCCGTGCGCGCGAGAAGGCGCGTCAGACCTCTTGTCTCTCCAACCTCAAGCAGATCGGGCTGGCCGAAAAGATGTACGAGCAGGACTACGATGAGGTCACGGGGACCTACATTCAGAACGCCTCCTCAAGCGTGGCGACTGACTACTCGTGGATTGACCTTCTGGAACCTTACATGAAGAATACGCAGATCTTCGAATGTCCCTCCAACAACGAGACCTATCGGAGCGGTGGCGTCGGTCACCTCGGCACCTACGGCGCGAACATCAGCGAGGTTGGCATCGGCGGATTGACCGGCCGCGGTTATCTCTTCTGCCATCGGAAGGTCGCGTCATTCAAGTATCCGGCGGAAACCGGCATCTTTGCCGACACCAGCGGCGGTATCTACTGGCGCTACAATTCCACTACCGGCGCGCTCCAGGCCATGAACTTCCTGCACAACCAGGGTGCCAACGTGGCCTACATGGATGGTCATGCGAAGTGGGTCAGCGAGGGCTTTGTGCGCGGTGAAGTCGGCAAATGGCCCAACAGCGTCTTCCTGCGCGGCGGGTTCTAGGGCGCAAAAAAACGGCGAGCCTGTCTTCCCGTGCCACGGAACGACAGCGCCGTCGTTGCCGTTCCTCCCCCTCTCCCGCCATGTGCTCGCTCCGCGAGCTACGGGGGAGGGGCAGTCGTTCGAACGACAGCGTCGCTTCGCGCCGCCCCTCGCGAGGGCGCGAGGGCCACAATCCACGCCCTCCGGGCGGGACAGGCGGCGACGGCTCACGACCGCACGCACAGGAGTGTGCGTGCCACGGAATGACAGCGCCGTCGTTGCCGTTCCTCCCCCTCTCCCGCCATGTGCTCGCTCCGCGAGCTACGGGGGAGGGGGACCGAGGGGGAGGGGCAGTCGTTTGAACGACAGCGCCGCTTCGCGCCACCCCTCGCGAGGGCGCGAGGGCCACAACGGCAACGCCATCGCGGGCGTTGCCGTTGCTGTCGTTAGTCGTCGCTGCCGTTACTCAGAACCCCGCCCGATCGCTCCACTTCACCGCCGGATGTCCCTCGGCATCGCGCGTCCTTGCCTGCCGGCGATACGACATCCCTTCGCCAGCCAGCCAGTCCACGTTCGCCCAGAACAGGTCCGCCTCTATGCCACTGAGCGCATCATTGTAGCCGTAGTAGGTCCCGGCGTAGATGACCCGACCGCGGCCCCTCTCCCCCGCCACATAGACCGGATCGCCGAACTCGTTGCGCACCAGCACCGTCCCCTCGTCGCCGGGCCGGAAGATCATGTGGTCGTAGAACTCGGTCTCGAACGGCACGCCCCTCTCTACGCGCCGCAGCGCCGGGTGCCGCACATCCTCCACGAGCAGGTCCGTCCAGATCACATGCCGCTCGGCCTCCACGTTGTTCTGCGGGTAGCCGCGACGGGCGATCTCCGGGTAGGGGCTGGCCATGAACCACGCGGTGTCATGCACGAGCATCAGCCCGCCGCCCTGCTCCACGTACTCCCGCAGCATCCGCACGAACGGTGAGTCCCCGCTCAGCGACTGGTTGAAGTTCTGCAGGATCACGACGTCGGCGCCCTCAAAGTAGCTCAGCACCGAACCCTCCATGTCATGCACTTCATACTCCTCATTCGCCTGCAGCATGTCCATGAACGGCCGCTTCCAGCCGTAGACTACAAGCTGCTTCTTCGTCGGGTCCTCTACGGTGAGTTCGGTCAGGCCGTAGGTATCGGGCGTCTCGCGCGGCTCCCATGCCCACGCCCAGTCACCCTTGTCCGCCGCCTCGTGCGCCAGCGAGAACCACTTGAAGTACTCGGGATGCTCGCCCTCGTATGTCGGCCCTTCGTAGAAGATCCAGTAGCCGTCGGTGATCTCCATGATCATCCCGGCGTTGCGGCCGGAGAACTCGGGGTCCGCGCCCTTCACAGCGGGGTCAATCCCGCCGGTGTAGAGCAGGTTGTCGCCCTGGCTGAGCGCGAACTCCTGGCGCTCGAGCAGCATGTCCCGGTTGGCCTCCAGCGCCTGCTTGTGCGGCAGGACTGAGGCGCGGCCGTAGGTGGAGGCATCCGCGAGCACCAGCGGCGCCTGCTCGGTGGCCCATTCGGGGTAGCAGGCCTCGACCATGAACTTCGTCCCCGGCGCGGGGTAGATCATGAACATGAAGGTCGGGTCTATCGCATCCACGGCCTCCCGCAGCGTCCGGCAGCGCTCGCGCCAGTGCGCCACCTGGAAGGCCTCGAACTCATCGTGCAGGCCCTGCTCGGTGAGCCAGTCCTTGCGCGCGCCAAACTCCAGCGTGGGGATCGTGATGCCCTTCTCGCGGGCGAATGCGCCCATGATGAGGTCATCGTATGAGAGGTCGTAGCAGTTGGGCCCCAGCGCGTAGTTCTCGTAGTCGAGGAAGACGCCAAAGAGCGTGGGCATCTCGGCGCTGATACGGGCGTACTCCAGCACGAGGTCATTTGTCCACTGCCAGAACTCGTCGGAGTTGGGGCTCCAGAGGCTGTCCTCGACGCCGGAGTTCCAGACCATGCGCTTGCCATCGGCGGTCTCATCATCGAGGCTGGCGGAGAGTGTGCCGCGCATCCAGGGGATGTGCAGGATCCCGGCCTCTTCGCACCACTGCGTGACCTGCCGGACCTCGGCGAGATCGCCTGCACGTCGCGGCGACCAGACGTTGAAGCCTGCGGCGGCGGCCTCGTCCACCATCCACTTTTCGGTATGCCAATCCGCTTCCGGCTGCATGACCTTGTCCACGAGGACCTTGAACTTCACGGTGCGGCCGAGATCGTGGCGTGTTAGTTGCTGTGCGCTGCAGATGCTTGTGGCCGCAACTGCCGCGATCACAAGTGCCCATGTTACGCGTCGCATATCATCTCGCCTCTTTCTGAAATGCCACCCGCTGCGGTTGCTGTGTCGCCCTGTAGAACCAGAGAAGGGCTGACCGTATGATGGTCAGCCCCTTCTTCTCCTTCTACATGATGATTTCCTTGAAGGATGGGTGCGGTCGCAAGTCGTTGCCGTTGTCGGGCGGGGGCTTTCAGCCTACGGCTGCCCCCGCCGCGCCGTTGCCGTTTGGCTTGCCGTCCCGTGGCACGCAACCTTCCTGTGCGTGCGTCGTAAGCCGTTGCTGTTTGTCGTTGGTTAGTGCGAGCAGCCCGGCCCGTGGACGTGCCCGCCTTCGGCTGCCGGTGCCGCGCCCGGCTCTACCGGCACATGCTCGTGCGTGCAGACGATGCCCTTCTGCTTCAACTCCCAGTCAATCGCCATCCGCAGGTCCTGTATGCTCCACTCTTCGAACCGCGGAACGTTGCCGAACGTGATCATGCCCAGCGGCGCGTCCGGCACGCGCTTGATCATCTCGCCATTGACGAGCACCCCGGAGCGATAGCCGCCGGTCACGTCCTGCACGACCTTCTGCCCTTCCTCGGTGCCGGTGTCGAGGAACTCCACGCGGACGTGCTCGCCGTACTGCTGCGAGATCGCCGTCAGCATCGGCCGGAGCACCTCTTCGACATCCCCGCGGGCGGTGTAAAGCGCGGTGAGCGTAACATCCGCGTTCTCCGGACCGATCGGCGCCGTCAGCTCCGACATCATCGTCGGCAGTTCGGGATCATCGCTACTGTCGTCGCCATGCGGATCGCGCCCGACGCCTCGCTGGGCGAGATGTGTCGGGTCCATCTGGAAGAGATAATTGAAGCCTGCGACCGCCACGAGCAGGCCGACCACGATCAGCGCTGTCTTCGTCTTGTTGCTCATAAAAGCACCTCAATCGCCCGCATAGGCTCGGGCCGCCGCGGTCTATGGCATCCCCCGGCATTTCTGCTGATAGTGTTAACGCACCGCGGTATGCCGGTTGTTCCCGGGTTCTGCGAACCACCTCCCCGGCGGGGTACACGCCCCCGCCCTACAACGACACCCCCCGCACACCTCCCCGGAGTCCAGGCGCCCTCGCCTGGACAAGTACCGCGTCCCGCTGCAGCCCTATTCTCCCTTCAGCCACACCGGCGACGACCACGCCTCCTCGCCATCCTCCTGGATCACGTGCAGGTAAAGCCACGTCCCCTCCCCCACCGGCTCGGGGTCATCCCACTCAAGCTTCGCATCCAGCCCCTCGACCGGCTCGCTCCAGACGATCTCCCCGTCGCGGATGACCTCCAGCCGCAGCAGATCGCGCACTCCATGCACCCGCGCCCGCACCTGCGCCTCATCCGCCTCACCCTCCTCCCCCATCGGCACCCCCGACACCTCAAACTCCAGCAGGATCCGCGCGCCCGTCGTAGCCCACGTCCGCCGCTCGCGCAGCGCATCAATCAGGTGCCGCCGCCGAAGCTCCGGCATCAGCGCCGCCGTCAGCCCGCAGCGGTAGCGCAATATCCGCGCGAAGCCGTGCAGCGCGCTCCCCTGCCCCTGCGGGTCATCCGGTGTCCAGCCGCTCTTGCCCTCATGGCAGTCGCCCCCGCCGGTGAAGCCGAGTTTCGCGCCCGCGTTGAGCCACGCGTCTGCCGGCAGCGGGTTCGCGCCCGGAAACAGCGGCGCCTTCGGCGAGCCCAGCCTGTCGCTCGCACCCCACATCGAGTAGATCTCAATGAAGCGCTCAATGCTCGCGTCATGGTGCTCCATGCGGCCGTTGGCGCCCGTGTGATGCGGCCCGGCAACTACTTCCTCCGAGCCGTGGAAGTGATCGTAGACCACGTCGAGCGTGCTCTCCGGCTCACACATCCCACGGAACAGCCGCAGCCGCTTTCCGCGCGCATAAATGCAGCGGTGCCCCTGCTTGCCCGCCCACTCGTAGCCGAGCAGCGTCACGAAGTCGCCGCGCTCGTTGTGGGTGTTGATGACATCCTGCATCCACTCCCACTCGTTATCTGTGAAGTAGCAGGCGTGATCGGCGATCGCCGCGAAATCCTGCCCGCCCTCATCGCGCGCATGCACGAACGCCTCCGCAAAGCCGCCGCTGCCATCGCTCATCTCGGTATGCCCGTGGATCTCCCCCCAGTAGACGTTCATCCGCTCGTCATCCTTCTCCAGCACCACCATCGGATTGCTCTGCGCCAGCATCTCCCCCGTCGCGGTATCCCACGCCCGCACACGATAGAGCCCCGGCTCGACCTTCCCGAGCGCCATCCGGAAGCGATGCGGGGCCTCGAACCACCCGCGCGGAATGCCAAGCTCCCTCTCCCCCGCCTTATCCACGATCGTCAGCCGCACGCGTGCAGGGATTCCCCGCGCATCCGGCACGTTCCGGAAGCGGTCGGTGAAGACACCGCGCAGGAAGACCTTCTCATCCGCATGAACCCTGCCCGGAAGCATCAGGTGCAGGCGCTCCGCGGGCCCGGCGACCGTCTCGAAGCTGTGGCTGTGCTCGGGCAGAAGCTCCACCCAGCGCCGGCGCTCATCCACCGCCACCGCAGCGGCCAGCGGCGCGAGATGCGCGAACCACAGCGGCCGCTCGACGGCATTCCGCTGCCAGGGGAAGATGTACATCTCGTCGGTCTGATACCGCACCACCAGCCGCCCCTCCGCCTCCAGTCGCCCCTCGAGCAGGCAGATGATGTCCACCTGCTCGTGCGACTCCTCGGAGAGGTCGAGCGACTCGATCGCCACCGGCACTGTGCAGCCATCCTGTTGCATCGCCTGCACCGAGACATAGCCCGGCGCCTGCGGATCTCGGTCCTGCGGCACGGAGAACGCTCGCGGCACCGCGAACCGCACTCGCGCGCCCTCCGGCAGCCCCTGCGTACCGGGCGTGTAGGTGGCCTCGAAGCGCGTGCTCTCCCCCACCTCGGCCCGCGAGGGCGTCAGCACAGTCCGCCCGGCGTCGCGCCTGCTGACGCCGAAGATCGCCTGCTCGACCTCGGCGAGTGAGCCGCCTGCGCGGTAGTCGATCTCGCGCGTGAAGAGCAGCTTCGACCGCTGCGCCTCGCGCATCGTCATGCCCTCGATCCGAAGCTGGCCGAAGCGCGCGTCGAGGCTGTCGGTGGTGCCGAGATCGAGCCACCGCAGTCCGTCCTCGCTCTCCCCCACCTCGCCGGTCGGCCGGAACTCGTGCTCGTCAACACGCACGATCGGCTCCTCCGCCTCCGTGAGCACCCACAGCCGCATGGTCTGCCCGCGGAAGCACTGGAGGAAGATCACCATGTCAACGAAGCTTCGGCCGGGATATGCGGCGGCCCGATCGAGGCTCAGAATTCGATCAACTTTCACGCCCGTCACCAACCCTCGCCCGTCTGGTAGTGCATTAACGTTCGCACTGTGCGACTTCCCTGTACCATCGCCTGTGCCCTCCCAACGACCAACGCCGCCGTTGCCTTTCCTCCCCCCTCGTCCCGCCCCACTTCGCGGAGCGGAGTGCAGGGAGAGGAAGACCGAGGGGGTGAGGCCCGCCGTTGCCCAGTCGTATGGAGCGGAGGGGCTTCATCCGCTCCGACAAAGGCGCCTCCCCCGCTTCGCCCGGCACGACGCACGGGCGAGGGCGCCCGTGCCACATGAACGACAACGACACCCCCACGCACACCTCCCAGGAGTCCAGGCGCCCTCGCCTGGACGCGTTCCGCCAGCCACTCCTCCCCCGCACCGTCACCGTTACCCCATTACCGGCTTACCCCATTTCCCCTGTTTGTCATTACCCCTTTCTGCCATTACCCCGGTATGCCGTTCCCCAACGCTCGCCATGCTCCCATTTTGCCAGCATAACGTTATCCCACTGCGCCTCTACACCGCTCTACGCCTCTTTGCGCCGCTTTGTCCTCCATAGCCCCGTTTTACTGTTAAGCCTTTTGGCCGTTCTCCCATTCGCCCGTTGTCCCGATTTGCCTGCTTGCCGTTTCCCCGGTATGCCGCTATAACCGCAAACCCGCGTAATGATTTGACCGCTTGACGTTCTACTGCTATCATCAGACCGGCGCTCCAACGCAGCAACACTCACAGCAAGCCCGG
>LSQX01256729.1_pt1 | contig 14567 bp, 13 predicted proteins | sample 654561 | NCBI WGS metagenome assembly LSQX01 (sample SAMN04489861, study PRJNA283612) | anaerobic digester metagenome | isolation source: 4 biogas reactors fed with cattle manure at either 37C or 55C with and... | place: Denmark: Kongens Lyngby | collected 2014
GCGCCGGACCAGTCAAATAGCCCACGCGGCTGGACAGCGAGCGCGTGGCACCGGTCACCGGATCGATCTCCACCGCCAGCTCCGGCACCGAGAGGCGCAGTTCGCTTATGGCAGCCGCCTGCACGCCAGCCGCGGTCCGGGGAACTGCGTCGGAAGACATCGGACGCGCATCGAAATGGCGCGCGTGCTTGGTGTCGTCCCGCTCGGTGAATGCCAGCGCCGGCGTTGCCAGCAGGGTGAGAATGCAGAAGGCAAGAACGCTACGTTGCAGCGGACGGGACAAGACGGACATGGAGCTTCCTGAACGATGGGCAATCGGTCGATTCTGTCACAGTGGCCGCATCACGCAATACGCAGGGCAACATCACCCGCTCCATGCCACGTGGATCATCAAACTGAGTGCTCAGGCTCAGGCTCAGGCTTCCTCCTCGGTCAAACGGCGCAGGTAGTCGTCGACATTGATTTCGACTTCGCGCGGACGGCGGTTGAGAAGGTCCTGGATGCGTTCGTTGTCGGAGGCGCGCACGGCGGCGGCNNTACCTGGCCCTGATCGAGCACGGTGATGGTGTCGGCGATCTTGAAGGCCGATTCCAGTTCGTGCGTGACCACGACGATGCTCATGCGCATGGCGTCGCGCAGTTGCAGGATCAGTTCGTCCAGTTCAGCCGAGACCACGGGATCCAGCCCGGCGGAGGGTTCGTCGAAGAACATCAGCTTCGGGTCCATCACGATGGCGCGTGCCAGCGCCGCGCGTTTGACCATGCCGCCGGAAAGCTGGCTCGGCATCAGGTCCTGGAAGCCGCCGAGGTTGACCACTTCGAGCTTGAGACGGCTCATGATGCGGATGGTGTTTTCGTCCAGATTGGTGTGTTCGCGCAGCGGCAGCGCGACGTTGTCGCCCACGCTCATCGAGGTGAACAGCGCGCCGCCCTGGAAGCTGACGCCGATCTTGCGGCGCAAGGCCAGCAGTTGCTGCGCGCTGGCGCGAGCCAGATCCACACCGAGCAGCTTGACCGTGCCGGCCCGTGGCCTCTGCAGGCCGATCAGGTGCCGCAGCAACGTGCTCTTGCCGGAACCGGAGCCGCCCATGATGACGCGGATCTCGCCAGGCTCCAGGCGGAAGTCGATGCCGTGCAGGATGCGGCGGCGGCCGTACCAGGCTTCCAGGCCGGAGACTTCGATCAGGGCCTCCGCGTTCGCGGGGGCGGGAATGGGGAGTGGGGAATCGGGAGTCGGAGGGACGTTATCAGGCATTTTCAGGCTTCCACTCCGTCGTACAGGTGCGGTGCAAACCATCCGACACAAACCGTATCAGCCATCGCCGCCGCATCAACGATTCCCAATTCCCCACTCCCCATTCCCGGCCCTACCTATTCAGGAAAAACGAGAACAGCATGTCCGCCACCACCAGCGCACTGATCGACAGCACCACGGCGCGGGTGGTGGCGCGGCCGACGCCTTCGGCGCCGCCGCTGACGGAGAATCCAACGCTGCAGCCGATCAGCGTGATCAGCATGCCGAACACCACGCTCTTGGACACGCCTTCCCAGATGTCGCGCGGTTCCAGCAGGTCCAGGGTTTGTGCCAGATAGCCATAAAGGCTGATGTCGAGCGGTCCCATCGAATACAGCCCGGCGCCCAGGATTGCGACCACATCGGCCATCACCGTGAGCACCGGCAGCATCACCAGCATCGCGACCAGCGCCGGCGCGACGAGGTAGCGCACCGGCTCGATGCCGATCGCCGACAAGGCGTCCACTTCCTGCGACACCACCATCGAACCCAGGCGCGCCGCCAGGGCCGAGCCGCTGCGCCCGGCCACGACGATGCCGGTGATCAGCGCGCCGAATTCGCGCGTGATCGATTTGGCCGAAGCCACGATGACCTGGCTCTGCGCGCCGAATTCCGACAGCGCGGCGATGAACTGGATGCCGAGCATCACGCCGATGGTCAGCGCCAGCAGGCAGACGATGGGAATGGCATCCACGCCGACCTGGCGCATCTGCTCGAAGATCATCTTCAGCCGTACCGGCTGGCCGCGACGCCAGCCCCAGAAAAAGAACCCGAGCGATTCCAGCAGCAGCATGGCGCCGTGCCCGAGGCCCGCGACGGCGGCGCTGACGCGTCGTCCTATGCGTTCCAGCGGCGCCAGCAGCAGATCCATGGCTTCAGCCCGCCTCCTGTGCATCACGGATCTGGAAGACCTGGTCCAGCCGCGCCAGCTTCAGCACCGCCAGCACCGGCGCGCTGACCGACACCAGTTCGAACGGCTGGCCTTTGCCGCGCGCGTTCTGGAAGCCTTCGACCAGTGCCGCGATGCCGGAGGAATCGATATAGCTGACGGCGGAAAGATCCACCGCCACGCGCGGCGCGCGGGTCAGCGCGTCGAGCACTTCGCGCCGCACCTGCGCCGACCAGGACAGATCGACTTCACCGCCCAGCACCACCACGGCGGTGTCCCCTTCGATGCGTGTACTGCATTGGCTCATCACGTATCCCCGTGTGTCTGTGCGTCGTCGCCGGCCGGATCATGCGCCAGCCGCTTGCGCATGAGGAAGCGGTTGCCGGCGCTGTCCTCGCGCGGGCGCAGCTGCCAATCATCCATCAGGCTGTCGATGAAATTCATGCCCAGCCCGCCGGGGCGGCAATCGGCCAGATCACGCGGGCCGATGCCGGCCGGGTCACAGGGTGGGGCCTGGTCCAGCAGTTCGAACTCCAGTGTGTCGCCGTCGCGCCGCAGAAACAGTTCGATGCGCCCGTCCTGATCGCCATCGTAGCCGTGGCGGATGATGTTGGTGCAGGCCTCGTCCACCGCCAGCACCAGCGCTGATCGCAGTTCGGCATCAACGCCCGCGCGTGCCAGCGCCGACACCAGCGCGCGGCGCATCGCGGCCAGCTCGCCCGGTTGCGCCGGGAAGATGCGGTGCAGCAGGTGTTCGCCATCGGCATCCTGCGGCAGATCGCCGGAAATCAGCATCAGGGTGATGTCGTCGGTGACACCCATCGCGCGCAGGCGCCGCACCATCGCGCGCAGCCGCGCTTCGGGCACGCCGTCGCCCAGTTCGCCGATCAGCTGTTCAACCCCGTCCACGCCCAGCGGCTGGCCGCCGGCATCGCGCACATCGGTGACGCCGTCGGAGAACAACAGCAGGCTGGCGTGGTGCAGGCAGGTTTCCTGTTCGGGAAACACCATGCGGCGCAGGATGCCCAGCGGCGGGCCTTCGGCCGGGAACCGTTCGATCCCGCCTTCGGCATCGACCCGCAGCAGCGGCGGGAATCCGGCGCTGGCCCAGACCACGCGGCGCGTGGCCGGGTCGTAATGCCCGGCCACGGCGCAGACGAACATGCCCGGCGCGATGGCCTCACCCAGCTCGTCGTTGACGCTGGCCAGCCAATCCGACGGCCGCAGCCCTTCCTTGCCGGCCCAGCGCAGCAGGCTGGCGCAACGCACCATCAGGAAGGCGGCATCCAGCCCCTTGCCGGCGACATCGCCGACGGTGAAGGCGATACGGCCATCGGGCAGATCGAAGAAATCGTAGAAGTCGCCGGAGATTTCCTGCGCTGCCAGATTCAGCGCGCGCAGCGGATAGTTGCCACGGCGGCGACGTGGCAGCAGCGAGCGTTGCAGCCGGCGCGCCATGCCCAGCTCGCGCTTGATGCGGTTCTGTTCGACCAGCTCGCCGGCCATGCGCGCGATATTGAGCGCCAGCGCCATCGGCGCGGCCAGCAGCAACAGCGCGGTGCGGTCTTCATCACCGAACAGCTGGCCGCCGCGCTTGTTGATGACCTCGATCGCGCCGATCACGCCCTGTGCGGTATTCAGCGGCGCGCACAGCACACTGCGCGTGACGAAGCCGGTCTGGGCATCGACCTTGCCGGCGAAATCCGGATCGGCATAGGCATCACGCACCATCTGGCAAGCGTTGTCTGCCACGGTGCGCCCGACGATGCCCTGCCCCATCGGCACGCGCAGGCCGAGGATATCGACCGGCCCCTGGCAGGCGCGGCATTCGAGCATGCCGTGCTCGGCATCGACCAGGAACACGCTGACCGCTTCAGCATCCAGATAGCGCGCGACATAGGCGCTGGATTCGCGCAGGGTGCGCTCAAGATCGACCGAGACCGCCAGCTGCTGGCTGACTTCAGCCAGAAAGGCCAGCAGTTCGGCTGGCGGCAACGGCGCCGCAGCTGGATCCTGCACCGCGCTGCCGGCCTGCGCGTTCATCCACCGCTTGCAGGCGGCGTGGCGCGCCCGCGCTTGATCCGGCCCCAGACCCAGCCCACCGGACCGGACAACAGGTACAGCGTGGAGCCTGCCAGCAGCACGCGCGCGGTGTCGATCGCCAGCAGCAACAGCAGACCCAGCGCCAGCAGCACGGTGACGAACGGCACCCGGCCACCGAACGGCAGACTCTTGAAACTGGTGTAGCGCACCCGGCTGACCATCAGCAGGCCGGCCACCACGGTCACGCCCAGCGCCAGCCACGGCACCTGCGTGCCGCTCATGTTCAGGCGGCTGTCCAGGGTCCAGATGAAGGACATCATCACCGCCGCAGCGGCTGGACTGGCCAGACCGATGAACCAGCGCTTGTCGACCACGCCCACCTGGGTATTGAAGCGTGCCAGCCGCAACGCGGCGCAGGCGGCGTAGAGAAAGGCCGCCGCCCAGCCGATCTTGCCCGCCACCGGGCCGGCGAATTGCAGGCTGGACAGCGACCAGTGATACATCACCAGCGCCGGCGCCATGCCGAAACTGACCAGATCCGCGAGCGAGTCGTACTGCACGCCGAATTCGCTCTGGGTCCCGGTCAGACGTGCAATGCGCCCGTCCAGTCCGTCCAGCACGGCGGCCACGAACACCGCGATGCTGGCTTCGGAGAAACGCCCCTGCGAGGCCGCGATGATCGCGTAGAAACCGGCAAACAGGCCGCCGGAGGTGAACAGGTTCGGCAGCAGATAGATACCGCGCCGGCGTGGTGTGGATGGGATTTCCGGGTTGTCCATGGGCAATCCTGACGGGTTCTGCGGCCAGTTTAGCCCGGATGCATCGCGCGCGATGCGGATGAACGCCAGCCCGCCGCCGGCAACGCAATTACCGCATCCGCGCCGGCCATGCGTTCGCTCGATCGCGTTTTTGATGCACACTTGCGCCGGGGAATCCCTACACCCGCGCTGGAGAACAACGCATGCGATACCTTCCCATCCTTCCCCTGGCCCTGATGTTGCTGGCTTCCGGCTCCGTAGCGCTGGCCAGCGAGGTTTACCGCTGGACCGACGAGCGCGGCGTGGTGCACTACTCGGACACACCGCCGGACAGCAGCAAGTTCGAGCGGGTGAATGTGCGCACGGGTGCCGCCAGCCGTGAGCCCGAACCTGCCGAGGCCGAGGCCGAAGCCGACGCTGCCGATCCGGCCACCGAGGCTTGCAACAACGCACGCCGTAACCTGATCGCACTGCGCTCCACGTTGGAAGTGGCGGGTGAATTCGACGGCGAAACCCGTGTACTTTCGCCCGAGGAACGCCAGGACCAGATTGAACGCAACGAGCAACTGGTCGCAATTCACTGCGAATCCCCCTGAGCCCACCATGAAGTCCGCTCTGCTCGGCGCGCTGGCAGTGCTGTTGCTGCTGGCCGCCGCCGCAGCCTGGGTCTGGCGCTACCAGCCCGAACGCCTGCCGGAGGAGTGGCGCCGGCAGAACCCACACTCGCGCGATTACGCGCCGGTGCTGTACCGCTGGCACAACGCCCAGGGCGAATTGCAGATCACCGACCGCCCACCCGACGGGCGCCCGTACGAGGTGCTGCGCATCGATCCGAACCAGAACATCGTGCCCACCACCCTGCCGCTGGGTTCGGAGACACGGCAATAATCCCGGTCGCCCGGCCCACATCGGCACGCCCGGCACGCAGCCGCCGGAAGCGATCCTGCCCCCGGATGTAATGCCGGACCGGAATGCATCCGGCCGTCGGCCCCGATCAGCCAGTACACCACCTGCCTGCTGCGACCTGCGCCCGACACGCCCCGGCCAACCGGCTACAATCGCCGGCTTTCCCCGTCACGCGAATCTGCCATGCGTCTGTCGCACTTCCACCTTGCCACCACCCGCGAAACCCCGGCCGATGCGGAAATCGTCAGCCACCAGCTGATGCTGCGCACCGGCATGATCCGCAAGCTCGCCGCCGGCATCTATACCTGGAGCCCGCTGGGTCTGCGCGTGCTGCGCCGGGTGGAAGCCATCGTGCGCGAAGAGATGAACCGCGCCGGCGCCATCGAAATGCTGATGCCTTCGATCCAGCCGCGCGAGCTGTGGGAGGAAACCGGACGCTGGGAGAAGTTCGGCGGCCAGCTGCTGAAAATCCGCGACCGCAAGGACGCCGATTACTGCTACGGCCCCACGCACGAGGAAGTCGTCACCGATTACGCGCGCAACGAGCTGCATTCCTACAAGCAGCTGCCGATCAATTTCTACCAGATCCAGATGAAGTTCCGGGATGAAATCCGGCCACGTTTCGGCGTCATGCGGGCGCGCGAATTCCTGATGAAGGACGCCTATTCCTTCCATCTTTCGCCCGAATGTCTGGCGCGCGAATACGACAACATGCACGCCGCGTACACCCGCATCTTCACCCGTCTTGGGCTGAAGTTCCGCGCGGTGCGGGCCGATTCGGGCGCGATCGGCGGCGATGCCTCGCAGGAATTCCATGTGCTGGCCGATTCGGGCGAAGACGCGATCGCGTTTTCCGATGCCTCCGATTACGCCGCCAACCTGGAAGCGGCCGAAGCGCTGGCGCCGGCCGAGCCGCGCCCGGCACCGTCCGAAGAATTGCGCGAGATCGAAACCCCGACCCAGACCACCTGCGAGGCCGTCGCCGAGCTGATGGGCATCGCGCTGTCGCGCACAGTCAAATCGCTGGCGCTGTTCGGTGAAAACGGCTTCACCCTGGCGCTGCTGCGCGGCGACCACGACGCCAACGAGATCAAGCTGGCCAAGGTACCGGGCCTGGCCGATTACCGCATGGCGACCGAGGCGGAAATCCTCGAACACCTGGGCAGCGAACCCGGCTTCCTCGGCCCGCTGAACACGAAAAAGCCGATCCATCTGATCGTGGACCGCACGGTCGCGGCGATGGGCGATTTTGTTGTCGGCGCGAACCGCCGCGGCTACCACCTGGCCGGCGTCAACTTCGGCCGCGACCTGCCCGAACCCGAGCACGTGGTGGACATCCGCAACGTGGTTGCCGGCGACCCCTCGCCCGATGGCCAGGGTCGCATCGGCATCGCGCGCGGCATCGAGGTCGGGCATGTATTCCAGCTCGGCCAGACATACGCCAGGGCGCTGGAAGCCACCGTCACCGACGAGGCCGGCAAGCCGCAGGTGATGCACATGGGCTGCTACGGCATCGGTGTTTCGCGCATCGTGGCGGCGGCGATCGAACAGAACCACGACGAGGCCGGCATCATCTGGCCGGATCCGATGGCGCCGTGGCAGGTCGCGATCTGCATGATCAATCCCAAGCGCGACCAGGCCGTGACCGCCGCCGCCGAAACCCTGTTGGCCGAGTTGACCGCCGCCGGTCTGGACGTGGTGCTGGATGATCGCGGCCTGCGCCCCGGCGCGATGTTCGCCGACATCGAATTGATCGGCATCCCGCACCGCGTGGTGGTATCCGAACGCGGCCTGGCGGCCGGTACCTTCGAATACCGCCACCGCCGTGCCAGCGACAGCGAAGCCGTGGACCGCGCCACGCTGGACCAGCGCCTGGGGCTGGGCAGCCACGGCTGATCCGGTTCCGCACAGGGTGAAAAACAAAGAAGGCCGCAGACTGCGGCCTTCGTTTTTGCTCAAGAGGCGATCTGATCAAATCTCCCGCCCCCGTGGCTCGGGTAAGCCGAAGCCGCACCCGGGTTGGCTTTTGATCCCGATCCGGATGCGGCTTTTCCCACGATCCCGACCCCGGGTGCGGCTTCGCCTTACCTGGGCTACGTGATTTTTCATGCGCCCGGCTGCATGGCCGCAAACCACCGGATTGAAAGGACCAGCGCTCAGCCGCCCTTCTGGAACAACCTTCGCAAACTGCCGCCAACCCGTCCGATGAAGGCCGATGGCGAGGCACTGGCCGCCATCAGCGATTTCACCCGCGCCTCGTCCTCGCGCAATTGCAACGCCAGTTTGGCTTCCCATTCACGCCGCACCTGGTCGCGCTGCACCTGGGTCTGGAGCTGGCGGCGCACATCGGCGCCCACCTTCTCGCGGGAAAAACCGGCATTCTGGCGCAGCAGATATCGGCCAAGGTTGTCGAACAACTCGTCAGTCAACGCATCGGCGGTGAACAGGCGCTGCGCATTGCCGAACGCTTCGACATTGGTGAAATTCATCCGCAGGTTGCCGGTCTCGGCCGAGGCCAGCACCTGCACTTTCACCGGAATCCGCCCGCGCGCCTGGAAGCGCCCGGACACCACCTCGCCATTGGCATTCTTGTTGACATCATGCAGCCCGGAAAGGTGATGCTGCTGCAGCAGGCTGTTGACCAGCCGCACCTTGCCCGGGGTTTCGGCCACGACCAGCGTGCTTTCCTCCGGCGACGCCTGCGCGGCGAAGGAAAACTCGATTTCATGCTGAACCTGGCCCGGTGTCACCCGGCATTCGAACGGCGCCTCGCCGAATGCCACCACATCGCCATAGCCGGGCACCGGATACACCAGCCGGATGCGGCGTTCGGCGGCGGTCAGCGTGGCGGCGAACTTGCCCAGGTACTCACCCAGACGGATCGCGGCCGGTTGCAACTGCTCGCGCCAGTACACCTCACGCGCCTGACGTCCGGCCTCCTCGCCACTTTCGGCATTGCGCCGGCGCGAGGCTTCCTGTTCCAGCTCATCCAACAGTCCCATGTCCCCTGTCCTCCAACCATGGCAACCACGCAAATGCACGTGACGAAAGGGAAAGCTACCCCTGCGGCCGCTCCGCGACAAGCACCGGGTTGGTAGATTCCGCATATTGCACACCGTGCCGAAGCAGATGCGCACCACCGCTGCGCCAGGCTGGAGGGATTTATCCGTGACCTGCGCCACATCCTGGCCCGGACTTTCGGGCACTTGCAGCCAAACTGGGTGCGCATTATCCTCGCGCTTATCCCACAGGTTGGCAATAATCCTGATCGGGAAACACCACAAGAGATTACCCGTGCATAGTGCACAGACCGGAGAGCAATACGCATGAGCATCGACCTGTCGTCCATGACGCCAAAGGCCCTGCAGAAACTGATCAGCGAGGCGACACGCGAACACAAGCGCAAGAAGAAGCGCGGCTCAATTACCCAGGTGCGGGCCAAGGTCAACCGCCTGATCCGTGCCGAAGGCTATACGCTGGCCGAGCTCTTCCCCGCCGCCGCCGGCGCCGCCACCACGACCACCCGGGCACCGGCCAAGCGCCGCACCGGCACCGTGCGCAAGGTGCCGCCGAAGTACCGCAATCCCGAGAACCACGAGCAGACCTGGACCGGTCGCGGCAAGGCGCCGCTGTGGTTCGTGGCGCTGATCGATTCGGGCAAGACGCGCGAGGATCTGCTGATCACGCCGCCGCCTTCGGCCTGATCCGGCTTCGCAAAACACCCTTGAATAATCCCCGCTCGCGGGGATTATTCATTTGTGTCGTCGTTGCATCCGGCATGGGAACCAGCGAGCCGGCAGTCGGAAGGTAGGCGATCCGCTGGTCAGAGATTGCGCCGCGCCGGCACCAGCACATTGCCGATCAGCATGCCGCCGACCAGCGCCACCAGGATTATCGTCAGGTCCAGTGCGATATCCAGCCCCAGCGTGGTATTGCGTTCGATCAGCGAACTGACGCCCCGGAAGCCGACGCTGCCGGGTACCATCAGGATGATGCCAGCCACACGGATCAGCGCGCCTGGGCGATTGGCGCAACGCGCGTATATGTTGCTGGCCAGAGTGATCACAACGCTGGCCGCGAACACCGCCGCCGGGCTTGGCACCCACAACCCGGCCACGCGCGTGACCACGTAACCCAGGATCGCAGCGGCCATCACCAGCGGATAATCGCGCCACGCGGCCTTGAACAACACCGCGAACGCCAAGGCCGCGCCCAGCAAGGCGACCCATTCCATCCAGTCCGGCAGTGCCACCACGGTGCCGTGCTCCAGCGGCACCCAGCCCAGCAACTGCGCCATCTGCGACCCCATCAGGCTGCCGAAGGCCAGTTTCAGCAGTACCGCCATGGCGCCGGAAAATCGCGCCGTGCCCGAAACCAGATGCTGGCTGGTCAATTCCGATACCGCATTGGTCAGCATCATGCCGGGCATCAGCACGATGACCGAAGCCACGATCACGGTATTGAGCGACAGCGGCACGACAAACGCGGCTATCGCAGCCGCAATCAGCGTGGCCAATAAGGCTGCGATCAGTTCCAGCGATTCGGCCAGACGCGCGTGGCTTGCGCCCAGCACCGCCAGCGCACCGATCAGCAGGCCGATGCCTCCGGCCACCACCACATCGGTCCAGGTGCTGTGCAGCAGCACCGTGATCGAGCTGGATACCAGACCGAAACCGAAAATCGACATCAGCTTGTCGCGCAGCCGCAGCGGCCGATCCAGCGCCTGCAACTCCGCCAGCGCCTGATTCACTTCCAGCTCGCCGCGCAATGCGCGCTCGGCGATGTCGTCGGCTTCGCACATCTTGCGCAGATCGACATCGCCCGGCGCCAGCCGCACCACCTGCGTGGTGTTGGCCGTGGTTTCCGGCCGCGCCGCGTCGGAAAACGACAGAATCAGCCCGGTCGGGCTCAGCCACGGTTCGCAGCGCAATCCAAGGCGCGTGGCCACGGCCATGATCGCCCCTTCCAGACGTTGCGCGGTGGTGCCGTAGGTGTGCAGGCGCCGGGCCAGTTCGACAACGAACTCGACGCGGGCGGCGTAGGGGTAGTGGGTCATCGGAAAGCCGGCAGATGGCCCGCAGCACCATCTGCGGCGGGCTGCGCAGTATGCGCAGTGGATCGCAACGATTCGTGAATCTTCAATGATAATGCAGCCATGCACATCGGCCTGGGCGAAACCCTCTCCATCCTGAGCGCGGCGGCCTGGGCCGTGGGCGTGATCCTGTACCGGCAACTGGTGCGCAACCTGCCACCGATGACGCTGGGCCTGCTGAAGAATTCGCTGGTGCTGCTGATGCTGCTGGCGGTGTTGCCGCTGGTGCCAATGCTGCACGGTGGCGGCCTGCCGACGATGTCGCTGCCTGAAGCCGCATTGGCGCTGGGCAGCGGGCTGCTCGGCATCGCGCTGGCCGACACCCTGTATTTCACCGCGCTGGCGCGTCTGGGCGCCGGCCGCATGGGCGTGATCGGCAACAGCTACAGCCCGCTGGTGATCCTGCTGTCGGTCTTGTTTCTGGGCGAACGGCTGGGGCTGTGGCAGCTGGCCGGCTTCGTGCTGGTGATGGCCGGGGTCATGGTGATCGCGCGGCGCCCTGCCTCGCGTGCCGCAAACAACGGCCATCTCGATCTGCCGCTGGCACCGCGCCCGATGTTGCCGGCCGAGACCGCAGCTGCGCCGACCCATATCTCCCACCTGACCGCCGTCCTGCTCGGGCTGGCGTCGATCGCGCTGATGGCGGTGGCGATCGTGATGATCAAGCCGGTGCTCGAAGCCCAGCCTCTGGGCTGGGTGACCCTGCTGCGCCTGATCGGCGCGATCGCCGGGCTGGTGGTGATCGCGGCGCTGCGCGGCCAGCTGCGCCAGCTGTCGCCGGCCGGGCGCCGGGTGAACTGGAAGATGCTGCTGGCCGCCGCCTTCATCGGGCAATTCCTGTCGATGCTGTTATGGCTGGGCGGCTACAAATACACCCTGGCCTCGATCGCGGCGATCCTCAACGAAACCGCATCGATCTTCATCGTGCTGATGGCCTGGCTGTGGCTGCGCGAACCGCTCGGCCTGCGCGGCGCGCTCGGCGTGTCGCTGACGCTGGGCGGCGTGGTGCTGATGCTGGCGGTTTGAAGTGCCTCAGCCGGGCTGGCCTTCGGCCTCGATCACCGCCGCCAGCACCGTGCCCAGTTCCAGCAGGCGCAGATCGCTGCCCGGCAGGCCGACCAGTTGCAGGCCGGTACCCTGCTCCAGCGGCAAGGACAACGCCGGGCAACCGGCGAGCGAAGCCAGCGCGGTGAAATCGGCCAGGGTCGAAGGCTCGGGTGCGTCGACTGCCGGCGGCAGCAACGGCGCCACCGGCAGGATCAGCACATCGAACCGTTCGAACATCTGCCGCACCCGCACCACATGCCGATCCAGCCGCAGATCCGCACGGGCGTAATCGCTGGCCGATTTCTTCTGCGCGAACGCCAGCATCGCCAGCACCTGCTCCGACGCGCCGCCCAGATCCGGCTCGTGCGCGGCCAGCAGTTCGGCTTCCATCATCAGCAGCGCCGCACGCCGGGTCGCGGCGACTTCCAGCTCATTCAGATCGAAACGGATCGCGCCGGCCTGGCCGAACAGGCCCGAAGCGCGCTGCACCGCGCTCTGGAACGCGCTGGCCACCACCGGCTCGGCACCGGCCGCAGCCGCATCGGCCAGCACGCCGACACGCAGGCAGGACGGATCCCAGTCCGGCAATGCCAGCGCCACGCGACGGCGGCGCGAACGCGGATCGGCGGCGTCGTAACCGGCCATGGTTTGCAGCAACGGCGCGATGTCCTGCACCTGGCGCGCGAGGATGCCGGGGCAATCCAGCCGCCGCAGCGAGGGCGCCATGCCGCGACAGGAAAGCTCGCCGAAACCCGGTTTGAAACCGATCACGCCGCAGAACGCCGCCGGAATCCGCACCGAACCCAGGGTGTCCGAACCCAGCGCCGCGACCGCGTGCCCGGCCGCGACCGCCGCCGCCGAACCGGCCGAAGAACCACCGCAGACCCTGCCCGGCAGGAACGGATTGCCGACATCGCCGTAATGCGCATTGCGCCCGACCGTGCCGAGCGTGGCCTCGTCCAGATTGGTCTTGCCCAGCAGCACAGCACCAGCACCACGCAGGCGTGACACGATATGCGCATCGTTTTCTGCGCGCCGCCCGCGACGCCCGGGCAATCCGACGGTGGTCGGCATGCCAGCCACATCGATATTGTCCTTGACCGCCAACGGCACCCCGTCCAGCCGCCCGAGCGGGGCGCCGGACGCGCGCCTCGCATCGGATTGCCGCGCCGCTTCCAGCGCACCTTCCTGATCCACCCAGGTCCAGGCATTCAGCGTCGCATCGCGCGCGATCGCGTCGAGAAACGCCGTGGTCAGCGCCTGGCTCGACACTTCACCGGTGGCCAGGGCGCGCAGCACGAAAATCAGCGGGCGGTGACGCAGGGATTCGGCGGTAATCGTCATCGTGGGGCTCGTATGCAGTGAGCCGGTGATGGTGCGCGATTGCCCGACCCGCCGCAAATCGCCACAATCTCGCGTTGCATCAATACGCATGCGTGTCGAAGGAGCCAGCCAATGAGCGAGCGCGAGTTCATGGAATACGACGTGGTCATCGTCGGTGCCGGCCCCGGTGGCCTGGCCACCGCGATCCGGCTCAAGCAGCTGGCCGCGCAGCAGAACCGCGAGCTTTCCGTCTGCGTGCTGGAAAAAGGCTCCGAGCCCGGCGCCCACATCCTGTCCGGCGCCATCATCGACCCGCGCGCGCTGACCGAACTGATCCCGGACTGGAAGGAGAAGGGCGCACCGCTGAACCAGCCGGTCACGCGCGACCAGATCCTGTTCCTGAGCGAAAAAAGCGCCACCGCGACGCCGCAATTCTTCATCCCCGACAGCCTGCACAACCAGGGCAACTACATCGTCAGCCTCGGCAATGTGGTGCGCTGGCTGGCGCAACAGGCCGAGGCGCTGGGCGTGGAAATCTTCCCCGGCTTTGCCGCCGCCGAAGTGCTGTACGACGACAACGGCGCGGTGCGCGGCGTGGCCACCGGCGACATGGGCCTGGACAAGCACGGCAACCCGACCGACCAGTTCCAGCGCGGCATGGAACTGCTGGCCAAGTACACGATCTTCGCCGAAGGCTCGCGCGGCCAGCTCGGCCGCCAGCTGATCGAACGTTTCAAGCTGGACGAAGGCCGCGATCCGCAAAGCTATGGCATCGGCATCAAGGAACTGTGGCAGGTGCCGGCGGAAAAGGCGCAGCCGGGCCTGGTGGTGCACACCGCCGGCTGGCCGCTGGCCAGCGACACCTACGGCGGTTCGTTCCTGTATCACATGGAAGACGGCAAGGTCGCGGTCGGCTTCGTGCTCGGGTTGGACTACAAGAACCCCTGGCTCAGCCCGTTCGAGGAATTCCAGCGCTTCAAGACCCATCCGGCGATCCGCCAGCATCTGCAAGGCGGCAAGCGCGTGGGTTATGGCGCACGCTCGATCACCGCCGGCGGCGTCCTGTCGCTGCCGAAAACCGTGTTCCCCGGCGGCGCGCTGATCGGCTGCGAAGCCGGCTTTCTCAACGTCAGCCGCATCAAGGGCAGCCACGCCGCGCTCAAGACCGGCATGCTGGCCGCCGACGCCGCCTTCGCCGCGATCGCCGAAGGCCGCG
>LSQX01334467.1_pt1 | contig 14567 bp, 4 predicted proteins | sample 654561 | NCBI WGS metagenome assembly LSQX01 (sample SAMN04489861, study PRJNA283612) | anaerobic digester metagenome | isolation source: 4 biogas reactors fed with cattle manure at either 37C or 55C with and... | place: Denmark: Kongens Lyngby | collected 2014
CTCTTTGGTCCTCAGCCAACACCGTCAATGGCTTTCGCACTTTTGCAGCTACTGAAAGCGGGGTTTACGCCAGGGCTGACGACAGCCGATGGAGCCGGATCCTTGATACTTCGGAAGTGGGAGATCCTCTGTCCATCGCGCTCTGGAATGGATTGCTGTGGATAGGCGCTTCAGACGGACTGTATGTGTGGAACGGCACAACCTGTGAAATTGTCGAGGCTACAAGGGGATATGCCGTTACTGCAGTGGGCATAGGCCCGGGACACAAATATGAAGGTATGGAAACTTTGTGGGCGGGAATCGCCGGAAGACCCGTGGAAGGCGGAAAGGATCTCTACAAAATGGTGGGGTTTGAAGTCCTCACGCCTGAGATAGTTACCGAGCATGAAGGCCTTGCTCTCTGCATTGCAAGCCAGGATTCCAGGCACTATGTGGATATTGAAGCCCGGGAACACACTGCAACAGGTTACGCTGCACGGGCCAACGCCAGGTACGCTCTGGGAACAGGAAGCATATATGGAAGCTATGAAACTCTTTCCCCGGGGTTTACGAAAATAGGTCAGGCTTCAAGGCAGGCTATGGACATATGGAGCTTAGGAACGCAGTGGCCGCTGGGTTCCAGAGCCGGTGTCATGGCTGAACATTCCCAGTCGCGCACTCAGGCCTATTCCGGAGTGAGCCGGGATGAAGCCGGTAAGGAAATCCTGGTCATAACGGACAGAATAGGCGGAACAGTCGACATAGGGCCGAAGGTAGACGTCTCATACAGTATTTCCCAGATAGATGATAACGAAGCACCCGGATACGAACGGCACGAGCATACTTTATCCGTTGCAGGCCGTCAAAGCTTCTTTGACAACCGGCTTAGTGTCGGTGCAGGCTATGATACTACCAGAAGCGAGAACATGATAAAGCCTGAGAATTCTTATGTTCAGGTTAGCCTGCGGGGCGATGCCACACTGACAATAGACGCCCTTTCCATATCAGCCAGATATCGAAAGCCTGTTAAAACCATAGATCCCGGAGGGCAGGATCAACATGTTACAGGGATAATGGAAACCGGCATAGCCGCTCAGTGGAGTAAACAACTCGGCCCCATAGCGTTAAGGACATACTACAGACAGACTACTCGGGATAATATCGCTACTCTCAAGACTTTCGACGACAAGAGAGCCGAAATACGGGCGACGCTGCCTGCACTCTCTTTCAGAGATAATAACCTGACTCCCACTGTTGTGCTGAAGTGGGACAAAACCACTCCGTTCTCAGGACAAATAAGACAAGGCCTTGCGGTTCAAGGACATCTTTCAGGCACCCTGGGAGATTTCAGAACATCTACCGGAGTAAGCCTCAAACAAACAGAGTATGCGGGTATAGGCAAGCTTACTCTCGATACAGAGGTCTTTGCCACGCTCAGTTCAACCGCACGCGGGAAATTAGTGCCCCAGTTCGACTTAAGATGGAAACGATCCACATCTTGCCGGCCGGACTTAGGCGTTGTCTTCACTGATTCACTGACAGGAACAGCGCGGGCCATTTGGAGCCCCATGCAAAGCCTGAACAATGTAGCGTCCGCGACCTACTCTCTGACATCGTCCTCTGCGTTGACAGGGTGGCAGAAATACTCCCTCAGCTTGCAGGATTCTGTCGACTACAAATTCAGTGATAAGCTCACCATAACCGGAGAAGCTCTTATTAGATCGACCGGCACCGAGACTCATGCGCTATCCGCAGGCGACATCACTGACCTCAAAGGGACTTTGAAAGGCGGGCTCAAGTACCGTCTCAGCAACATGTGGTCACTGGGGATCTCCCTTGGATATCATACATACCGTCCGCCAACCGGGCCTGGCGGGCCTGCAAATGCCATTACCCTGGAGACAGGACTGAAGGCATCATTTTGACTCTTCTCTTGTGTGTTCTATCACGGCTAAAAGTGTCTGCATGTACAATTGTGCCATTGCGTTGGCAGTTTTATTGGAGTATTCTGATAATTCTGCCAATGCGGCAGGAGTTTGATACCCCTTGTTGTAATAACTAGTTGAAAAGACAGGCACATGTTGAGAACATACTCTCCACTTTCCCAGTATGCAGGCGCATTCTTCCTAGGCAAATCTCAACACACATAACCAGACTTATCATCATCAAATCAGATCCCAGGCTTCTTGCCCATAGCGGGACAACGTCTTGTTTTGGCCTGCTCTCGAGTAAGCGACTTGAGCCGGGACTCAAGATTCTGTACAACTTGCGCCCCGATTCAAGAAACAGGAGGTGATAAAAAGGACAACTGGAATTGCACCGGCTACTTGGTTGTTCGTTGTGTTCCCTACTTTGATTTGCTGTATCACCAGGCGTTCAATTGTGGACCTTGGTGGAAAGGAGGGCAAGTAACATATGTTTCTTGGCAGACAGAATAAATTCATACTTGCTGCTATGCTAATCCTCTTAGTAGTCATGACCTCCGCTGCTGCAGGAAGCGCCTTGGCCAAACAGGCAGAACCTCGCGGCGGATGGCAGCCCGATCCTGACGCGTATCATCCAAACAGGATCATAGTGCGCTTTTCCCATGCTGTTACTGCAAATGCCGCTGTAGCTTCAATACAACAACTAGGCTACTCAGTGCAGACAATCGCGGATTTCAAACCAAATCCGGAATTTCCGCACGGTGTAAGAATAGGGATAGTGGATCTTCCTGAGGGCGTAAGCCCCGACTCAGCAATATCAAGACTCCGCGTGGCGCCTGGAATTCTCTACGCTGAGCGGGATTACATCCGCTATGAAGACCAGGTGTACGGTGATGCCCCAATCATCCCTAACGACCCTGAATTCAACAAGATGTGGGGCCTGCACAACCAAAACTGCCAGTTTAAGGATCCCAGGATGGCAGGAGATCCTGTTGATGACGCTGACATCGATGCCCCGGAAGCCTGGGGCATATACACAGGATCTGAAGAGACACTCGTGGCCATCATTGACACAGGTTGTTATATCCACCATCCGGACCTTGCTCCGAACATCTGGGTTAACCCGGATGAGATCCCCGGAAACGGTATTGATGATGACGGAAACGGCTACATCGACGATATCTGGGGGTGGGACTGGTTCAATGGCGACAACTCTGTATGGGATCCAGGTGAACGTGATATGTATGGGTACCTCAATGACGAGCACGGCACCCATACGTCCGGCACCATCGGCGCTCTCACAAACAACGCCATGGGCGTTGCAGGCATCAACTGGAACATCAAGATCATGGTTCTCAAGTTCCTCGGCCCCGAAGGAGGCTACACCTCCGACGCCATTCTGGCTTTCAACTACGCGGCCAACAAGGGCGCGAAGGTGATAAGCTGCAGCTGGGGCGGGGGTGGATACAACCAGGCCCTAAAGGACGCCATTGAAGCAACGCACGCCATCGTATCGTGCGCTGCCGGAAACAGTGGCGACAACACAGACATCTACCCGCACTATCCGTCCAGCTACGACAGCGCTAACATCATTTCTGTAGCTGCGATGATGCAGAACGATACTCCTTGTAACTACCCTGGCTGGTGGAGCACGTGCTACGGTCCGACCAGTGTCGACCTGTATGCACCTGGCGGATACATCCTCTCCACTATTCCGCCGGATCCGCCGCCGCCACAGCCTGGGGAGGCATACGACTTCTTCTACGGAACATCCATGGCAACACCTCACGTATCTGGCTCGGCAGCTCTCATCCATTCGCTCCGGCCAAGCGTCGCTCTTTATCCGGGCGCGCCGGGATGGGTCCCGGGCGAGCCGACAGTGAAGGACGTACTCCTTAGCACTGTCGACGTGAAGCCCGCTTACCAGGGTAAAGTCGTGAGCAACGGTAGGTTAAACCTCGGCGCGGCGATCCTCGAATTGGGCGGGCCGGTGATAACGTCCATCAATGCCCAGCCCAGGTTCGGCCCACCGCCGCTGGAGGTTACGTTCACCGCGTCTGCCATGTCGCCAGACGGCGAGATCGTAGACAAGTGGTGGGACTTCGGCGACGGCAGTGAGCCCGTACACGAGTTTAATGCTGTCCATACCTACGATGAAGAGGACGATTACACTGCCACGTTCCACGTAGTTGATAACGAAGGCCTGGAAGCAACCGCATCTCTCATAATCAAGGTCTTCTTCCCGCCCGTAATAGGCGTGGATCCAGACGAAATCCACGTCGACCTGTGGTGGGGCGAAGGGGAGACTCGCGAAGTCACTGTCAGCAACACGGGCCTTGGTGAGCTCGAGTACAGCGTAAATGTCAGGCTAGTCGGAAAGCTGGATGCATCAGGCGAGGCCAGGCTCGGCCAGGGCGGGCCTGATGAGTATGGGTACTTCTGGCTCGACACCGATCAGCCCGGCATGATTCCTCCCGAATGGCAGGACATAAGGTCAATAGGAACCCAAGTGTCTCTGGGAGACGATAACGGCGCTGTAGCCGACCTGCCGTTTGAGTTCCCGTTCTACGGTGAGAATAAATCGCAGATCGCCATCTGTTCCAATGGGTATCTGACATTCGGAAGCAGCCTCGGTGTGTGGACTAATGCCAACATCCCCAGTACCATGAATCCCAACGATCTGCTCGCAGTATTCTGGGATGACCTCACCCTGAGCTCGAGCGGAACTTGTCACTACTATGGCGACGACGAAGCCTTTATAGTCCAGTACACCGACGTGCCCAAGCTGGGCAGTGGTGGCCCATACACGTTCCAGGTATGGCTTTCGCCCCAAGGCGTAATCATGTACCAGTACCTGACTATGGCAGGGACGCGCCTTAACGAAGCCACGATCGGAATAGAAAACGCCACGGGCACAGTAGGGCTGCAAGTGGCATACAACGAGAACTATGTCCATGATGACATGGCGATCATGTTCCTGCCGGGGTGGATCATCTCAAGCTCCACCGGAGGCACTATTGATCCCGGAGAAACGGACACATTCGACCTGATGTTCTTCGCTGACCACTTGCCGAAAGGCACCTGGAAGGCTGTAGTCGAGATTGAAAGCAATGACCCGGCGAACCCTAGAATTGATGTGGACACTTTCATGTTCGTAAGGTCGCGTATCAACCCGACGATTCGGTCTGCCACTGCCAACCCGTGGGCTGGAAGCGCCCCGCTGGAAGTCCACTTCTCAGTGGATGCTTACGACCAAGACGGAATGGTCGTCGACGCTATTTGGGACTTCGGCGACGGCAGCCCAACCGTGAACGGGACGTTCAACCCTGTCCACACCTACGTGGTAGAGGGCAACTACACCGCCACAGTGACGGTTGTCGACGACGACGGGTTCGAGACCTCGCGAGATATAGCCGTAGTCGTAGCTGATCTGCCTGAGGCGACTGTAGATCCTGCTTCATTCAATCGAGTGATTCGAGCACACCGAGAACTCACAGATACACTGACTGTGGCCAACACGGGACTTGTGACACTCGAGTTTGAGGCAACAGCCTATACCGCTGGGATCCCCTCTGAAACCAGCGAATTCCATCCGTTCGGCGCAGGCGGCCCCGACGATTTCGGATACATGTGGCGTGATTCAGACGAGCTGGGCGGACCTGCGTTCGACTGGGTTGAAATCAGTACGATTGGTACGAAAGTACCTGTTTCAGGCGATGACTCCAGGGTAGTTGCGCTACCGTTTGACTTCCCGTTCTACGGAGACATCAAGACAGAGATCCGGATCTGCTCCGACGGTTATCTGACATTTGGCACAAAGGGGAATGCATACACCAACGTAGCGATCCCCAATCCGGCTGAGCCAAATGACATGATGGCTGTCTATTGGGACGACCTCAACCCGCCGCAGGCACCGGCAGACGGTGGTGTTTTCTACTACTACGATGCAGTCAACAATCGCTTCATAGTAGAATGGTGCAAGTTGCCCAGGTACTACAACAACGGCCAGTACACGTTCCAGGCCATCCTGTATCCTGATGGCGGAATTGTGTATCAGTACCTCAACATGCAGTTTGCCAGTGCTACCTATGAAAGGGACGGCACCATCGGCGTCGAAAACGCCACAGGCACTGATGGACTTGAGGTGCTCTACAACACAGCAGGTTATATGCACAACAACTTGGCGATTAGGATCAAGCCTATTAGCTGGATGTCGGTTACGCCCACCGAAGGCGAGCTGGCACCCGGCGAGAGCACGGATCTTGACGTCACATTTAACCTGGCGCTAATCCGTGGGGGAACATTGGACGGCGCAATTGTACTCGACACCAACGATATACGAGAACCCAGGACGATAGTCCCTATCCACATCCAGGTGATCCCGAACAGCCCGCCTGTAATTACAGCGTGCGCTGTCAATCCTCAGCAAGGGCCTCCGGGAACATCATTCCAGTTCGTCGCAGCAGCATATGATCCCGACGGTTCAATAGCAGACAAGTACTGGTCGTTCGGCGATGGATCGCCCGATGTCCATAGCTTCGTGGCGGATCACATCTACGCAACTGCAGGCGTGTATACAGCAACCTTCACAGCGGTAGATAATGATGGCTACGAAGTCACCGCCACAGTGAAAGTGACTGTCGCCGAAGCGGCCTCAGCAAGCTGGACCCCGGGACAGTTCGACTTCACAGTTGGCGGAGGCCAAACGGCAACGGGAATACTGACTCTCTCCAATTCAGGGCCTGGAACTCTCCTCTTTGGGATCGGAGAGTTCCCAAGCCTGGTCCAGATGCCGGAGAGACTGGTGCTTCCTGAGGATATCAAGGACACTGAGGCCAAGACGGCGTTCGGGCTGTACGCATCAATCCCGCACCCCGAGAGGTCGGAATGGCTTCCCGAAGCCGTGGGTTCTGTGGTAACGAGCTGGCCATGCCCGAGCCCTATCTCCTTAGGTTGGGGTGTGGGCGTACTGCTCGACACAGGCAACCTGGTGATAGCTGATCCCGATCCCACACCCACAGTAGACCACGTCGTCACACCTGAGGGGGCTCACACAGGAACGAGCTGGGCCGCCGATTTCGGCGGATCCTGGGCAGGCGACATGGCCTTCGATGGATCCTACATCTGGCAGGTGAACGTCGGCGGCGACAATGCCATCTACAAACTGGATCCTGCCAACGGCACAGTGCTAGGATGGATATCCGGGTCCGGCTGGACAGGCGTCTCCCAGCGCGGCTTGGCCTACAACGCCAATGACGATACGTTCTACATCGGTGGATGGAACGATGACATAATCTACAAGATCAAGGGCGAATCATGGGATGCACCTGGCCAGATCCTCGAGCAGTGGTCCATGACGGCGGGAATCGCCGGCCTTGCATACCACCCGGTCGCCGATATACTCGTAGTAACCGCAAACTCATCGCCTGACATGATCTACTTCATCGATCCTGGAAGTCATGCTATTATCGCGCAGTTCACGCATCCATACAACGGTGACTACGCAGGCGCGGGATGCGAGTTCGGCCCCGATGGAAACCTCTGGGTCGCATCTCAAGACAACAACACCATGTATTTGGTGGAGACCGGGCTCGGACCGATCGGCTCCGGCGATTGGCTGAGCTGGCAACCTGCAGAAGGCAGCGTGCCGGCAGGAGGTTCGGTGCCGATCACGGTCACAGCCAAAAGTGAGAAACTCAACCCTGGACTGTACGAAGGCAATGTAGTGCTAACAACAAATGACATCAATAACCCGCTCGTCGTTGTGCCGGTGACTCTGCAAGTTGCACAACCTCCCGTGATAACGGAAGCTCGCGCTGAACCTACATTTGGCGAACCTCCCCTGGAGGTTACGTTACACGCAGCATTCGTTGCACCTGAAATTCCTGTCGTAAGCTACGGCTGGAACTTCGGTGACGGAACATCCTCCACAGAACTGGACGTAGTCCACACTTACACATCACCTGGCAACTACACGGCTATATTCACAGTAGTCGACCAGCTCGGTGCGACTGCAGAGGCAAGCTTCGACATTGTGGTGAAACATTTGCCCCACGCAACGGTGGATCCCACACTGATCGAAATCACCTTGCCTCCCAAGGGCGAAGCGATCGAGGCTGTCACAGTCGGAAACGTGGATGGCAATGCGCCTCTCACCTTCAGCATAAAGGTGAAGGGTGGCAGCGCTCCTTACGTAGCCATGCCTGAGCGCATCGGTACAGTGATCGATCCCGGCGCGGCCACCGCAGAAGGCCTGTACCTGCCATTCGATCCAACCATAGTTGAAAAGATCGCTGCCAACATCCACCCCGGCGGCGTGGGCGACATAGTCAAATCGTGGCCGGCGCCGAGTGCAGTGGAGATTGCCTGGGGCCTTGGATTCGACGCTTCAAACGTATGGCTTGCCGATCCGCTGCCCAAGAAGGACTACATCATTACACCTGAAGGCGTTTTCACAGGCACGGTCTTTAACATGCCGTGGGCAGGGTCATGGCCCGGCGACATGGCATATGACTCTAATCGAAACCTGATGTGGCAGGTAAACGTCGGCGGCGACAACGGAATCTACGGTCTCAACCCCGCGACAGGAGAGGTCGTGACCAACATAACCTCTGGCGGCGCATGGACTTACACCTCCCAGCGCGGCCTGGGGTACGACGCCGACACCGACACCTTCTACATCGGCGGATGGAACGAGGATATCATCTACCACATCATGGGGCCGAGCTGGGCTACTCCTGGCGCGGTAATCGCGGCATACTCCTTCCCTGTGAGCGTTGCAGGACTGGAATATCACCCCGATGGCGTGCTGTGGGTATCCACCAACTCCGCTCCTGACATGCTCTACGGGATCGACATGGAATCTCTAGCCGTGATCCATCAGTTCCAGCACCCGTACCACGGAGACTACTCCGGCGCGGGTCTGGCGCTCAACGATGACGGCAACCTCTGGGTCGCATCCCAAACAGACAACTACGTCTACCTGATCGACACCGAGATGCCGCTAAGCACCGGCATAGTCGTCCAACCTACAAGCGGGACTGTGCCCACAGGGCAAACCGCAGACCTCACTGTGACGATCAAAGCCGCCGAGCTCGGCAAACCCGGTCAGGACGTGCGCAAGTACCTCGAGATCCTGACGAACGACCCGATCAGCCCAGCGCTCTTTGTGGATCTCGTCGTCCACATCGAGGCAGGGCCTGGCATAGTCGAAGCCACCGCCACCCCTGAAATCGGCCAACCTCCGCTCACAGTGGTCTTCGCTGCCACGGTTGAGCCGGGCGCCAAGCCGATAACTGATATGTGGTGGGAGTTCGGAGATGGAAGCGAACCGATCCATGAAGCAGAGGCAACACATGTCTACACTGATCTTGGAGTATACAAAGCGATCTTCCACGCAGTAGACGAGAACGAAGTTGAGGCAACTGCCGAGCTGACAGTGACAGTCAAGTGGCTGCCTGTGTTGGGGGTTGAACCTGAGGAGTTCGATGAGGCCATCCAAGTCGGAGAGGAAGAGCAGGCCGTCTTGACAGTGAGCAACACCGGCGTTGCGCCGATGGATTTCCAGATCGCAGTCTCTCCCAGCTTCGCCGAAAGCCCTGAGTGGAAAGCGTACGCTGCTTCAGAGCCGATAAAGGGCGACTACGCTTCGGAACCCAGGGGCTATGCAGGAGCTGGCGCCGGCGGCCCTGATGAATATGGCTACGTCTGGATCGACAGCAATAACCCCGGTGGACCTGCCTTCGATTGGGTGGAAATCAGCGGACTCGGAACACGCGTATACTTGGGCGATGACGACGGCGTGATGGTTCCCCTGCCCTTCACCTTCCCGTTCTACGGCGGGATGAAGACGAGAATCGGTATTAGCGCCAACGGCTACCTCAGCTTCGATGCCGATTCTATCGACTACTACTGGACGAACGCGCCAATTCCCACGTCGGCAAAGCCCAATGACATGCTCGCAGTCTTCTGGGATGACCTCAACCCAGGCGGCGGCGGAGAAGTCTACTACTACAATGACGCCGACAATGAACGCTTCATCGTGGAGTACAAGAACATACCCAGATGGGGCGCGTCGGCAAGCTACACGTTCCAAGTGATCTTAAAGCCCAATGGAACGATAATCTACCAGTATCTCAACATAGTGGGGGCCGTTGATTCAGCCACGGTTGGAATCGAGGATTCCGCAGGAACCGATGGCCTCCAGGTAGTCTACAACGCCTCTTACATCGAAAATGAACTTGCAATAGGTTTCGCGCCGATTGGTTCGATCCTCAGAATCAATCCGACATCAGGATACCTTGTGCCCGGAGGACATCAGGACGTTGTGCTCACCTTCGGACATCCTGACGCACCATACGGCACATACTCGCTCTACCTGTACGTGTCTGCCAATGACCCGTATAGACCGTTTGCAACCATCCCCGTAACGCTGAAGCTCAACGCAGCCCCTGTCGTCGAAATCACGGCGCCTAGGAGCGGAGACGAGCTACACGGGATGGCCGACATCACGTGGACGGCAACGGATCCTGATGATGATACAGATGACCTCCTGATCGACCTTGCCTGGACCCGCGACGGCAGCGAGTGGCATGAACTTGGAACCGGACTTGCCAATACCGGCTCCTTCGAATGGAACACCATCGAAGTGGGCGAAGCAGGCGAGACCTTCCAGCTGCGAGCAAGAGCCACTGACCCTGAAGGTGCGCACCACGAGTTCACAACAGGTGAATTCACCATCATCAATCTCGCCCCCGCCGCCGCGTTCAGCTTCACCCCGTCCCCCGCCACAAGGCGAGACGTTGTGAAGTGCGTCGACGAGTCGACTGACGACGGATGGATAGTGGCGTGGCACTGGGAGTTCGGAGACGGCGCAGAGAGCGACGAAGAGAACCCGGAGCATCAGTACACTGAGAAGGGCGAGTTTACAATCGCGCTCACCGTCACCGACAATGGTGGACTCACAGGAACCGTGGAGAAGAGCATCCAGGTGGTGAACGCAGCGCCAATCGCGGCATTCAGCTTCACTCCGGAGTCTCCTGATGTAGACGAAGTCGTGAAATTCACCAACGAGTCCACCGATGATGGCGAGATAGTTGCATGCTTCTGGGAGTACGGCGACGGCGCCACAAGCGCTGCGTGGGCATCTGAACACCGGTATAGCTCCGCAGGCATATTCACAGTCAAGCTCACAGTCATAGACGACGACTATGCAGCCGATTTCGTAGAGCATGATATAGAAGTCATAGTCCGTAACCTCCCACCGGAAGTTGAGATCATCAAGCCTGTAGCGGGCCAGGTCCTAGCAGGCGCAGAAGCCATCCGGTGGCAGGCTGTCGATCCTGATAACAACGCAGATGAACTCAAGATTACGCTTGAGTGCAGACTTGCAACAAGTGAGGATTGGCAGACCATTGCATCTGACCTTGCGAACACAGGCGAGTTCGTCTGGGTTACCTCCCAGCTCGAGCGCGGGGGCTTGTATGTAGTGAGAATCACTGCAGTTGACCCGGATGGAGCACGCGGAGAGGCCATAAGCAATGTGTTCACAGTAATCGTACTGGCTCAAGCTGTGGTAGCTGCTCCAAATCCCACTTCTGACTCGGTCACATTCTACTACGACATTGCAACAGACGGGACGCTCTATGTCTACGACATCGTAGGGCGCCTCGTACACACAGAAGAGCTCTCAGCAGCAGTACATTCGCACGACTGGAACCTCTATTCAGGAGGCAAGCCGGTTGCCAATGGAATCTACCTCTACTTCGTAGTAGCGGGCAACGAGAAATCTGAAGTCGGACGGCTTGTGGTGAACAGGTAGACCCGGTGCAGGGCTATTCCAAGGAAACATTCTTCCATACACTCTCTTGACCTTAAGGAGGGACGAAAAATGCGAATCAGGAAATCAGTGCTTGTGCTCGCGCTAATCTTTGCCCTGCTTCCCGTGTCATCGGCCTTCGCGGCGAGTGATCTTACGGGCACAGCAGCGATGATGAACATCGGAATAGGGGCACGGGCGCTTGGAATGGGAGGCGCTCATATAGCAGTGGCAGATGACGCCTCTGTCATATACTACAATCCGGCCGGCCTGGCCCTAGTCGATGGCATTAACGTTACATCACTATACACAAGCCAGTACGGGGCAGCAGGTTATCTTGCCTTGGGAGTCACCGGGCGGAATATCGGAGGAGCGATCCTGAGGCTGAACGCATCAGGAATAGAAGAAACCGACGAATTCGGCAATAAAATCGGCACGTTCGGCGTAGTCGAAACCACAGTCATGGCAGGTTACGGCAGAACTATCATCCCTGACCTCAGCCTAGGCGGAGCCATCAAGTACTACCGGCAAACCTTGCCCAAGAACTCAGGTACTGGCCTCACCGCTGACATTGGGTTGCTATATGAAGTGGCAAGGAGCAAGGTGATTATCGGCGCGGTAGGAAGAAACCTTCTGGGCAGCGTCACATACTCCAGTGGCCAAAAAGACGCCTTCGATCGCGCATTTGGATTCGGAGTCTCGTTTGAGCCAATGGACAATCTCCTTATTGCAGGAGATGCAGTGATCGAAAACGGTTTCACCGGTAGAGTCGGCGCGGAGTACCGGTTCCGTCAGATGGCAGTTCGAGCAGGAGGCTCTTTTGGTGAAGGGCAAATGTGCCTCACTATGGGAGCGGGATTTGCAGTGACCAATTTCAACGTTGACTACGCCTACCAGCATCACAATACTTTGCCGGACAGCCATAGGCTCTCATTGAGCATGAAGTTCTAAGACATGAAGCCCGCAGCGCCTGAGCCTGTGACGCTGCGGGCTTTCATAATTCAACCCCGTGTCCGTACGTCCTTGCGCGCTCACCGAATGCAAAAAGGGAGCAGCGGTTAAGGGGCGCTAAGGAGCACACAGTCGCCTGGAAATCTTCCTCGCCTGCCTTGCCAGGAGGACCTCGTCCACATTCACCAGTTTTCCGCCTGAGACAACAACCTTACCCGCAACGATAGTGAAAGACACAGGCCTCTGGCATCCAAGTACGGCTAAGGCAGCCGCAGGATCGAATTCCGCGCCAACCCAGTCGAACTTCGAGGCGTCGATGATGAACATATCCGCCGGGTGGTCTACTGCTATCCTCCCCAGCTCAGGCCAGCCGATTATCGCGGTGCCTCCTACAGTTGCTACGTGAAGAATATCCTCCGGCCCGGGTGCAGAGTGCCCAATCTCCAGCCTGTGCAACAAATAGCCGGCTCTGATTTCGGAAATCATGTTTGAACAGTCGTTACTGGCGCTTCCGTCCACGCCCAGTCCGACTGGGACTCCGAGTTCAAGAAAAGCCTCCAGTCTCGCTCGCCCTGACGCAAGCTTCATGTTAGATGTAGGGCAATGCGCAATTCCGGTGGACGTCTCGGCAAGCCGGTTCAGCTCGTCATCACTGAAATGCACTCCGTGGGCAAACCATACATCAGGCCCTAACCAGCCCAGACTCTCCATGTAGGCAAGCGGCCTCATTCCTGTCCTCTCCAGACAATACGACTCTTCATCAAGGGTTTCCGCCAGGTGTGTATGGAGCTTAACTCCCTTACTGCGCGCAATGGCTGTAGTCTCGCGCATAAGGTCATCTGATACGGAAAATGGCGAACAAGGTGCAAGCGCGATACGGCGCATAGCGGTGGCAGATGGGTCATGATACTCATCTATGAGACGAACGCTGTCTTGCAAGATATCGTCGATGTCTTCAACCAGATCGTCAGGCGGTAGTCCGCCGTCCTTTTGTCCCCGAGACATGCTCCCTCTGCAAGCAAGCATCCTGATGCCGAGTTCCCCTGCAGCCTGAAGCTGAGTATCTATCAGCCTGTAACCTGCTCCTTTTGGAAATACGTAATGATGGTCACAACAAGTGGTACAACCCGACTTCAAGAGTTCACCAAGGCCTACCAGCGCACCGTAGTATACGACTTCTTCGTCTATACCTTTCCATACCTCATAAAGAGCCTTAAGCCAATCGAATAGTTCGAGGTGCTGGATTCTCCCGATATTCCGGGTCATAGCTTGGTACAGGTGATGATGCGTATTGACCAATCCCGGGTACACAATCATGCCTTCCGCATCTATGACGTTGTCTGCAAGAATCCGTTGCTTTGCCCTGTCTAGATGGGAATCGCACTCGTCGGACTGGGATATGCATTTGACAACTCCGTCATCGCACAGGATATCAACGCCATACAGGATCTCTCGGGTTTCGTTCATCGTAACGACAGCTCCGGCATTCTGAATCAGAAGAGAAGACACAAGGCAACCCTCCAATACTATAAAAAGAGTCAACCCCCGGCAAAGCAAACCACAAGTCAGTTTCTTTTACGTGGGTTGACTGCAACCACAGATCCTTTTTGAATGGGATCGACCACGGATCTCTTCTTGACTGTTCGATATTCGATCACGTCGTGCGAAATAATCATTCGAAGACCGAAATGATCCGGCAAAAACCTTGTCTGTGCTCCAATTTCGAACACGATCCCGCCTCGAGGTGATCGAATATCGAACACCTTATCGCATAAACGCGCCTCACAAGGCGGCGACTGATAGAAAATCGTACACTCAATTCAAAAACGTGTTAGAAAACCGGACACGGTTTCCAAAAGCGTGTTCGAAAACCGAACACTCAGGCGTCAAAAGAC
>LSQX01310428.1_pt2 | contig 14566 bp, 9 predicted proteins | sample 654561 | NCBI WGS metagenome assembly LSQX01 (sample SAMN04489861, study PRJNA283612) | anaerobic digester metagenome | isolation source: 4 biogas reactors fed with cattle manure at either 37C or 55C with and... | place: Denmark: Kongens Lyngby | collected 2014
AATTTATCCATCTGGACTGCCCCAATCACGGAAAAGATCTCACAAACGCAGCAATCCCCCGTGATGGCAGCCCCCTTGCAGGTCCGTGCTGCACGTGGAGAACTTGAAGCGATGCAGCTGGTTGTGAATTCAGATCAATCCCAAACCGTGCAAATTGTGGTCAGCGATCTGGTTCACAACGATGGAAATGCGGTCATCTCCGCCGACAATGTAGAACTATTCAGGGTAGATTACGTTGAGATAGAAAAAATTTCTGATTTCTACGGTCGATTGGGTCCCATGCCTGATCCCCTCTACCCGCTTTTACCTGGCGACCAGATTACGCTCAAAGAAAATATAAACCAGCCCCTCTGGTTCAGGTTCAGGGTTCCCAAAAATGCAAAAGCCGGAACCTATCAAGGCACCATCGAAATCGATTCAGCGATCATCCTCCTTCGTTTAGTAGCCTGGAATTTTGTCCTGCCGGATACCGTGTTTCTCAACAGCAAATTCGGTTTTGACTGGAACCGTGTTATGGAAGAATACGGCGGAACGGTGATGGGTGAACCGCAGCCCTGTTATGAAGACCTCAAGTCGGCTCTCCTGTCGACTTTTAATGACTATCACCTGACCCCTTCCGGACAAGGTGATGACGCCCCTCCAGATGGCGTTGGACTATATTCACTCACCGCCTATGAAGTCACCAAAGCACAAAATGAATGGGTCAATCAGGGCACGCCCATTTGGTGGCAGTTTAACGAAAAAACGCCAGAAGGTGAAATCGTCGATCATCCTCCCCTGCCCAACCCAACCGTCATCGACCGTCAGGGCATCGAAAGCCGAATCCTTCCCTGGCTGGCTTGGGTTGATCGGGTGGAGGGTATTTTTTATTCACAAACTGCGGATTGGGATGAAAATCCATGGGATACACCTTTCACCAATGGGCTCAGCAATGGGAACGGGTATTTCTTCTATCCGCCCAAAGATGCAAGCCTGGCATTTGACCCATGCGACCCCCTGAGCAACCGCCTTGTGCCCTCCATCCGTTTGGAACTGCTGCGAGAGGGTATGGAGGATTATGCTTACCTGAGGCTGCTGAACGGTGGCAAACCGCGGATCGGGATTGCAAACCCGGTGGACGGCCTTCTGGCAGGCTTCCTCCCCTCACGGACTGCCTTCAGCCGCATCCCCACGACGGCAGATGCCCTGCGCATTAATATCGCAGAAATCCTCATATCCCGCCAAACCGAGGTCTACCTCCCCCTCCTGCTGCGATAACTTCAATCCCGCCGATCGATGTGTTAAAATCGAACCATGATCAGCCCTCGAAATATAAGGCATGGACTGCGTTCCTGCTGGCGCACGCTGCGCCTGGCGGCCCTGCTGTTCCTCCTGCCTCCCGTCCTGGTTGGCTCTGTCTTCCCCCCGGGAGGCTTATCCTCCAGCGTCAGCAGCCTGACCCGACCCATCGAGTTCGATTACGGCTCCTGGACACTGGATGCAATTACGGTGAAATTTGCGGATTGGGGATTGAACTTCAACCATTTCCTCACCCCCGAAAAGCAATCCCGGATTGTGCTCGCTACCCTCGAGCAGGTGCAGCGTGTGAACGAACTCAAAGCGCAGGTGCTGATCATTTATGCCGACCCCAACATCTCAGACCCGGAAACCGCCAGCGAGTCCGCCCGCGTCCGATTGGAGGATGAACAAACCCGCCTTGATGCCCTCGCGCCCCTGGCGGAATCGATCCTGCAAGCCCAGCTTCAGGATATTCTTAATGACGTTGGAATGGATTGGCTGGGCCAGGTTTTGCCGCCCTCTCTCTTTCAGACCAGTGAAATGCCCTATTCGCTGGTGATCTCCCCGCGAGATACAATCACGCAGGCGCTGGATATCCCCCTCGTGCCGGGCATCACCACCCAGACCATGGAAAAGCTCGAGGATCGCATCTTCGCCGACCTGGATCACGCTGCGCTGGTGGTGCCAATTGGCGGTGTGGGGACCTATCCCACCATGGTCAGCCAAACAACCAACCTGGTCTGGCTGACGGAGACGATCTCCCATGAATGGGTCCACAACTTCCTCGCCCTGCGCCCGCTGGGGATTAATTATTACACCAGCGATGTGCTGCGAACCATCAACGAGACCACCGCTTCACTGGCTGGCAAGGAACTCGGGATGCTGATCCTCGCCAGGTATTATCCCGAATTTCTCCCCGCGCCATCAAGCAGCAGCCAAATTCAACCCTCCGAACCCGAACAAGCATCCTTTAATTACCAGGCAGAAATGCGAAACACCCGCGTGGAGGTGGATCGGCTGCTGACGGAAGGAAAAGTGGAAGAAGCAGAAACCTACATGGAAGCACGGCGCGGCTTCTTCTGGGAGAATGGTTACCTGATCCGCAAGCTCAACCAGGCTTATTTTGCGTTTTACGGGGCTTACAATGACGTGGCGGGAGGCGGTGCAGCCGGTAAAGACCCCGTTGGTCCGGCTGTGGTCGCCTATCGTGAGCAGTTTTCATGTGTGGGGGATTTTCTCAAGTCGATAGCCTGGGTCAAATCATTCGGAGAATTGCTTGAGCGTTTGCCTGATTAACCTCAGAAACCCAAATCATCCATGCCATCGCCCATATCCTCATCACCTAATTCTGGCATTTCCCGTGAGATCTGTTCGGGATCCTGTCCTTTTTCAAGTCGGGAGACCACCTCATCAAACTCAGGCCCAATATCCTCGCCCATCTCCTCACTCATCTGACGCATCAGGCGCCCCAGGGCTTTGGGATCATCTTCAAGCCCCTCAAGCTGGGAAGGGTCTGAGAGATCATCCAGGTTTGCTCTGCCCGATTTCGCGATCCTGACCCGATCAATCCGCCGGATGACATGGGTGCTTTCACAAAATGGACAGGTGACCGATGTTTTATCATATTCTTCGTAGGTCATAAACAATTCAAATCGCTTTTTACAGTCTTTACAGCGGTATCTATAGGTCGGCATTGGTATTTCTCCAGTTCATGTTCTAAAATACATTATAATCAAGGCTTACAATTAGGTCGAACAAAAACGAAACTTGTTTAACCATCATAACAAACCTGACCCTGTCAAAGTAAAGCGAAACGAAGCGTCCATGATCAATATTGACTTTGAAATAAAAAAACCCGAACATACACCTCTGCTAATCGTCATTTCAGGACCCTCCGGCATCGGCAAGGACACCGTGATAGAAGGCTTAAAACAACGGGGATGTCCCTTCCACTTCGTCATCACAGCCACCACCCGACTGCCCCGTGAGAATGAGGTCGATAAGCAGGATTATTTCTTTTACAGTGAAGATAAATTTGAAGAAATGATTGTCAGCGGAGAGCTTCTGGAATATGCCCGGGTTTACTCAGCCTACAAGGGGGTGCCCAAATCGCAGGTGCGCCAGGCTCTGGCAAGCGGAGAAGATGTGATTATGCGCCTTGATGTCCAGGGGGCACAAACAGTTCGCAATCTCTGCGAAGACGCGGTGCTGATCTTCCTGACAGCCGACACCAAGGAAGAATGGTTGCATCGATTCAGAAGCCGGCACAGTGATAGCGATGACGAAATCTACTTGCGGGTTGAAACAGCCAAAAAAGAATATCAAACCCTGGATATTTTTGATTACATTGTGGTCAATCGCGAAAACAGGTTGGATGAAACGCTGGACGTTATCGAAAGCATTATCACCACGGAACATCATCGCGTGCACCCCCGGAAAGTGGCATTATGATCGGTGATCCCCGACCTGAACAGGAAACGCCCGTCACACCTGTCAGGATCAAACTCCCAAAAGATCGGAATCTTGTCACCATCATCCTGATCGTGATCACCGTTTTGGTTTTCATCCTTCAATACCTCTTAGAATCCATCACAGGTGTGGATTTTCTTTTCGTCTATGGGGGGAAGTTTTATCCCTTCATCAAAAGAGGAGAGCTCTGGCGATTAATCACGCCCGTTTTTTTACATGGCTCGATCACACACATCCTCTTCAATATGTACGCCCTGTTTGTTATTGGTCGCCGAATGGAACGATTTTACGGGCACAAACGATTTTTATTGCTGTATTTTTTATCAGGTTTTGCAGGAAATACACTTTCCTTTGTGCTGACACCCGCCCCCTCCCTTGGCGCATCCACAGCCATTTTTGGGTTGTTGGCGTCCGAAGGGATGTTCATTATCCAAAATCGGAAACTTTTCGGTCCGGTGCGGACCCGTCAGGCGGTGTCAAACTTTTTGATTATCCTGGTCATCAACCTGGTGTATGGGTTTATGCCCGCCATGAACATCGACACCATGGGGCATATCGGCGGCTTTATTGGCGGTTTATTCTTTGCCTGGAAGGCTGGACCGATCCTCAAAATCGGTGGGCAGCCCCCGTTTTTTGACATGGTCGACACGAGAAAAAAGAGTGATGTGCTCATCGCCAGTCTGGTGGTCTTCATCGGGTTTGCCCTCATCGCTGCCATCCCCTTTATATCCGGGTAACCTTTCAAACCCGTCATTTCACATCGACAGCCAATAAATTTTAGAGATCATAAAAGAAGCGCCCCAGGGGACCTGCTGTGCAAACCAGCATTGTCGCTGCTGATTCAACATCATATCTGGGGCATCATAAAAGGCATGCTCACAAATCAGCACGCCTTTTATATTGCTAAGCGCAAGCTTGCCTGTCGGCGCTGAGATTATTTGATCGTAAACACATCCCCGGCTGAGGTGCCCTGGACTTCAGGATAGAAATATTGCCAGGCATGGGCAGGAAGAACCTGGAAACTTCCCCGATGTGTGGGGATCAGCTGATAATTCAGTGTGTATGTCCCTGATGGGAGATAGTCCGCCACCCACAGGATATGATCATCATAGATTTGCGGATCGTTGAATAACCACCAACCCCAACCCTCTGTAAAGGGTGACCGAGGATCATATAAAGAGGTCTGTTCTTCAATGACCGTCCGACTCGTCAGGAGTTTTGTGTCCAGGATCTCCGTGCCAGAAGGAATGAAATCTTCAAGGATGAAGTGATAAATATCCTCAGGCACATTAACGGTCAGCCCAACGGTGATCATCTGACCGGGGTTATCCGGGTCCAGTTCGATGGATTGAATTGGATCGCAGCCCTCTCCCCCCGGACAGCCCTTCCCGGTCAGGTAAAAATGCCTCTCCAACCCAATCCCCTGATTAATCGGCTGTGCATCGGAAGCCTGTTGATACGTTTGCAAATCGACCCGGTAATACAGGGTGCCTTTTCCTACACCCCTTTCAATCACAAGTGCATTTGGTGAATCAGGGTAAAGATTGATAATCCCCGTTGATGCTGTAACCGCGTTCAGAGGAGGCGTTCCCTTCGCCGCACCCTCTGCGATCAAGCGTTCATTGAGGGATGCCTGGAAGGAAAATTCCGCCTGGTAATCACCGGTTCCCTGCAAGGCTTCCGTGATCGCCATTAACGCCCATGCCGATTCAAAGGTCGATGACCACAAACCATTGGAGGATCTATGGACAAGGAGGTAGCGCGTTGCCGGGGGTAGGCTTGTTGATGCCGGGTCAAGTTGCGCCAGGGCAAACAGGCTCACCGCGGTGTTAAAATTTGGTGAACCAGGCATACAGTATGTGAAACCCTCACTGTCCCAATGGACACCGGTCGCCGACCGAATTGCCTGCGTTTCCAAATCCGACAGGATCGTTTTGACCCGATTGTTGTGTCCCTGGATCTGATCGATACTCAAACCCAGCAGCGCCAGCGCCCATGGGTTCAGCTCCGACCGCCTGGTGAACAATCCATCAACATAGGTCCCCAGGTCCATCTCCCCATCACGCAATGCATACACCTGAAAAGCAAGTTGATCAAGTCTCCATCCAGCATCCAGTTCCTTGGGCTCTTGCAAGGCATGATAAAGATACGCCATCCCCTGATCAAGGCTATGCTGTGGCACCTCCAATCCTGCCTGCGCAACCTGTGTCAGGCCCATCACCACATAGGCCGTTATAAATGGATTGGATGGCGCATCGGAAAACACTTCATCCGGCCACCAGGGCCAGCCGCCGTCGTAGTTCTGCGCATCTAAAAGTTCTTGAATTCCCCCTCCAATCATTTCTTCCAGATCTGCTTCAAGCGTTGGGGAATCAACGCCAAGTTTGCTCAATGCGTCATGGGCGTTAAAATTTGCCAACAGAGCGGATAGGATCGATAGTGTATCCCTGAAAGACATGTTCTTAATCGCTTTCAAGCCATCCAAAAGTGCGGTTGTCAGCGAGGGGGTCAGCTCAAGCGTTAAATCCCCGGATTTTGGATCTGCTGAAATGGGCAGGCTGACCAGTTCCAGGCGTTCACCTGCGTCACTCAGAGAACCTGCTGTGCTGAAGGTGTAGGGCATCGCATAACGTTTGACTGCCAGGTCTCCCCAGACCGGTGTGGCTGCATCAAACAAATCGCCTGCGACCGCCTGAAAGATCAAGCTGACCGTTTCAACACTTTCAACCCTGCCTTCCCAGCTCACCCTGGCATGACCAGCCACGTCCATCATGATCGATTGCGTTTGCTGCGTCGGGTTCTGCAAGGTGAACCCGACCCCTTGCAGTGAAACATTGGCTTCCACTGCCTTTCCAGAATTGTTATGCACAACAGCCGCGATTTCAATCAAATCGCCATCCACAAGGAAGCGCGGCGTGACAGGTTGGATCATCAATTCTTTACGGGTGATGATCTCAGCCTCAGCTTGCCCAACCAGGTAATCTTCTGTCAGCCCTCGCACGGTGACAACCCACGTCGTCAGAGAATCAGGGAGTGGGAAGGCGATCTTTGAAGTGCCATCCGCGCCTGTGATGATATTTGATCGCCAGAAAGCCGTATCCCGAAAGTCATCCCTCAGGCTTAAACCGGATAACTCATCAAAACCACCGCCCAAACCCAGATCAAGGGCAGCCAGATAAAGCTGACTGGCGTAAGTTTTCAATGAGAGACTGGTTTGAACGGATAAGGGCTGTTTGCCATAAAATGCTTCTTCAATTGGGCGGCTGTTGGGTTCGATCATATCCAGCAAAGCCTTATCGACGACCGCTATTGAAAATTCACCCTGAACGGGCTGTCCTTCGGCATCGGTGATCAAGAGGGTTGCAGACACGATTTCACCCGGTTCGGTTTCCGTCGGATCAAGAGCCAAATCCACGTTAAGGGTTTTTATCAATGGGGCAACCTTGATTTCTTGTATGCCGAGTTTATAATTTGGGCGGTTGGTTTCGTCTTTGCCCAGAAGAATGGCAGAAACAAACACATTTGGCACAGATTCTTCTGTGATAGGAAATGTCAGATAATAACCCGACTCATTAATATCCACCATCCGGGTTTCCATCACTTTTCCACGCTCAATCGTCACCAAAGCCTTTGCCCCTTTTGCGAAAGGATTGGGTATGAAGACATGAGCATCCTGCCCGGGCTGGTATATTTCAGCATCCGTTACAAGATTGATCTGGTTTTGAGGTTGCCTGGGCCAAACTGCACTTTCTTCACCCGTAACCCACAACAAAACCTGGCTGACTGCATTTCCCGATCGCAATGTAAGCTGGTAATTGCCCGGGGATGGCGGGGTAAAGGAAAGCCGCACGCGCCCTTCTGAATCGGTGATCGGATTGGCGCTGTCAATCACACTCGGGATCGTCACATACCGATAGGGCTTGAATGGATCCCCTGTTTCCTCCAATACCAGTTCTACAGATTCAAAAGTGGCTTCGATCAGGATATCTTCAACAGGATCCTTATCCCAATTAACGGTCAATATGGAAAACTCAAGCGGTGTTCCCGCTCGTCCCAGATAGGACTCCGGTTTCACGCCAATATAAAATTTTTCGGGATGACGCAGCAAGGATTCACGATGACTGATCCACAAACCGCTTTCATCTACAAAATTGGCTTCAAAAGTGATCCTTTGTGCAGTTCCCTGCACCTCGTCCGCCAACGCCAGTCCATTTCCTTCAACGGTGACTATCGCCTTACCATCGCTATCGGTTTTTCCTTCGCCAGATTGGGCAATGCCGCCAAAGGTTGAATGGTACATTGAAATTGAAGGCAGATACCAATCCAGCTGTACAGGTCCAACCTGATAGCCAGACAGGAAGAAATGATGGTCGTTACTCATTGCAACCCACTGAAAATCCCGGTCAGCGCCGGGCATGCCAAAATAATAATTCACCTGAATATTTACAACCAGGTCCTCAACTGCCAGGATTTCATCCGTCATCACACCCATCGTGATGTCTATTTCTGGTTTTCGATAGGCGGCAACATTGAAATAAAAATAACCGTAAATTCTCTCATCCGAGCTCAATTCAACATGGTATATCCCCGTGGGCATTTCAGGGCTTAAATCAATTGAATCCTCAATTGTTCCAAAGGAGCTCAGGGGTAATTCTTTTTGATACAGCTCTTGAGAAATCCCCGACATGCTGGAATAGCTGATCACTCTAACAGTCACAGCATCCAAACTAGATCGAACCGGGAGACCATTTGCCCTTGAGAAGATGGCCCCCTTGAAATGTACGGTATCGCCGGGGCGATAAAGAGGACGATCGGTGTACATATAAGATTCGATATCGGGGGGATAATAATTCACATCAATCCCCATTTCATACAAGTTTAAAAACTGCCCCCAGGTCGATATCGAAAATCCAAACTGGTCTTCACCGGGTTCGCCAACAAGTGCGAAGTAGGTAGGATAATAATGCTCCGGGCGTTCAAAGGTTCCGGTATAAAAGCCATCTGCATCAGTCCATCCGCTGGTGAGAAGTTCGCCCTCGGTGGTAAACAATTTCACCGACGCATCGCGAACCGGCGAATGATCAGTGAGTCGGGTTCCCCAAACCATGACTTGCTCCGGACTGACTTTCATCACAAGATTGTTTTCGCTGACAATCAGAAAGAGTTTTTGAACAAAATTTGAATCAGTGTGCTCAATGTCCGGGCTGGATACGCCCAGGAAATAAAACCCGGGTGAAAGCCGGTTGCCCTGATAGGTCAATGGGATTTGGAGCAGCTCGCTCTTGTTCTTCGTGAGGTTCAAAGAAATCGTTGATTTCTCCAGAACTGTGGGCAGGAACTGTTCCCGGTAATTGTAATTATCAGGATGCACCAGAGTGAGCATATCATCCAAACTGATGGGTGCCAATTCCAATGAAAGCGTATTGACATTGGTTGCCTGCATCACAATCTCAGATTCAGATGCCGGCACAAAGATCATGTTGTTGTATGATCCGTCTGTTGCTACCGTCAATGCTGGCTCTGAAGGCGGTGTGGAGAAGGGGTATCTGAGCGTTTCGCCCAGTTTTCCTCCCCAAACATCCTGAAGCCTTCCATCAACTTTTACTAAATATTCGGTTTCAGGCGAGAAGAAGCCAGAAATACTTACCGATTTTCCTTGATTATAAACATAGGGTTGGTCAATGTTTGCATCCGGTTCGATCGTGATCTTGTCCTTAATTTCATCAGCGTTAACCGGTGTGGTAAAAACCAGATTGAAACTCCCGTATTGATTTGAATAGGTTTCAAAATGCGGAAAAACGGCCGAATCAATGGCCAGCGTTGGAAAGGTGGTCAAAACCGATTCTGTCGTTTTATTGATGGGTAAGCCGCCCAGCGATTCTGCACCCGCGGCAAGTTGAACCGTATAGGTCATATTGCGCTCAAGCAGACGATCCGGTGTGAAGACGCATTGTTTCAAATTGTCTTCCCATTCAAAACTGCCCTCTATAACCTTTCCTTCGGATGAAACCATCTGAAAATGCTCTTCTACACTTGCCTGGCTCATCCTGATGTTGAACTTGAGGGTGACCGGTCCGTCAAGATTCAGCAATTCCCCCGGCAGCGGCAAAACCGAGAGCACATAAGGCTTCGTTGTGGAAAACCCTGTGGTCATCGTTTGCAGCGGATCCATCAACGCGCCTGATGTGGCTGTTAATTTCTGATTGAGGTGCAATTCATAGCGCGTTCCGCTATCCATAGAAAGGTCGGGCTTGAAGATGTAAGTGCTGGTGTTCAGCCACTCACCTTTTCCGGAGACTTCTGGGGAAAGCGAAAAGGCCGGGTCAGCATCCGTCTGTCCGCCCAGCGGAATCACGGGTTGGTTAAAATTCACAAAAACAACACTTTCCGGATCAATATCCAGGGCGCCATCTTCAGGAAAAAACTGGGAAACCTTCAGCATATCTGCGGTTTGAAATTCAATTTCAAAGGGTTCCTGTAAGTTTTTGTGGTTAACGGCCTGGGCAGTGGTGTTGACCACCAGTTTCAATGAACTGTCAGGCGCCAGGGTTTGATCAGGGACGAACGTCAGAACCTGATCATCCTGCCATTCAAATCGCCCACCGGTTCTCGGCTCAAATTGGATGGCTCCCTCAACCGATTCCTTGTCCATTGGCTGATTAAAATACAAAGAAATTGGCTGCTGTAAACCAATTTTACTGTTTGGAATGGGAAAAACCTCCACCAGCGCGGGGGGCAGGTCATCTCGCGGCGCGGGCGTGGCCGTGGCAATTTGCTTGGCTATTTCTGTTTCTGGTTGGGCTTTGGGGGTTTCAAATGTCTCTTGCTGTGGCAACTGGCATCCCGCTAACAGACCAGTTATCATGGCAATCGTCAGCAGAATTTGCCCGTAGTAATGGGGAGACCTGAGAAAATTCTTTTTTTTCATCGCTATCTCCTCTAAAAAACTTGGGTCGTCAATAGAACTCCAACGGTCTGCACTTCAGCCCATTGGGGATGGGTTATAAGGACCATCCACCCTTAATTATATAGTCATTTTTTAATTCAGTAACACTTAAAAGCTATTGGTTTGCGATGTTTTGGCTTATCCGGTCAAGAACTTCTTTAAAAGGCTTTGTAAAATCCTCAAGCACAACATCCGCTTTGGATAATTCGGATTCCGGCAATGTTGTTGTGACAGCCACGCACACCATGCCTGCATTTTTCGCGGCGTTGACCCCATGGAGCGAATCCTCGAGTACCCAGCAATTTTGTGGTGAATGCTCTAACGCCTCAGCAGCCCTCAAAAAGACGGCGGGATCAGGTTTTGCCGGCAGATCCTCGCCCGAGACAACCGCGTCAAAATAAGGTGAAAGATCAAATATCGTCAGAAGCATCTTGATATCATCCATTGGGGCAGAGGAAGCGATTGCCTGGGACAGGCCAAGCTCTTTCACATCAGAAAGCCAGCGATCAACGCCCTTCACCAGGCGAACATCCTGGGCAGCCGTCTCTTTGAAAAAAGCTTCCTTCAGGTCAATGATTTCTTTTACCAGGTCGGGGTCTGGTTCAAACCCCATAAGCAAAGGGACAATTTCTTGATAGCTCTTACCAAAATACTTCTCGAATGTGTGTGGTTCCAGAGAAATTCCATGCTGTTTCAGCGCTTTTTCCCACGTATTGTAATGACAGTCCTTCGAATCAAAGATCGTCCCGTTTACATCCCATAGCAATGCTGGTCGATAATTATTCAACTGTTTCTCTCCTTTCAATTGTTGGCTCATCATGCCATCCAGCTTTTAATCCATTGTGATGGGTGAGTTTCCTCCAAGAATTAATCGCAGGGATTGAATTATATCACCCCGTATGACTTTGTTTCCTTTTTCAGACCAACAATCTGGATTATCGTTTAGCGACCGGAACGCAGGCTAACCTGTGCAATAACATCTACCAGCGGCTGTGTGAAATCTTCAAGTATCAAATCGGCATGAGACAACTCAGACGGATTGTGGGTTGTCGCCACCGCCAGGCAAATCATCCCCGCACTTTTTGCCGCTTCAATCCCGTGCAAGGAATCTTCAATCACCCAGCAGTTCTGCGGTAATTGACCCAAAGCATCAGCCGCCTTATAAAAGACGTCGGGCAGGGGCTTTGCCGGTAAATACTCACCTGAGACGACCGCATCAAAATATGAGGTCAATTCGAATTCCGTAAGCAATGTTTGGATATTCTCCATCGGAGCAGAAGAAGCAATTGCCTGTGGAAAGCCGAGTCTTTTCGCTTCGAGCAACCAATCCTCAACCCCCTTCACCAGGCTGACTTCCTGGGCAGCAATATCCCTGAAATAAGTTTCCTTCAGGTCAACAATGTCTTTTTCCAATGCCGGTTCCGGTTTAAATCCCAGGAAATAAGGTAGAGTCGCATGGTTGTTCCGCCCAAAATATGTTTCAAAGGTTTCTTTTTTTAAGTCAAATCCATGCTGATTGAGTGCATATTCCCATGTTTTAAAATGGTTGTCTTTCGTATCAAAGATGGTTCCATCCAGATCCCAGAGAATGGCTGGTTGTTTCATTTTCAATTGTCATGCTCCTTTCAGGTCGCAGTCTATTATACCGGATGGATTACCGCGTGTTTGCTAGAATGGATGGATTGCCAAAAATTAACAAAACAGAGTAAATTGTATCTGTATGGTATACTTGCCGCAGTTAAAAAAACGATAAGGAAAAAACATGAAAGAAGCACTCAGTATCAGTATTGGATCCTCACAACGAAACAAATCTGCCATCATCAAACTCCTCGGAGAAGATGTCCGCATTGAGCGTATCGGCACCGATGGTGATATGAAAGCCGCCCGAGAATTATTTCGGAAATACGACGGAAAGGTGGATGCATTTGGCATGGGTGGAACAGATCTGGCATTGTTTGTGGATAAGAAAAGGTATCTTCTTCATTCAGTTCTCCCACTCATCCAGGATGTTAAACGAACGCCTGTAGTAGATGGGAGCGGATTAAAAAATACGCTTGAAAGCCAGGTTGCAAAAATATTGGAAGAAAATATCAGTGCCTATCTGGATCAGATCGGAAGAAAAGCCCTTGTGACAACAGCCGTTGATCGCTATGGTATGCTGCGTGCTTTTCTTGATTCTGGATTTGATTGTGTGTTTGGCGATGCCATGTTTTCTTTGGGTATCAACCTTCCTGTTCGCAAAGAATCCGGGATTAAGGTGCTGGCTGCCACATTAATGCCTATCGTTGGTCACCTGCCCTTCAAGTGGGTTTATCCTGTAGGTGAAAAACAAATGGAGCGCCATCCCAAATATGGATGGGTGTTTGATTGGGCAAGCGTGATCGCCGGGGATTGTCACTACATTACCCGCTACATGCCCGACCGCCTGGAAGGGAAAGTGATTGTAACCAATACGACTACACCCGCTGACATTGATTTGTTTCGGCAGGCGGGCGTTAAATACCTTCTGACAACCACACCTGTTTATGAGGGACGCTCATTTGGAACCAACATGATCGAAGCTGGCTTACTGGCAGCCAACGGCCACGCCGGGGTCATAGATTATCGTCAACATCAAGATTACGTCCAGATGATGGGCGAGCTCGCCCAGGCTGCTAATCTCAAACCAGTCCTCCAGGTTTTGAATTGATTAAAATGAATGTTGTATTGCTTGCTGGCGGTGAAGTTTCACCGAACGACCCATTATTTACCCAGGCGCCGTTCGGAAAGCGCAGCCTGGTCGATATCCATGGCAAACCAATGGTACAGTGGGTTTTAGACGCACTGTGTGCATCTGAATTTGTTGACCATATTTACATTGTGGGGTTGGGACAAAATGCGGGGTTAACCGCCACAAAACCCACCCATTTCCTGGCTGATCAGGGAGGGTTATTCGAAAACATTCGTGCGGGCACGCTCAAATCTTCCGAGGATCACCCTGGTAACGGTAAAGTAATAATCGTTGCAGCAGATATCCCTGCAATTCAACCCGAAATGGTGCAATGGCTTGTCCAAAAGGTCGAGCAGAACCCGGACAAACTCCTTTATTACTCGGTGGTCTCCCGGGAGACAATGGATGCAAGGTTTCCTGACGCAGGACGTTCATACGTCCGCTTCAGAGATGTCACGGTATGCGGCGGCGATATGAATGTGATTGATCCCGAACTTTTCAAGCAGGATCACTCCATCTGGAAAAAATTGACCGAAGCCCGAAAGAGTCCGGCAAAACAAATGCTCCTGTTGGGCATTGATAGCCTGATCCTGGTCATGTTGAATAGACTTACATTGGACGGTGCAGTTAAAAAAGTTTGTAATAAACTCTCTATTAACGCCAGCGCACTGCTTAACCCTTTCGCTGAAGTGGGTATGGATGCAGATAAAATCCATCAGCTCGAAATTCTTCGTCGCGATCTGGATCCTCAACAATGAAAAAAGAATTACGGCAAATCCTTAATTGGGACGCCAAAATTTCAAAAACACTGCTGTTGCCGGATAATAAATCCGCCCTGGCCTGGATTATGAAAATTTTTGCCCACTCGGCTGATTCCTGGTTCTGGATTTCAGGTCTCATCCTTGTCTGGTTTTTCGCCAAAGGTGCATGGCGAGAACGAGCTCTATTCCTGGCAGCCGGTTTATTCATTATGGCGATTGCCGTCATTCTGCTCAAATTTTTAATCCGTCGGCCGCGCCCCGAAGGTGAGTGGGGTCAGATTTATCGGATTACAGATCCTCATTCTTTCCCTTCAGGTCATGCCGCTCGATCAGCCGCTCTGATGGTCATGGCGCTGGCTTTGGGCCCCCCCTGGTTCGGTGTTGTTACGGCAATCTGGGCGC
>LSQX01338857.1_pt1 | contig 14565 bp, 18 predicted proteins | sample 654561 | NCBI WGS metagenome assembly LSQX01 (sample SAMN04489861, study PRJNA283612) | anaerobic digester metagenome | isolation source: 4 biogas reactors fed with cattle manure at either 37C or 55C with and... | place: Denmark: Kongens Lyngby | collected 2014
CCAAAATGTAAGGTAAATCGGCCTCTCCAACCCCTGTCGGAAGATAGATTCTAGGTTGGATGAAACCACAGACAAAGGCGGTGCCGATCTGATCTGATTCGTAAATATTACCCTTAAGCAGGGTGGCGGGTAATAGTTTCTTTCTTACTTTTATATATGAGACCACACTATAAGCGAGTAGTACCACAATGCCCAGCAGCCAGATAATACTGAAAACTTCAATTGCCGTAGATACAGGGTTGGAGCTGGCTATGCTTGCAGTCGGCTGCAAAAAAGAGTTCATGGCTTGCTCCAAGTTGTCCAAATTGGCCGGCAAGGTTGATGCTGGCGCAGGGTTGGGCATGGATGCCATTACCCCAGCATCATTCGCCGGAGTAATATGAAAAAGCCCTAAAAAACTGAAAGCAGAAGTGAAGGATAGCGGGCATAGGAGCCTGAACAGAACCACCGCCCATAAGGCATAAGAGAAGACCTTGGGCACGTTTCTTAGGAACATGCGCACCAGAACCACTCCGATAATTACCAGCGACGCTGGGATACTCATATCCAATATCGTGGAAAACACTTCCGGTAAGATGCTCATTCAACCGCCTCCTCAATAATCTTCTTCAATTCCTCGGCTTCCTGCTGGGATAGCTTGTGGTCGTCAAGAAAGGCAGTAAGGAATTGGGGCAGCGATCCGCCAAAGGATCTTTTCAGCAGGGCTCTGCTTTCATACTTTTGTACATCTTCACGTTTGACCAGGGCAGTAACAGTTGCCTCCCGGTTCTGAAGAATGCCGCGCTCGCACAGTTTCTTTAGCATGGTATAGGTAGTAGATTTCTTCCATCCCAGCTGATCAGCACATAATCTCACCAGTTCGGTGGAATTAATGGGCTCATTATCCCAAACCAGGACCGCTAATTTATACTCGGCATCAAACAGCTTATGTTTTTCCATAAGAATTACCTCCAAAGGTTTATTGCTATAGACCTTGCAATAAGTCTACTGCAACAGACCACACTTGTCAAATGCATAAACCAAGGGGACGGTTCGAGACCACTGAAAAAGTCTATTTGGGTAAACGGGTATGCATAAGACCGATTATATACCATGAATAAGATACGATATGTATTCCATTCAGCTTTCAATTATGATATGGGCCAAGATAAGGAAACAGGGGGACGTTCTTTTTGTTCCCTTTTGTAATAAGAAAAGGGAACAAAAAGAACGTCCCCCTGTTTCCATTGAAATCCGACCCTGGCTATTTCTCTTTGGGTCAGCTGTTATATTCTTGAATTAATTCAGCAATATGGCAACCATGCCGGAAAAACGGTAAGATATAAGATAATGAGCAATAAGAAGATAGGGGAGGAGTAATACGTGAAGGTATTTGTGTATGGCAGTTTCATGCAAAATGGCCGTTATAATCAGTATTGTTTCCAAGGACAAACTTTCCTGGGTCAAGGTCGTATCGAAGGATATGCAAAATATATCTTGGGTGGCATACATGGCATACTTCCTGAAGAAGGGAAAAGTGTGCAGGGTGAGGTTTATGAAATTGATCAGCCGACTCTGGCCAGGCTGGACTTTCTTATGAACCATGGTCCAGCCTTCACCAGAAGGATGGTTGATGTGGAAATGGAAAACAGAGAGACATTAGCGGCCGAAGTTTATGTCTGGAACGGAAGGATTTAACCGCTGACAACTTATGGTGTCTGACACCTTTTTATTCTTTTCGGAGCCCGGCACTTCGACCAAAAACCTGATGCTGATTGGTGGCAAAAGATTAAGAAAGTGAATGATCTTCAATATCATTGCTATTATTTGGGAGATGAAGAGATGTTTGATCACTTGGATAGAATATGTGAAAAGCCCGGCCTCTATTGTTCCTATACGGCAGAAAGCCTTTGGAATGATCCGTACATATCCCAGCAGATGTTAAAATACCATTTGGATCCTTCAGTGGATCTGGCCTCCCGAAGGCCGGAATTCATTGAGGCATCCCTGGCTTTAATTCAAGAGCGGTTTAACCTGGGAAAAGGAAAATCGGTCATCGATTTCGGCTGTGGGCCCGGGCTGTATACTTCAGCTTGGGCTCAGTTGGGCTGTAAGGTCAGAGGCCTGGATTTCTCGCTTAATTCTATTAACTATGCCAGGGAGGAAGCCGCCAGATCAGGGCTGAATATTGACTATCATTACATAAACTACCTGAACTATCAAGGAAGGGAACCCTTTGACCTGGTTACCATGATTTTTTGTGATTACTGTGCTTTAAACCTTGATCAGAGAAAATCGCTATTAAAAATAATGAGGGCCAGCATGAAAGATAGTGGATACATTTTTATGGATGTACCTACCGAACAGATGTATAAAAACATGAAGGAGAACACCAATTTCGAAATAGCAGACGGGAATGGCTTCTGGTCGCAACAGCGTCACTACATATTTCAATCAACTTTCAAATATGATATGAACCGGGTTGGCTTGGACAAATACACAATCATTCAGGCAGATAAGACATTTGAAATCCTTAACTGGGTTAAGTGTTTTACCCTATCAGAACTCAGTAATGAATTGGCAGCTAATGGTTTGGAAATAGTGGAAGTGTATTCTGATCTCAGAGGCATACCATTCAGTATGGAATCTGATACCATGGCGGTGGTAGCAGGCAAGAAGTGGTAGAGTAAGGAGTTTATATGAATAAAATGAAAAGAAGATGGAAAGGCCTCATTATTTTTGCTGTACTTTTGATGTTTGTATGGATAAACAATACAAGTGCTTTTTGTGACCAGTCCGGTACATATAAGCTACTAGCACATAGGGGATTGGCACAGACTTTTGACATATCGAAAGTGGAATGGGATACTAATACGGCACAAATAATTCACCAACCAGAACATGAGTATCTTGAAAACACATTGGCTTCAATGAAAATAGCTTTTGAATACGGTGCTGATGCAGTTGAATTGGATGTTCAGAGGACAAAAGATGGGAAGCTGGCAGTATTTCATGATTATGAATTATCTATGAGGACAGATGTTTCTGGATCTGTAAATGACAAAACAATGGATGAATTAAAGAACTTAGATATTGGTTATGGATATACGGCAGATGGCGGGAAAACCTATCCTTTTAGAGGAAAGGGGATTGGCTTAATGCCGGAATTGTCTGAAGTTTTGGCAGCTTTTCCGAATCATGAACTGCTAATACATATGAAAGATGATGGTCTGGCGACCGGAAAAATATTGTGGACATATCTTGAAGACATGTCCAATGACAGAATCAAGCAGATAACCATATATGGCAACGAAGATGGAATAGCATATATACGGGAGCAAAACAGCAGTATACGTGTCCTCACCGCAAATCGTTTAAAATCAGCACTAGTAAAATATGAAATACTTGGTTGGACAGGGTATGTCCCGAAGGAACTTTATAATATGGAACTTCATGTACCTTTAAGATATGCAAAGTTTCTATGGGGGTGGCCCAATAAATTGGTTGGGAGAATGAACTCCGTAAATACCAGAGTTGTCATTGTTAAAGGGAATGGTAAATGGTCCGAAGGATTCGATACACTGGAAGCCATGCAAAAGATACCTAAAGGGTACACTGGATATGTATGGACAAACCGCATTGACAAAGTTTCAAAAATGTAAATGGCGGTTTTTAACGGGAGAATCATGGGACCCTGGTCTTCTTTGAGATAGGCGGTGAACTTCTTGAACTGGCAGGGCTCTCGTTTCTACCAGGAAAATCACCGGCAGAGATTCCAACTGCTGCTGACCAGATTGAAGAAGATATGGACTGAATGCTGCACCTGCCGAGTCCCGAGTATCAGTAAAACTAGATCAGCTAGCTATTCATTGGAAAAATCGTCAATCGCTTGAACAGCCGGTTCCAAGGCCAGGCTCTTAATGATAAAGATTTTCGGTAATAATAATTGTATAGCGGTAAGGGAGATTTAATATATGATCGACGTTCGGAACATGACCAAAAAATATGGCAAGCTGGTGGCCAATGACAACATCAACTTGTCAGTAGCCCGCGGCGAGTTGGCGGCACTGCTCGGTCCCAACGGCGCGGGCAAATCAACGCTGATCAAGTCTGTTTGCGGCCTCCTGCGTTTTCACGGTGCCATTACCATAAACGGGCATGAGAATCATACGGTGGAGGCGAAACAGCTATTAGGGTATGTGCCGGAGTTTCCTGTGCTGTACCCGATGCTGACGGTGGCGGAGCACCTGGAGTTCATTGCTAAAGCGTACCGGTTGGAGGCCTGGGAGGAAAAAGCAGAGGCATTGCTTCGCCGCTTTGAGCTGGACGATAAAAAAATGAAACTGGGTAAAGAGCTTTCCAAAGGAATGCAGCAAAAGGTCAGTGTCTGCTGCGCGCTACTGCCCCAGCCTAAAGCTGTGATTATGGATGAACCGCTGGTCGGTCTTGACCCGCATGGAATCCGGGAACTGAAAGCGGTCATTGCTAAGCTCCGGGACAGCGGCTGCGCTCTGCTGGTCAGCACCCATATGATCGAAAGCATGGAGGAAGACTGGGATGTAACCTACATCATGGTCAAGGGCCGGATCGAACGCGTTTGCCGCCGTACGGACCTGGCGGCCGGCCAAAGCCTGGAAGACGTATATTTCACTATCACAGAAGGCACAAGCCAGGAGGACAGGCCATGAACAGTCTTGTTTTTTTGCTGCTAAGAAGCGCCAAGAACACTCTGTTAGAGCTGCGGCGGAAACCGGCCAAGCTGCTCTTATGGGTGCTTGTGATTGCAGGGATTGGCGGTATTTTTATTCTTTCACTATTTACCCGCCAAAACACGGCCGGTGCCCTAGATCTCGTCTGGCTTGAGGGCATCCTGTTCCTATTGATTCTGATTTTTGTAGTGACCTCCATCCAAAAAGGCCTGGCCAACGGAGACGTTATTTTCGACATGAATGATGTCAATTTACTGTTTGTCTCACCAGTTAGCTCCCGTAAGATCCTGATGTACGGCATCGTGCGCATGGGTAAAATGGCTTTCCTGGCGGGCTTTTTTATCCTGTTTCAAAGCAATTCCCTCAGCGTGAGCTTTGGGGTCGGTTTTGATGGGGTACTCCTGGTACTGCTCGGCTTTATGTTGGCTGTCGGTGTGCTCCAAATCCTGTCGCTTCTGATCTACAGCCTGAGCAACGGAAAACCGAGGCGGAAACTGGTGGTTCGAATGCTTGCAGTTGCGGCCTTTCTCCCGCTTATTGTTTATACGGGTGTGCAGCTTGTTGGAACTGGTGATCTTCTTGCGGCACTGGAAAATACGCTGGGTTCGCCGCTGGCCGCTTGGACACCGGTGGCTGGGTGGGCGTCGGCAGGCGTTGTTTCCCTGATTTCCGGAGATATGGGCAGCGGATTCTTATTTCTTGGTCTGCTGGTGCTGTTTGGGGCGCTGCTGATCCTCTATATTGCCTTGAGCAATCCCGATTATTATGAAGACGTGCTGGTTGCTACGGAAACTGCGTTTGAGAGAAAGCGCGTCCTGACCGAAGGGCAGATCAACCCGGAAGCTTCATCGACGAAAAAAGTGAAAGTTGCCAAAACCGGTATCGGCGGTATGGGAAGCAGCACCATTTTTTATAAGCACCTGCGAGAATCGTTTCGTGCCAATTATCTCGGTCTTTGGGGAATGTGGTCCATAATCATGGTATTAGGCACGGCCCTGTTTTCTTTGTTCCTGCGTGGCGAGGACGGCGGGACCCTCATTCTGTTGCAAATCCTGATGTGGATGCAGATTTTCATGATCGGGACCGGGCGCGGGCTCAAAGAGCTTTACATGCATTATATCTACCTGATTCCGGAAAGCTCTTTTCAAAAAATTGTTTGGAGCAACCTGGAAATCGTGTTTAAGGTACTGGTGGAAAGCGTGGCTGCTTTCGGCATCGCAGGCCTGATCATGGGAGAGCCTGTTGGGCTGGTTGCTGCGGCCACCCTGGTTTACATCCTGTTTTCTTTTTTATTGCTGGGCATCAACTATCTTTCCCTGCGCTGGACGGGTACGGACATCAGTGCCGGAATCATGATTTTCATTTATACCATTGCGGTAATCGTTATTATGATGCCCGGCCTGATTGCCGCCATTGTTCTTGGCAGTATGATCGAGGGGATCGGCGTGCTGATCGGACTTGGGGTACTAGCCTTATGGGAATTGCTGGCTGCCCTTGGCTGCTTCGCACTGTCCAAGGGGGTTTTGCACCACTCGGATATGCCTGTACTGGGAACCGGAAAGTAACGGATAGTATGGATATAGTTTTAAGCACTCACCCTGTAAGATAACAGACACCGAAACCGTAAGGAATAACTAGGAGGTGTTTCCATAGTGAGACGCATAGTGTCAGCTTTATTCCTGGTAATAATTGTACTAGTCGGCTTACCCTTAATTACTTTGGCTCAGGGGAAGGACTCTGCTCCCTCTGCCGGGGTAGTTCCTCCATTAACGGTGGAAATAAACGGTTTGAAGGTAAATGCACCGGCTGAAATGGATGTGGCAGAAGGACAGGTGATGGTTCCTTTGCGCTGGGCGGCAGAACAGTTAGGAGCCAGTTCCATAGAATGGGATTCTGAGACTCGCACAGTTACCATCAGAACCGGGCAGGATTTTTACAATCTGGAAAAACTCAATTCCTATGTTAGATCTCTCCAAGATAGCTCCAACGAACAGAATGACCAACTCTGGCCACTTCCCGCCAGAGTTAGAAACCTTCCTTTATCCCATGCCGTTCCCAACCTGGAACAGGTCCTAGAACTCGATAAATATAGAGGGCATTCAAAACAATCAACTCTGCCCCATGACCCAATATACATACGTATAATTAGTGAAGATAGCTCTTATGAACATGGTTCGTTTGTATACAGCGCCGAAAACCGCCAGAACCATTATTATCTGCCCATGGACTGGTTGGAGTACCTATTCCATGCCTCAGCAGATTACAATGAGGTTGCCAATGTACTCTCTATTCAGCCCCCTGATGTGAATCAAGTTAAATCTCAAATCGCCTGGGCAGAAAATGCTCTTGTGCCAGTTAGTGCCGAGGAAGCCTTAAAATTATGGGGCCGAGGCCTGCAAACTCGCATTGGAGCTTTACAATATGCAGCCTTATCACCCCAGCTGCGCCAGAAGGCAGATAATAGCTACAATGTTCGCCAAACCTACTGGGTTACCGGTTTTTCCAGCCCCTGGGCGGGACCGATAACCATTACTAGTCAGGATAAAGTAAGCGACACCAGGATTGAATACACCATATCTTTTCCGGAAATAACTTCTGCTGCGCCTAACACCACCGCAACAGAAAAACTGGTGATAGAAAAGATTCCCTATGAGAGCGGGGAAGGCTGGTTTATAACCCAAATACTGCAGGCCAGTGGCTATGGAATAATTGGTGCTGATATTGATGCCAATATGTCTAAAGAGCTGGAACATGTTAAGAATAATTTTTATGAGACTATTAGCTATGATCCCGGCCAGGATTTACTAAGTTTCACCATACCCCAAACCATACCCTCCGGCTATAAGTTTTATCTTCATATTAGCGGTCGTATGTTCATGGGTGATAACACCAATGGTATGAGCTTTCATGCCTTTGATAAGGAAAGTCAAGACTTCACTTGGAAGAAGGGGAGAACCTATACGTATTCGCTGCCATCCGCAACCCTGGATGAGTGTATTATAGATTTTGGTTTAATTGACTGTAATAATCAGGAGTTTTTAACAACTGTGCAAATCTCAGCTTATGGAAATAAAACCTTATCTCTTTGCGCCAAGGTTTTTTAATATTTCGTGATAGCGTTTTGTTCCCAATGCACTTGGTTCACCCTTCTTACAGAAAGAAAGTCCGCCCAACTTTTGGTTAACACGCTCAACCACAATCTGTCCATCGGCCATTTTGGATTCCAGTGCTTTCAAGGCTTCAAGAAACCGCTTGTCATCCTTGGCCCGGTTATAGAACGATAAAACATAGACATAAACAAAAAGGTTGTAATTACGGAAGGGATATTCGGTCTGCATGAATAGTGTTCCAATTCCATAGTGGCATGGGCCAATGGGCTGCCTGATGGTCCAATGGGCCAGCAAAAAATCCACCGCCCGGTCCAGGGCCTGCTCTTGGTTGAGATAGTTGCTAAAACGAAAAGCATCCAGGGCGGTCAGGGTGGGTAAGGGGTTGGAATACTCTGTTTCCGGGCCGCGGCCAAAGCTGAATTTATTGCAGCGCCAGCCTCCGTCTGTATACTGAGTATCCAAAAGATGCTGGAATGTTTTTTGCAGCCTGACATCGGCGGCATACCCCAGGTGGCAAAGTACGTTGGCGGCGTTGATGGTATGGCATGGGTAAATAGCGCCTTTCGGGTACACCTTAAAACGTCCATCTTCCCGCCAGGTGCTGAATATCAATTCTACCGTTTCTTGCAGCAAAGGTTCGGCTGTTTCCATACCTAATTCCAACAGAAGAAGCACACTCTCCAGAGTTGAAAATGGAGCTCCTTTCATCAGTCTTTGGTCAGGTGTAGTCCAATAGTCGGCGCCATTATCATATCTATGTGACAATATCGCTTCAAGATCCGATGAATATAGGTTCTCTACCGCCATTTCTGCCCCTCCTTCCGATATAGATATTTGATCCAAGAAAGAAAACCCCCTGGAATCTTACCGGGAGGTAATATGAAGGAAAATTAAATGGTTTCTAAAGGAATATTTATCTTACTATCAGGTAATGTATTTCGCCGGAAGTGTTTTATATCCCATTGCTGCTACGGCCTGAGAGATGGTTTGCAATCCAGGAGTTACCATCTGCTTGGATATCCCAAAAGCCAAAGATTTACCTTTGCCATCAAAAACCGTTGCCTCGGCCAGGCAAACCGTTCTTCCGGCCTTTATGCGTTTGCCTTCAACTACCAGATGACCGTTTTTTACTGGAGCTAAATTATCTACCGTAACATCGAGTGAGATCAGGCCTGAGTCTTCATCCATATCGCAATAAACTGCCCAGTAAGTAACTGTATCTATTAATGAAGAATATACCCCACCATGAACTCCTCCGAATGGGTTAAGGTGTTTCTCCTGCAGGTCCAGCTCAACCCTGGCATAGCCTAGTCCCATTTCGCTGACCTTCATAGAGAGCAGCTTAAAGAAAGGTCCCTGGTTGATTAAGTCCATCACCGCTTTCAGGTGTTCGGGATTTAGCGTCTTCATAATAACCAACCTCCTTTATTTAGTTAATTAGTAAATAGAAGCAATCCGAACGAGCGCACGCTTACTAATCTGCTAAAAAAGAGCTCACAAAACAACTGTCTTATCAGCGGGTGTTTAATAGCCCGTTGGCCAGAGTTTCATGAAAAGAAACCACCATTTCTATCATTTCTTCCTTTGTTATGGCCTTAAGAACAACCCATTTGTATAATAAAAATTTTTCGATGGCTAGAATAGAGTGAGCAATAGGAGAGGCTGGAATATTACGAAAAACACCAAATTTAATGCCGTATTCAATATTACGGGTATAAAACTCTATTAGTCTATCTTCAAACTGTTGCAAACATTGGTCAATCGGCGTACTGGCTCCCGCCACCCGGCTGTATATCTCGGATAAAGCTTCGTTTTGAGTAAATACTTCCATGGTCACTCGTTTTGTTTCTACAAACCTCACATAAATATCCGTTTCCTGTTGGTAATAATCTTTTATGCTAGAAATAATTTTATCTGCAAACTCCTCAAGGAGGGCCTTAAGAACATCCTCCTTGTCTATGAAATAATTATAGAAAGTGCCAGTACCAATTTCCGATAAGACGATGATATCGCGGATAGATGTGTTGAAATATCCCTTCTCAATAAATAATATAACGGCACTTTCTAATAGCTTCTGCCGCCTTTCCTTATTTTGTTTGGTTTTCGCAATAGGCATTCAAATTCCTCCGAGTGTACGTTCGTTCACTATTATTATTAAATGAAGCTAGCAATTTGTCAATAAATAATTGATAAAAACTGTTAGTCCCTTGGCTTACTCAAGATTTCGACCCACCTCGGCCAGCAGTCCCGGGCAAATGAAAGACTCTACGGCTTCTGATTTCCGGTAGGTACTACTTTTCGATATCTATAATAGTTTTATTGGGCATACATACCGCAATATCGCCATATTTGGTCAACCATCCGGTATGGACACATATTTGTTCGGGACAATCCGATTTTTCAAATCTTATTCGGTCTTTTTCCACTTTAATGATATTATGATAATCCCCAGAGACTGTTATTGTTCGGGGCTCTTTTACAGTACTCAGGTCTATGCGTTCAATAACTTTATTATTCTGGATGACAACTGCTGTAATATTATCACTTTTTCCCAGTATATTGATGAAAAGCAAAGCGGCCAAGCTGATCACGATTATTATTCCAATGAGCAAGATATCATTCTTTTTCATCCAAGACTACCTACTTTCTAGAAAGAAATCAACGAACCTGTAGCAACCGGGTTAAAATATTCATTTTACTAAATCAACCTCAAAAATGTACTTAAAGAAGCTATTTCGTTTACAGCAATCAGGGGACCTGTCCCTTTGATTACTCCCCGGATAACTGCCCCCCTCCACCGGTCTTCTGAATATATTTCAGCAGACCTTTTAATAAAAGCCCGGTTATAATTCCGCTGGGTATGGAAAAGAGCAGCATAAAAGGTAAATAGTAAAAAATACCAGGCTGATTGATGATCAATGCGGCCATTAACAACTGCCCTATGCTGTGGGCGATGGCTCCGGCAATACTTACTCCTATCACGCTTAAAACCGGGAAAACACGGAGTAAGAGTATCATCATACAAGTGGCTGCCATGGCCCCGGAAAAGCTCAGGAAAAAGCCTACCCCGAAAAGGGTTCCGTTTAGAAGGGACCCTAGTATGGTGCGTAAAGCCACTATATTTAACGCAGTTTTAAAATCAAAAAGAACTAAAGCCAGTAAAGTGATGATATTGGCCAAGCCTAGCTTCACCCCGGGAATAGGAATAGGATTGGGTAATAGACCTTCCAGGTAATGAAGAATTGTGGCTTGGGCCACCAGCATGGCAATTAAAGCAAGTCTTTTGGTAGACACTATAATTTTCCCTTCCCGCCGGAAATAATTCGGATCAGTTCTAATCCAGCCTCATTTATATTTTTTATGTCGTTATTGGGCTTTATGCCCCTGGCATTTAAGGCGTATGCCACTTGAAGATAGTCAGGAAGCTCCAAGCGGAATTGGCTCAGGATATCTATTTTGCTTAACAGTTCCTGGACTTCTCCATGAAAAACCAGGGCACCCCTTTCCAGAATGGCAATTTTATCGGCCAGGGCCAAAATATCTTTTAGATTATGGGAAATGATTATGGTGGTTTGGGTTTTCTTTTCCTGCCGGGCTTTTATAATCTCCAGCATTAAATTTTGTCCCAAAGGATCCAAACCCGCCATTGGTTCGTCTAAAACCAGAACCTCAGGTTCTAAGGCCAGGATCCCGGCTATAGCTATCCTTCTTCTTACTCCTCCGCTGAGCTTCACCGGTGACAAGTTTACCATGGAGTCAGGAAATATACCGACTCTATCCAAAGCTTCAAAGACCCTGGTTTTTACTTCCGATTCACTTAAGCCCAGGTTGCGCGGGCCATAAGCAACTTCATCATAAACATTGGATTCAAATATCTGCTGTTCCGGATATTGAAAAACCAGTCCTACTTTTTTCCACAGATCATGCCTTAATTCCTTGATATTGGTATCGATACCGCAAACCGTTACCTGGCCCCCAGTTGGATAAATCAAGCCATTCAGAAGCTTGGCCAGAGTAGATTTGCCCGATCCGTTCCCGCCAAATAGGCCCAGTAATTCACCCTGATTCAATGAGATATTAATATTTTTCAATGCCTGCTGCTCATAAGGTGAGCCCGGTAAATATACATAGGATAGATCTTTAATATCAATTATTTTTGACATATCTTTTCTACCAGTTGGGGAATAGTCGAAGTATTATCGTCAATTCCATATCCTTCTTCCTCTAATTGCTGTATCAATTGGTAAAGACCAGGCGGTTTTAAGCCAATGGCAGTCAGCTTTTCCATATCCGCGTAGACTTCTCTGGGGGTTCCCTGCATATATATGAAGCCTTCATGTAAAACAATTAATCGGTTGGCGTCCAGCAAATCTTCCGGATTATGGCTTATTAAGATGATAGTAATATGATTCTCTTTATTGATCTTGCGCAGATGTTCCAGAATCTCCCACCGGCTAACCGGGTCCAGCATAGATGTAGGTTCATCCAGGACCAGATAGCTGGGCTCCATGGCTAAAACAGAGGCCAGAGCAACTTTTTGTTTTTGTCCGCCGGAAAGCAGATGAGGGGCATGATACCTCATGTCCTGCATGCCCACGATTTCCAAGGCCCAGCTCACCCGCTTATTCACTTCGCTGGGTGATAGGCCTAGATTTTCTGGACCAAAGGCGATCTCTTCCTCAACTACTGGACAAATTAGCTGGTTGTCAGGGTTTTGAAATACGATACCAAGCAATTGCCGAATTTCCCTGATTTGCTCGGAAGAATCTACATCCATACCGTTGACTAATATCCTGCCCAGGCTAGGTTTAAGTAAACCATTCAGTAATCTGGCCAGGGTTGATTTCCCTGATTGGTTTAAACCTAAAATACCGATGTATTCTCCCTCATGTATAGTCAGGTTAATATTCGTAAGGGCTGCTTTATACGAATCAGGGTTTTTGAATTCTTTACCAACATTAATTAATTGAATTCCATGGCCATTCATTATAAGTCTCCTTAATTAAGCTCACCTTTATTATGTGATAACTAGTCCAACTAATAAAGCAACTGCCATAAAAATTATTAGATAAATATCAACCGCTTTATATTTTAAGTTTCGCATACGGTATTGATTGGGATTTCCGGTATAGCATCTGCTGTCCATGGCTTCTGCCAGATCCTCAGCCCTAAGCAGTGAAGATGCCAACAAGGGTATTAAAATGGCCAGGTAACTTTTTAGATTGGTTAATATTTTCGGTGAATCAAAATGGGCTCCTCTTGACCTTTGGGCATCCTTGATGGTAATTGACTCTTCCACCAGCGTCGGTATAAAACGAAAGGAAATGCTGATAATGGTGGTAAAATATTGCACTGGAATTTTGATCTTGTTTAACGGTAATAATAAAAATTCCAGGCCCGCTGATAATTTCATGGGAGTGGTAGTCATCAACAGGATGATGGAACCCAAAAATAATATTACCAGGCGCAACAAATTGATTAAACCAATCATCAATCCCTCCTGGGTAACACTTAAGGCTCCTAATTGAAAAACCGCTTCTCCCTGGGTAAGGACTGCTTGAAAAAGAAAAGTGATCAGGAGCAGATACCTTATGCCGCGCATACTACGCCAAAATGAACTGAATGGTATTCCGGAACATTTTATGCCAGTCAGTATCAAACCCAAGAGGAAAAGCAGATACCAGAAGTTGTGGTTGCTTAATATCCCAATAACGGCCAAGATGCAGCAGATGATCTTAGTCCGAGGGTCTAATAAATGTATCAGCGAATTTCCATGCACATATTGTCCCAGTTTAATCTCATTCATAATCAATCCCCGCAAAGCTAGTATATGACATGAAGGAAACAGTTCATGAATCCATGAAAACAGTTCCCTTCATGTCTTTTCTTATCATTTTAAGTCTTGTCTTTATCCCTATAGCTGATTGTAAATCTGGCTTTGATACTAGTTTATACTAGATGGTCTTAGTATACTCTACAGCATGAATTGCACTGTTTCTGCCGGTGAAGAGTGAAATACCCTGACAAGACCCAGGTATATTCAAGCCGTAGGTATCTCCAGTATAACCGTCGCAGTCCATTCCTGCCGCATATAAGCCTTGGATGGGCTGATATTCTTCATCAAGCACTTCGTTTTTGATATTGACTCTTATACCACCCATGGAGTTAAGATTCAGGACTTTGATATGGAATGCATAAAACGGACCGGTTTTAACTTCATTGAGATACTTGGATTCTTTGCTGTAGTCCATATCTTCGCCATTGGCACAGAATTCATTATAGCGGTCGATGGTGGCCAGGAAGGTATCCTTGTCGACCCCTAGTTTATCTGCAAGTTCCTCTAAAGTATCAGCTTTGAAAACATTAACATCTTTTCTTTCCAGGGCTTTTTCCAGTTCTGCTGGCAGGTCAACCAATTTGGTACCGGGGAGGACATAGGCTCCAAAACCATTATAGCAACCTTCGTTGACCATTTTATTCAGCAAATTGCTGTCTATAACTGAATAGGTGGTAGGTTGTGTCCCGACCGCATTGGCTGCGCGGGTATAATGGAAAATTACATCCTCATTAACATACCTTTCCCCGAATTTATTGACCCAAAGGCTTGGTTCCATAGCAGCTGCTGAATTGATATGGGAATGGACTGAATACTTCTCCAGGGTAAGACCGATTTTACTGAATATAGCCCAACCGTTGGAAGCTGCTCCAACTGCCCGGGCCATTTTTATTCCGTCTCCGGTATGCCCGGGTGTTCCGCCATTAACCAC
>LSQX01080596.1_pt1 | contig 14563 bp, 14 predicted proteins | sample 654561 | NCBI WGS metagenome assembly LSQX01 (sample SAMN04489861, study PRJNA283612) | anaerobic digester metagenome | isolation source: 4 biogas reactors fed with cattle manure at either 37C or 55C with and... | place: Denmark: Kongens Lyngby | collected 2014
TATCTCACAAAATATAGAAAAAAAATTTGTCCGCTTATTTCAGTCCGGTGAGTTTCTTGATCTCGTTTAGCTTGTTCAGGGCTTCAATAGGGGTCAGGTTATTTATATCCAGATTAGCAATCTCATTACGTATCTCTTTTAGTACTGGATCATCGAGCTGGAAGAAGCTCAACTGTATCCCCTCCCGTTTTTCTCCTATTTCTCCCAGGGGCTTGGCAAGCTTTTCATCTCCTTTATTGTTTTCAAGTTTTTTAAGTATCTCCTCTGCCCTTTTGGTAATTGACCGTGGCATACCAGCCATGGCAGCCACATGTATTCCGAAACTGTGATTGCTGCCCCCTCTGGCCAGTTTACGCAGGAATATCACTTTCTTCCCCATCTCCTTTACTGAAACATTATAGTTTTTAACCCTGGAAAAAGAATTTTCCATTTCATTCAGTTCATGGTAGTGGGTTGCAAAGAGAGTTTTTGCCTTTGCCCGGGGATGCTCATGAAGGTATTCAACTATTGACCAGGCTATTGAAATGCCATCATATGTTGATGTTCCCCTTCCCAGCTCATCAAAAAGAATCAGGCTGCGGTCTGAAACATTATTCAGTATGCTCGCGGCCTCGTTCATTTCAACCATAAAAGTCGACTCACCCAGTGAAATATTATCGGAGGCGCCTACACGGGTAAATATCTTGTCTACAAAACCTATTTTTGCAGATTCAGCCGGCACAAATGACCCTGTCTGGGCTAACAATACTATCAGTGCTGTTTGTCTGAGAAGGGCAGATTTTCCGGCCATATTGGGACCTGTAATAATTATGATCTGTTGCTCTTCATTGTCGAGCAAGATGTCATTTGCAATATATGACTCACCAATAGGCAACTGGTGCTCAATTACCGGATGACGCCCGTTTTTTATATCAATGACTGTGCTTTCGTTGACCTCAGGTTTGTAATAGCCATAGGCTGAAGCACATGAGACAAATGATAACAGGCAGTCGATCTGTGCCAGGACATTGGAGTTCAGCTGAATTGCAGGTATGTACTCTGATAGGGCCAGGATCAGGGCATCGAATAGTTTTGTCTCAAGTAGCTGTATCTTCTCTTCAGCCCCCAGAATTTTTGATTCATATTCTTTCAACTCTTCCGTGATGTAACGCTCGGCACTTACAAGTGTCTGTTTGCGCATCCAGTCTGCCGGCACTTTATTCTTGTGAGTGTTCCTGACTTCAATATAATAACCGAACACGTTGTTAAATCCGACTTTTAAAGAAGGGATACCGTGTTTTTCACTTTCGCGTTTTTGTAGGGAGATTAAATAATCTTTTCCGGAATAAGCTATATTTCTGAGTTCGTCAAGTTCTCCGGATACTCCGGGAGAAATTACTTTTCCTTTATTTATTGCTGTTGGAGGATCTTCAACAATCTCTTTTTGTATTCTCTCGCGGATCAGGCTGCAGGGATTTAATTGCTCTGCAAATCTTTTCAGGGTTTCATTATCACAAGCGGCACATGCATTTTTGATCGGAAGTAGAGAGTTCAGGGCATTTTTTATATGAGCAGTTTCACGGGGGTTTATACGGCCGGCGGCAATCTTTGATACCAGTCTTTCCAGATCACCAATATGCCGGAGGTTGTCTTCCAGGTTTTCTTTTAATTCAGGGTTCTTAAGAAAAAATTCCACTACTTCCAGTCTTTCATTAATGGCACCTGTGTTTTTTAGCGGCAGGGCAATCCATCGTTTAATCAATCTTGAACCCATTGGGGTTATAGTCTTGTCGATAACCTCTATCAGGGATTTGCCCCCATCCTGTATAGGGTTGAATAATTCAAGGTTACGAATAGTAAACCGGTCGAGCCAGACATAATGCTCCTCCTCAATTCTGCTCAATCCTGTAATATGACTGATCTGGTTATGTTGGGTAATGTCCATATAATATAAGACAGCTCCCGAAGCAATAATGGAGAGTGACATATTCTGTATGCCATAGCCCTTGAGTGAGACGGTTTCAAAATGTTTAGTCAGACGGTCAGTGGCTGCATCAATGGTATATATCCAGTCATCAAGATTGTTTGTATAGTACTTATTGCCGAATATTTCATTGAACTCCTCTCCTTTTCCTTTCTGAAACAATACCTCTTTAGGCTGAAAGGAATTGAGAAGTTTATCTATATATTCAAAGTTTCCTTCTGCAGTGAAGAATTCTCCTGTTGAAATATCGAGGAAAGCTGCCCCGGCCATATTTTTTTCAAAATGTACTGAAGCAAGAAAGTTATTTTCTCTGTTTTCCAGGAGATTGTCATTAATGGAAACGCCCGGAGTAATTAGTTCTGTAATTCCCCGTTTTACAATTTTTTTTGTCAGTTTAGGATCTTCGAGCTGTTCGCAGATGGCTACCCTTTGTCCTGCCCTGACCAGTTTGGGGAGATATGTGTCCAGTGCATGGTAAGGGAATCCTGCAAGTTCGACATAGCTGGCTGCACCATTAGCCCTTCTGGTAAGTGTGATCCCAAGGATATCTGAAGTTTTAATGGCATCCTCTCCGAATGTTTCGTAAAAATCACCTACCCTGAAGAGTAAAACAGCATCGGGATGTTTTCCCTTGATTTTGTAATACTGCTTCATCAAGGGCGTTTCAACGTATTTTTTTTTCTCCTCCATTACCCCCAAAAATATAAATTTTTAAGGGTTATTTTCCTATTAATATTATTATTCAGGATTTTCTCAATTATTTAAAAGTAGAGTTAGAAGATTTTAATGAAAGAGGATCTCTATAATTTTGAGCATTTAAATTATTTATCCTTTTAGAAGAAGAAAATATGAAATTTCACCACCAAAATCAGTAAAGAAAGCTTTAACTCGTAATCAATTAAAGCAATTGTATTAAACAAAACCAGCTATATCTGAACAAATTAATAAGGTTTAATCGGACTAAGGATTACCTTTAAGACAGATTGCATATATATAACGAAAAACAAATAACAAGAAAAAACGCAGAATACCAACAGCAAATGCAGGGTTGCAGTGGCTGAAAAAATTGATTCAGTGAGGAGTTGTGATTTTAATGTTGGGGAGGTTCATCCGGGGTCAGCTTGTTTTACTAATAATTTCCAGTTTGGAACGATTGGTAATGACAATACACCTTCCATCCAGTTGCAATATCTCCTCCTTTTCAAATTCTTTTAGAAATTTAATTGCACTTTCGGTGGAAATGGAGGCAAAATCAGCAATTTCCTGGCGGGTAAGAAACTCAAAAACATCTTCCTTTAAATATTCTTCCTGTGATAAATAAAGTAATGCCGAAGCCAGCTTTCCTCTCATTTGCTTATACGATATATTTCTGATCAGCTCCAGTAAATGTCGCTCATTGCGGTAATTTTTTGATGTAACGTCAAGCGCAAAGCCCGGATTTTGAAGTAATACCTCGGTCAGACTCTCTTTTTCAATCATGCAGATTAACGAATCTTTAAGAGCCTGTGCGGAATAAGTATGAATTTTTTCGCCAAAAACAGATGAAAATGCAAGGAAGTCGCCGCTTTTGGCCAGGCTGATATTGATCTGTTTTTCGAAGCCGGTTTGTAAATATACTTTTACCAGTCCGCGAACAATAAAAATAATATATGGTGCAAAAGCTCCCTGCTTAAAAATTGTTTCCCCCTTCAGGTAAGTAATCTGTGTTTTGTTCTTAATCAATTCACTGAAATCAACCTGAAGCTGTTGCATCCACCATTCCGGATTTTGATGATTTATCGTCTTTTCTTTATCGTTGTTTTTCATTATTGATTCACAAAACATGTTACAAAAGTATCAAAAACTGTTAAAACTGTCTTATGACAGGAAAAAAACTGAAATATTTCAATTGAGAATCTTTCGTATGCCATGGCCAACTTTTACAATCACATTAATCGATCAGCTATTTTTGCACCAGTATTTTTCAAACGATATGAAGCGCATAGCAATACCTGTAACAAATAAACTTTTAAGCGAATATTTCGGGAAGTGTAACCACTACGAGATTTTTGAAATTGACGGGAATGTGGTGGGTCGGCATAATGCTGTTATGCCCGAAGGAATCAGTCCTGATGAACTTCCGTCATGGCTTGAGAAGCAGGGTATAACTGATGTTATATCGTTTAAGGTCGATAGTCAGATTATTCATTTTTTTTCTTCCCGCAAGGTTAATCTTTTTGTGGGTGTGCCACAGGAAGAGCCGGGAAAACTTGTTGAGGCCTGGCTGGAGGGCAGACTGGAGTCTGATGAAAAAATTATAAATGAAATTACCAGAAGTAAATATTGAAGTTTAATTAATTAAAAAGTTAAGTCATGAAGAGATTACAAACAAATCTGCACGAAATTGAAACCGCAGCAGAATTGGAGAAGATGATTGAGGAAAATGAAAATGTAATGGTATGTTGTGGCCGTATGGGGCCGATGTGTATTCCGGTATACGATATTATGGAAGAGTTGGAAGAGGAGCGTACCGATGTAAAATTTGCTGTAATGGCATTTGATAATCCGGAAGCAGATGTAATCCGCAATGCACCAGAGTGTCGTGATTTTATGGGATTGCCGTTCACGATGTATTATAAGAATAGCAGTGTTGCTCATGCCACCAGCAGCATTCAAAATATGCAGCAAATTACTTCAGTTCTGGACGAACAATTTGCAGAAAAAGTATAAAACCAGTTGGAAGCAGTCTGCGCAAGCAATTGCCCGGACTGCTTTACTTTAATTTATTTAGTATGGATGACATTTTTGATGTTATGATCATTGGAGCTGGTGCTGCCGGGCTGACTGCAGGGATTTATGCCTCCCGTGCAAAACTTTCAACAGTAATTTTAAATGAAGGCGCTGTAGGCGGACAGATGGTGCTTACTGAAGAAATAGCCAACTATCCCGGAGTGCCCGCTACAAAGGGGTATATGCTGGCCAATACTATGAAGCAACAGGCCAAAAGCTTTGGTTGTAAGATAAAATCCAATGTTAAAATTGACCGATACCATTTTGACGGGAAAGTAAAGCGTGTGGAACTGGAAGACGGCCGTGTATTTCAGGCTAAATCTGTTATTCTTACTCCGGGTGGCAGGCCACGTTCTCTGAATATTCCCGGAGAAGACCGGTTTAAAGGTAGTGGTATCTCCTATTGCGCCACCTGTGACGGAGATTTCTTTACCGGAAAGGAAGTTGTGGTTGTCGGCGGGGGAAATGCTGCTCTCGAGGAGGCTGTTGCACTGACGCAATTTGCTACAAGAGTAACAATTGTCCACCAGTTTGATCATTTTCAGGCTTTTAAACATGCTGTGGATGAAGCAGAAAAAAATTCTAAAATAAATTTCATAATGGAGTCGGAGCTGCGTGGATTTTACGGGAATGGAAAACTTGAAAAAGTGGAGATTGAGCATTTGCCTACCGGGAAAAAGTCCGAAATAAAAATAGATGGGACGTTCATCTTTGTCGGATATCAACCTAATACTGAAAGCCTGACCGATTTAGTTCAACTTAATGACCGAAAAGAGATTATGGTGGATTCAGATATGAAAACAAATCTGGAAGGTGTTTTTGCTGCAGGTGACTGTATAGCAAAAAAATACAGGCAGGTGACAACTGCTGTTGCCGAAGGGACCATAGCGGCGTTGAGTGCATCAAAATATTTAGCTGAATAATTATAGTAATTTTCCGGGAATACAATTTTATACGGCTGGAAGGGAAAAAATTACTTGTTTCTGCAGGTTTTATGGTCTCAGGACGGGATCTTCCAACTGCTGACAATCCTTACTTACCGGTACAACGAAGGAGCAGTTTCCACAAGTGGATTTTTTGGTTCATTTTCAGGATACTGCCACCATGGAAAAGATAGTCGTACAGGAAGCGACAACAAATACAAAAATATAAATGCATACCTGATACATGGTAAACTGGGTTACCGGGAAGTGCAGAGCAGCGAACTTTTTGAAAGCGGAACAAATTACCCGGGATGGGTAATGTTAATTGTAAAACCCGCTTTTTTTAACAAAAAAAATAAAAAATATAAAATATGGCAAAAGAACAAGTAAAAGTAAAATGGTTGGACAAAATGGCATTTTCTGCTGAAGTGAACGGTCATGAGATTGTGCTGGATGCTGCAGAAAAGGTAGGAGGAGAGGACAGAGGACCCCGTCCGAAACCACTTATGCTTGCGGCGCTTGCAGGTTGTACCGGTATGGATGTTATTTCCATATTGAAAAAGATGCATATAGAACCCGACTATTTCAATGTTTACGTTGAAGGTGACCTTACAGAAGAGCATCCAAAACATTTTTCGAAAATGCATGTGATTTATGAATTTAAAGGGAAAAATTTGCCTCTGGAAAAACTTAAAAGGGCAGTTAGTCTTTCCGAAGAGCGTTACTGCGGGGTAAGTGCTACTTACCGTGAGGCAATGGAGATGACTTCTGAAATCAAAGTAATCGAATCATAAAAGTTCATTATTATGTCTGCAACACTTATTATCATTGTTGGTGCTTTGGTGGCTTTAATTGGACTGATTACGTTCAATTTTTACCGGATGAAGAATGCCAAACCTGTTACTGACAGCCAAAAAATTGTAGTGCTCGGAAAGAAAAATTTTCAGCCTGTTGTTCGTAGGGGGATTACCCTTGTGGATTTCTGGGCTCCCTGGTGTAATCCATGTAAAGTAGTGGCTCCCATTCTGAATGATATTGCTGAATCGGAAGAAGATATCACCATAGGAAAGGTGAATGTGGATCAGCAGCAATTTTTGGCAAGGAAATTTAATGTACGCAATATTCCTACCTTGATAATGTTTCAAAACGGAGTAGAGGTGAAGAGGTTTGTGGGGGTAAAAACCAGGAAATTTTTACTTAAGCAGGTTGATGAATTAAGGGCCTGAATCCGCTATATTTTTTTTATTAGTCCCGGGGTTGATATGGAATTACAACTGTTTCTCCAGACAGCAGGTAGCCTTCTTTATCTGTTACTTTACCCTGAACTCATATCGTTATTGTGAAGAAAAATTTTCTTCTCTGACTTCCTGTTGAAAGCCTGCCATAACCGGTGGTTGTTTTTCATTAAAGGTCAGTTTTCTGAAGTTCTTACTTTAACATTTTCCTTTTAGCAACCAGTATAATAAATATAAAATTGAAGGAACCAGGAAAATAGGAAGTATAAACACATAACGGGATCCCTGGATGGGACTAACTACAGCCAGCCCAATGCCAAAACAGAAAATAGTCGGCTTGCAGGGGCTCGAACCCTGGACCCGCTGATTAAGAGTCAGCTGCTCTGCCAACTGAGCTACAAGCCGGAGTGACGGCAAAATTAGTAAAAAATATTGGTTTTCCTGGCGCAAAAGCTGGCGCAAAAATTCAGAACATAGTTTACCATCACACATCATTTAATACAGGAATAAATTTCCTTTATCCGGTCATTGTCCATGGCTCCGATATAATGATGTGACCAGAATGTTACTATGCCCCGGTCACATCCCGATATTATTCTACCAAAACCTCATTTACTCCACAATTTATTTGGTTGGAATATATTTCCATTTTCCTTTGTAACCGGTCTGAGGTTCTTCGGGATGCTGTACATATAGATTTACACCACATAACTGGTGGATAATGAAATGCTCAACGGCGTTTAATTCAGTGAATGGAATGAATGATATTATTTAGCGTTTGAATTATTTTATCAAATCGTTTCACTTGGTCTTCATAAAATAAATTTCCGATAACTGCTTCCTGCAAAGCATGATTTTCAAGAATGTTTTTGAACGCTTTTTTCAGAAAAAGTTGAACATCAGGGTCAGCTTTCAGAATTAACTTTTCCAGGTTTGTAGTGTAATTCAGCAGGTAAACAATATCTTCAAAATCGTGACTGGTTCTTGGATCTTTGAATCCCCGGTCAAAAAATGCATCGAATTTGGCAGCCAAAAACCAGGGCAGGCGAAGGATTTTTACCTCCACTTTATCAATATGTACGGTTTGCAAATGATGGAATCCGGGTTCAAACCAGCGGTTTGCAGGTGCCCATCCCACCGCTTTTGTTGACATAACATCCACCTTAATATCCTGAAAACGGAAACGGCAAATGACATTGTCTTCCGACGTTTGAAAAAATCCTTTTTCTGTAAGCAACTGCCGAATTCTTTCCAGTTCAGAGAAAGTGGCTATTTGCAGGCTGATATCTACATCTTTGGTAGGTCGAACATCTTCGGCTGCGGGGTCGTCGATATACAAACTTACCACAGCACCACCAACAAAAACCGCATGGGTGTTTAGTTCGCCCAACCCTTTTGCAATAGTTTTTACTGCCTTTTTGTTTATTAGGGTGTTCTTCATTGAATCCTCCATTTTAATTCTTCGATGGCCATATTCTTTTCACGAACTTTTCCCACCCGCAAGCTATCACACAAAGCCATAAGTTGATAAAATTCATTATCCTTTAAACACGCTTCCGGAACTTTGGGGTGCAGCGGTTCGATTGCCTGCCCTCGTACATTTCCTTCTTCGTAAGGCCATACAAAAGGTTCCTCGCTGACAATTACATTATTCAATGGTGGTGCAGAGTGTGCCGTTGGAATGCCGCGTACCAGTGCACCTGGTTTTTGTGGATAAACATAGCGAAGGCCAAATTCAAGAAAATCGAGCAAAGCCAGTTTCATCAGTCTTTTTTTATCGGGGAATAACAAACCGGCAATGACCGACCGGTGGAGGCTTTCACTGACTTCGCTGGCGCTGATACCCAGTTCAAATGAAAGGTCTTTCATTAGCCATTCGCGGTTCCCCCTGGCTAATATTTTTAGTAATATTACAATATCATGCGGCCGCATTCCGCTGTGTTTTTTCATGTAATGCTCATTTTTCGAGTGACAAATATACAAAATTAATTAATTCGCGATTCGCGATTCGCGAATTGAACTTTTATCTATGTAAATCTAAATAATCGTTGGTAAGATATTAACCACAGAATCCAACCAATATTCTGGCGCAAAGCTGGCGCACAAACAAACCAAAATCGATTTATTATTTTGATATACAAATCTTTCTTCTTATTTCGCAAAATTATACCTCCTTACTCTTAAAAAATTGGAGTAAACAAAAATTTTGTAGATGATTTTATCCGGAATAAGGGTACACCTGGAGTTATTATTTTATGAAGGAATAAATGCCACTCCATGAACCCGGAGCTTGGAATGAGAACCCCCCAAAAACACTAAAAATCCTTTGATTTGTTTCTATAAATATATATTTTTGTATACAAATGGAAATATATGTGGACTGAGTTTAGATCAAAAATGGAATCATTTCGGGTTTTCTCGACGAAAGATGTTGAAAAGCAATTCCCTTCCATGAATTCGATGAACCTGGTTCGCTGGCAAAAAAAGGGCTACATTGTAAAGCTGAGAAACCGCTGGTATGCCTTTAATATTACAGAAAGCCATGAAAATATAGATTGGCTGGCCGCAAATTTGATTTATGCACCTTCTTATATCAGTTTACATACAGCGCTCTCCTGGTATAACCTGATTCCGGAAAGGATAGCAACCACTACATCTGTTACCACGCAAAAAACCAATACCTTTTCAACTCCCCTGGGTGATTTTTATTATCACAGCATGAAACCGCAATTATTTGGGTTTGGTTACTCATTTGAAGATGTGGATCCACATAAAGGTAAAAATCAAACCAGCAGAAAAATCATGTTGGCTACTCCGCAAAAAGCCATTCTCGATTTCTTTTATATCAATAGCTATTATAACACGGAAAAAGATGTGGAAGAACTGAGGTTAAACGGAAATGAACTGGAAAAAATAATTAATACAGAATTTTACAATCTTCTTGAAAAGTTCCGGAACACAGCTCTCGAGCGAAGAATTCAGTTAATGATAAAAACTTATGGATTATGATTGGCTTTAATGAAATAAAAAAATTTTATGCAGATCCCTTTCGAAGAAATCCTTCTTTCTATGAATTCATGCTGAAAGAATATTTCCATTACCGGATACTGGATATCATATTTTCCGGGGAATTTGCTTCAAAAATGAGTTTTATTGGGGGAACTAACCTTCGCATTTTATATCATATCCAACGTTTTAGCGAGGACCTTGATTTTGATTGTTTCAATCTGTCAAGAGAAGAATTCATGAATCTGACAAATAATGTGATGGACCGACTGAGTCTGGAAGGAATACTTGTTGAAGCGGAAGATAAAGAAAAGGATCTTAAATTGACTGCATTCAGACGAAACATCACTTTTCCCGGATTGATGTATGAAATGGGATTGACGGGACACCGTGAAAAAAAATTCCTGATCAAGATCGAATGCGAACCACATAATTATAAGTACAAACCAATCAAACCCATCATCCAGAAATTCAATGTTTTTACTCAAATATTTGCCCCTCCTCCTGATATCCTGCTTTCTATGAAAACAGGAGCTGTTTTGGAAAGAGGAAAGGGTAGGGATTACTATGACTTTATATTCCTGTCAGGCATCACTGAACCAAATTTGGGCTATCTGAATTCAAAATTTGGGATTTCAGATCAAACCCGCTTATATGAAAGAATTTTGGAATCGATTAAAATGACTGACTTTGAGAAAAAATCACAGGACTTTGAAAAATTGGTATTTGATCCTGAGGAAACAAAGAAAGTGCGGCTTTTTAAAGACTATATCCTGCAAAAATGGAATGCTACCATGGGTGTCTGATTTTCAATGAATAAAAAGAACATAAAATTTTTAAAACATAAATTTTATCTCATAAATATTAATAATTTTTAAAAGCATGAGATAGATCTCGTCAAAGAAATGTTTAGCATTTAAAGGAAATAATGCATGACTCGTTTCACAAAAAAGAATGGTTAAAAAAATTCATGAGAGAACTGAGTGGTTATATCTGTTTTCAAATTTTTAGAGAAAATTTTTCGATTGAAAATATTTTTTAAGAGTCAGCTGTTCTGCCAACTGAGATACAATCCGATTTGCGTGCAAAAGAAATAAAAACATCTAGAATGTAAGAGCCATCCGGATAAAAGCATTACGCCCGGGCTCTATACTTATTGACCCCCTGTTTGTTGAAAGATGATTTGTATAACTGTTATTGGTAATATTATCAATACCTGAAAAAAACTGTAATGCTGCACTGCCAATTTTAAATTTTTTTGTATATAAAGACATATCCAGGCAATAATAGCCATCAGTTGTCATTTCGCCTTCGGCAATTTTATCCTGCTTCGATGCTCCTGTCACAGCAATTTCAGCTGAGCCCAGTTTAGAATATGTATAACGCATCCCCAAACGTCCGTTTAAGGGAGGTATGCGTGGAAGGTTTTCACCGCTGTCCCTGTTTTTGCCGCGCACATATGCTCCCGATGCGAACATTACCAGATTATCAAAAAAGTTATAATCAAGCCTGAAATCAAATCCGTAAAGCAGGGCCTTGCTTAAATTGGTACTGATCAATGCAGGCAGGGTATCGGGTTCGCTTTCTGACGTCAGGGTAAAGACAAATTCTCCGGGAACTTCTGTTATCATATTGGTTATGGCGTTTATAAACAGGCCTGACTGAAATGTAAATTCCGGATTCCAGACCCTTATTCCCAGGTCGGCGGAATAGCCGCTTTCCGGTTCCAGTGAAGGGTCGCCCAGTTGTACAAAATTGCCCAGATCGATATATTTGAAGCGTTCTTCAAGTGATGGCGCCCGGAAAGACCGGGCCAGGTTCATTGAAGCGTCCACATTTTTGCCCAACTGATAAAGCAGTCCGGCATTTGCACTCCATGAATAGCTTTGCTCACTGCCCTTTTCAAAAGTGAGCCGCTGAGTTGGAGGAGAATCATTTCTGACTCCGTTTATTATCAGGTAGTCGACATCAAAACCCTGTTGGTTGTTTATCCAGACCCTGTCAACTCTTCCTCCCGTAATCAGTGTCAGCCGATCGTCAGCCAAACTGGCTTCATCCTGAAAATATACTCCGGCACTGTTAAAATGTGATTCAGGAATTGGTGTCTCGCCACGCTCAAGGTTATTGGTTTTTATATTTTGTCCGGCAGGATTTAAAACGTCTACACGAATATATTTTTCCCTGCTGGTAGTGAGTTTTCTTCCCCAGATATCCGCCCCGGCTATTAATGTGTTTTTATCTGAAAGTTGCCAGTTACTGCGCAATTGAGCTCCGTGTGTCAAATGTTCACCTGTAGGTGTTATAAGTTCAGGAGTTGTACGTTGAGTCATACCGGTGGGAAGTAATGCCTCTGTCACTGTATTCGGTTTCATGGTTACATCCCTGAGAATATACTGTGTGAAATAGCTTAACTGTAATGATGTAAATTTGTCACTTAAATCCGTTATGTCATAACTGGCATTGAACAGATGTCTGCCAATATCAGAATATGTTGCTTCAGCAGGTCCCGGGAAAGCCTCACCTCCGGGTATGCCTACATCAGAGTTCCAGTTACGTTGGTATTGTATTTTTAACAGATGATTGGTTAAAGGCCTGATTCCGGTTTTTGCAGATATATTATTGGACGTAAACTGACTGTTAGGCAGGATCCCCTGTGGGGTATACATATCATTTGCATTGGTATAGCTACCGCTTACCCTCAGGTACCACTTTTCAGCACCGGTATTGATGGCTGCGTAATTGGAGAAAAGATTGTTGGCCGAAGCAAATCCTGAGATAACATTTGCCGACAGGTAAGATCTGTCTGCAAAATGGCCGTCCTTTGTAATGATATTGACTATGCCACCCATGGCTCCGGTGCCGTAGAGCGATGACTGGGCCCCTTTTATTACCTCAACCCGTTCGATATCGTTCACATCCACCATACTAAGGGAGGCAGTCAGGTCGGTTGCCGTTTCCACGCGGTTCCCGTCAATCAATATAACCAGGCGATTTTCATCCAGTCCCCTGATATTTATCCCGGTAGCCCATATTCCGTCACTTCCCATCGCAATCCCCGGTTCTGTTCTCAGTACATTCGATAGCGTAAGTGCTGAATTTTTTTTATAATCGAAAGCTCCGGCAACACTCAGGGAAGCAGGCAGCTTCTTTATTTTCCGGTCCATTCTGAGGCTTGATACCACAACTTCACCTATATTAATATTAGGTGTTGAAACAGTGTCTGTTTCATAAGTAGTTTTATGCGTTTCTTCGGTCTGCGCATTAGAACCCATTGTAAAAAATACTGTGATTAAGACACTAAGCAAAAAAAATTTATTCATGATTTTTATTCTTTAAAAGCACTGATTTTATTTGAATTCCTTTACAACGGCCCAACTGGCCGGTGAGGGAACCAATCTCATCTGTGGTACCTTCAAGAACAAGAGAAATGAGGCCATGGCCAGTGCTGCGCGGCAAGCCAAGACGCCCGATAATTATTTGCGAATGATTTGAAATGATTTTGTTCAGCTGCTGAACATTCTCGTTTGTCTCAATCAGAATAATTGCTGATCCTACTCTCTTTTCCATCAGAATACCTCCGGCTTAGATTGATCTTTAACCTGTTTGTCCTTGACTTCCCGGATTGTTATCTTATGCCATCCGAAACACTTCTCAGACCTCACAGGCCTACTGTTAATTGTCTTTCAAAGGTGGTGATTATTTTTTGAATATCCAATATGATATCTTGTTTCCAAATGCAAATTATTCTGATTTACGAATACATAATGCTTAACAACAATTTTAAATATTAAAAGAAACCCGGAGAAAAATGATGCTTGAATTCTTTGATTCGATAGTTTTGCATAAATACATTATTTCATGCTTAAAAAGCTGTCATATCTGTTGATAATTACCTTACTCCTCTCAGGCTGCGGTAACAGGACTCGCAATGACGCAAACAGTCCGGAATACACTGTTGCCACTCTGAAAGGTCCATCCGCCATGGGAATGATAAGAATTATAGATAGCCTGAATAAGGGAAGCGGCCACTCTGTCGGAGTGAAGATCCTGAACGAACCCCTGCAGGTCAGGAAAATGATTCTTGACGGCACAGCCGACTTTGCTATACTGCCAATGACAATGGCTGCCATAATGTATAATAAGGGATTAAAATACCGGCTTATAGCCGTACCGGTATGGGGAACTCTTTATCTTGTCGGAAGGGATCCGGCAGTCAGCAACTGGGAAGATCTGAGGAATAAACGAATATATGTAATGGCAAGGGGTATGACTCCTGATGTGCTGTTACGTCACCTTCTCCTGAAAAATAATATAGATCCTGACAAAAATGTGTCTCTTGATTATAGTTTCCCAACTCATATTGATCTTGCCAATGCTGTGGCAGCCGGACAGGCAGGATTGGCAATTATTTCTGAACCCCTGGCCAGTCTTGTTATAGAAAAAACCAAAGATGTCAGGATTATTTTCGATCTTGAAAAAGAATGGAAAAAATTTGAAAATGCTGCCCTTACTGAAACGGCCTTTCTTGTCAGCGAAAGTGTCATTCATGACAATCCTGAAATAGTGAAAGATATTCTATCAACATATGCCTTTTCAACAAACTGGGTGAATCAGCATCCTGACAGTGCAGCAACTCTGATTGTCAAATACGACATCCAGCCCGACAC
>LSQX01124764.1_pt1 | contig 14563 bp, 13 predicted proteins | sample 654561 | NCBI WGS metagenome assembly LSQX01 (sample SAMN04489861, study PRJNA283612) | anaerobic digester metagenome | isolation source: 4 biogas reactors fed with cattle manure at either 37C or 55C with and... | place: Denmark: Kongens Lyngby | collected 2014
TCTGAGAAATCTTTATATACTTACCAGCATATTCATTTTCTATTCCCTCAAGCCCAAGAACCAGCGAATTCAGAAGAAGATTTCCATAGCTACTAACAGGACTAACCATATGAAATTCTATGAAACCTTTATCCTCATCCTCTTTAATATCAAATGTATCAGATGTAAAATGTTCTATAGAATTTATAGTATTAATTACTAAGGCTGATACTGCCGCGCATACGATATCGCTGCCCTTTTCGGCATAATCCGCATGTCCTAGCATCTTAAACCCTGTAATCACCTTGTCTGAATTTTTAAAAACAGTTACTTTAATCATGACATTTACCTATGCATTAATCTTTTCAATCTTAACCTTAGTAAATGGCTGTCTATGACCTTTTTTCTTATTGTATCCGGACTTTCTCTTGTATCTGTAGACAACAACTTTTCTGTTCTTGCCTTCTTCTACAACAGTTGCGGTCACCTTAGCACTTGCTACAGTAGGATTTCCTACAACCATTTCACCCTTATTAACTGCAAGTACTTGGTCAAATGTAACTTCCGAACCTGCTTCTAAGCCAAGCTTCTCAACTTTAATGATATCGCCTTCCGCTACCTTGTACTGTTTTCCACCAGTTGCAATAATTGCGTACATATGGCACCTCCTATTATCATTACTCGCCAACTTCGGTGTCCAAAATTTGGAACTTAAACCTCGCCGTGCGGCACACTAAAACATGTTAGCACATCCCTAGACAATTGTCAAGAAATTTAATGGTGCCTTAATGGTGCCAGGCACCATTACGAAAGTATTACAAAATCATCTTATTCAGTTAACAATTTGTTAATGGTGTCAGGCACCATTACGACCCCACTCAAATCCTGGTGGTTTTACAATTACATCTGTAATGGTAAAGCTCTCGTCACTATATATAACCTTGCCTCTAATAGAATTCACATAAGCTCCTGAAGCAATCTCATCAAATTCATAATTCATATGATCCTCAAATGTAATTCCATCATCAAATTCAAATAATTTAATCATTCCAAAGCCAATATTTCCACTATAAGTATACTCCGTAAAAACCTCAGGTGCATCAAATTCATAATCCATTTCACCTGCTATATAATATAGTCTGTTATTTTCCTCATCATATTCAAATGTTATAAGTTCATGTAACTGTCTATCATAATCATCAGGTGTAAAGAAAACATCCCTATAAATTTCATCCTCGTCAGGCTCTAGTATATGCAGCTCCTCAATTGCCAATCCGGTTCCTGAAGCAACATATAATATGCATATGATTTCTTCTATACCATCCTCATCTATATCCTTCAGCTTTAACCTGGGTAGCACAAATCTAGGCATAAGATAAACCCATTCAAATGGTTTTAACAATTCACCATGCCTTAATATAACTCCATCATCTGCGCCAAACAAATATATATCTTCCTCAGGAATACTAGCAACAAGAGGATAATCAACGAGTCCGAGAGTCATTGGTTCTAATAAGGCCATTTCAGTTAAATCCTCAGGCTTTGCATCGTATATGCTGACCTTAACCCAATCATTTTGACTATTATTATTTAATTTATTGTCTTTATTATCATTATTATCTGTATTAGTATTTGAATCATCTGAATTGTCTTTGTTATCAGTATTATTATTTTCAATTATATCATCATCCGTATTATCGTTCGAACTATCCAAATTCTCATTTTTATCAGCTTCTATATCAAATTCATCACCGGAATCCGTAATATCTTCATTATTTAAATTGGAGGGATTGTCTTCAAAACGCTTTGAATCAAGTACATAGTTAATAAAACCTACTCCTAACATAACAAGCATAATTACTACAGTAATTAAGAGAATCCTTTTACTTCTACTCATACGCACTCCTCCTATATAGCTGTACCTAGCATCGTTTCAGTAGGTACCTGGCACCGATTCAGTTGGTACCTAGCACCGTTTCGGCTGGTGCCTGGCACCGAATTACAATATAAAATGTTCCTTTATCATTTTAGCTACAACCTCTGGTTCAAGACCTGTATTATTAATCTTTATGTACTTTTCAAATGGTATCTCGCACTCATATGAATTAAGACGATATTTTTCCTCAATTCTTCTGAATCTATCCTCAGACTTTTCAAGGTCACGTTTTGTCGGCTTATGATATAGTCGATTAGGTGTCTTATTCCTCTCAATTCGGATGTCAAAATCCGCCTCCAATTCCACGAAATATATATCAGCACCCTTATCAGTAAAGATTTTAGCTACCTTGTAGATATAATCCCAATCCTCCTGACTATCCAGTGCCCACATAAAGGTAAAGATAAGTCCATCCAAATCACTTCCTGCCATAGCCTCAAAGATTTCCTTACGAAACAAGGCTACCAGTCGTTTACCCTCCTCTGTACTATAACTAAAGAAGTTAGCTACCAGCTCTATGGTCATATGATTATGAAAAAGCTTAAGTTCTGTTATTTTATCCAGCTCTTGGCCAACAGTCATCTTCCCCACAGCATGTGGCCCAAAGATAATCACAAGCCTCATATGAATTCCTCCATTTTATTGTCCGGAGCGCCTGGAACCGTATCCGGTGATACCCTATTTGGCACAGTTAGTAGCTGCTAATAATAATGTTTCGAAGTTTTCTGGTAATTTCCATGGTTCCGGCATCTGTCTTTTGAGTCATAAACAGGAAATTAAGATTGTCAGTCGGGCAATTAGCAAAATAGCAACCAAGCCAGCCATCCCATCCATATTCATATGGACTTCCTATTGTACCTGCCTTCGAAGTATCTGTAAGGATCCTCATCAGATTGCCGTAGCTATGACCTTCTAGCTCATACCTGGATTCTAATCCTTTCTCTTGCACAACGCTTAATGACTTAGAGGTCATATACTTTACTGTTCTAGGGTGCATAATATATGTGCCCTCATAGGTCCCACTATTCATAAGCATAAGTGAGAACTTAGCATAATCGTCAATGGTTGAAACCAATCCGGCTCCACCGGCTTCATAGGCAGGTTCTCTGTTCATACTTTGAATTATACCAAGATGGTTGCCTGTATAGAGACTTAATCCTCCCTTACCATCCGCTCCGTAAGTATTGGCGAGACGCTCTCTCTTTTCCATTGGTACATAAAACGCAGTATCCCTCATTCCCATAGGCTCAAAGATTTCTTCTTTAAGAAACTCTCCATACCTCTTACCACTAACTATCTCGATAATGGCCGCAAGAATATCTGCACTTGTCCCATATACCCAAGACTCACCCGGATGGAAAGCAAGAGGGCATTTTCCTAATAAATTAGCTATTTCTATTGTATTTAATGGACTATCCGTTAAAAGTCTTTTATCTACTTCCTCAAAAACCCTTCCTGCAGCCTTACCTGCCTCACATTCTCCTCCGTACATAAGCCCTGATGTCATATTCAATAAATCCTTAATTCTCATCTCCCGTCTAACCGGAACCAAGGAATTATTTTCCTCAACCAGCTGATTACGAAAGCCCTCTAGATACCTGCTAACAGGTTCATAGAGATCTATCTTTCCTCTTTCTAAAAGTATCATAGCAGCGGCAGATGTAATCGGCTTAGTCATAGAGAAAAGTCTGAAAATAGTATCTCTCTTAATCGAAATCTGTTCTTCCTTTGAAGCCAAACCATCTTCATGATAAAATATCTCTTTCCCATTCTTGAAAATCAGTAAATTCGCCCCGGGAATTTCATTTCTTTCTATTGAGCTGCGGATTGCATCCTTAATATTAATAATATCATTTTTATTTAGCATATTACACCCCTCCCGTAATTTTTCCTCACCCTACAATTTTACACCGACATTACTTTGGCACCATTAAATAAATATTACATACAACAGTAGCATGTTAACAATTTCGTAATGGTGCCTGGCACCATTACGGTATCATTACAAAATTGTTACATTTCCATATCCTTTACCTGTTCATATAAAGGCTTTCGTAGCTTCTTTCTTGTAACCTCCACCAAGCCTAAGGCTGTCATATCTACTAGGGTTGTCTTAATAGGATCCTTTTTAAAATGTTCCTCAAGCTCAGACATTAATATATCCTTATTCTTTTGTAAGTCCATATCAATAAAATCTATAATAATGATGCCACTGATGTTGCGTAATCGTATCTGCTTTGCTATCTCCTTAGCCGCTTCAAGATTAACCTTAAGAAATGTCTCTTGGACCTTCTTCTTGCCTGATATGGCCTTTCCCGTATTGACATCTATTACTGTCAGGGCTTCTGTAGGTTGTATTACTAAGGTTCCACCTGATTTTAGCCATACTAATGGTCTTACTGCTGCATCTATTTTCTCATTGATTCCATATAGAGAGGATAGACTCAGGCTAGAATCCTGATATAGTCTAAGCTTATCCTTATCCTCCGGTTGATGCTGTATTAGATATTCCTTCATATTCTCATAAAGCTCATCATCATCCGTAACAAATTCATCCAAACGGTCAGAATAACCATCTCTAATATCCCAGATATAGCCCGGCGGCGTACGATAGAGCAAAGAATATCTGCTCTTATGAACCCCGTAAATACGGATACTTTTATAGAGTTCGACCAAATTATTTATTTCATTTATTATTAACTCATCTTCTATAAATGCAGAATTTGTTCTAACAATAATTCCATATTCTTTAGTAGTATAGGGCCTTACCAGGCTTCGTAATCTCTTTCTTTCCTTAACATCCTCAATCTTTGTGGAGATGCCTACAGATGATTTGCCATATGTCAGAGCTATGAATTTACCCGTAAGATTAATATTTGAACTTACTACAGGAGCCTTAGTCTTAACATCCTCTTTAGTAACCTGGACAATAAGCTCATCACCAATTTTAATATTTGTTTCCTTCTTGGTAGCCATCTCTTTATCCTGTTCCGATTGATTTGCCATTATGGGATATCGGTTCTCAGCCATGGAATAATAACACATCCTGCCATCCGCAATCTCAACAAACGCAGCATTTATATTCTTAACGATATTTTTTACCTTCCCAAGATAAATGTTACCTAATATCGTATCATCATTTGCAGGATTTATAGACACCTGTATCATATCCATTCCATCAAAATATGCAGATATAATACTATCATTATTTTTTGTTATTATAAGCTTATGATTCATGACGAATCCCCCTATACCCTTGTTCTTATATATATCTCAAACTTTTGTATTCTAAATCCATTCAAAATCAACCCTATCTCTCAAGCCTATCAAGTGATATCAAATTCCCCGACGTCTCATCCCTTGTATAAATCTCAAGTCTATGAACCTGCCAAGCATAAGGATTATAGGGAATACTCATCTCATTACAAAATGCTTCCATAACCAATTCGGGTTTTAAATTAGCCGCACTTCCTGTGTCAAGTCGCATATATACTTTAATAGCATTCTCGTAGACATCAGCCTTGCTCTCTGTCTCAAGATTATAACTCCCATCAACAGGCTTAGACAGATACAGTACACCATCTCTTAAATTCTCTTTATATTCTATCTCATCAAATGACACCAAAGTAATCATAGGCTTAATATTGACTGACATTTCACTTTTCTTGGTCCTTTTCAGAATAGTAATATCATTTTTGGCATAAAAGCTCCTAAAAGCCTCTCGAAACTTTTCTATTGAAGTCATCCCATCGCTTTCACTACCCGATGGGTATCCATCATCTAACGGTTCCATCCCATCGCTTAGATTATCTAATAAATAACCATCCTTTAATGATACAAGATAATCTGCAGAGGACACCAAGGACATGGCAGTTATTTTCTTCTCATTCTCGGCAGGCTCAGACAATATATGAAACCCGGTCACATAGAACCCTTCGGTCATAACCTCATTAATTTTCCTTATCATAATTTCCGGCTCTTCACAAGAAATAAGTCCTATATCCACATATTCAGCATCGCTGGTAAGCCCAACACCCAAAGGTGCTGCAAAGGACATTATCTGATGAGGGTTAAAGCCCTTAGTATATTCACTATCATACCCTGCTCTTCTAAATGCCTTCTGAAAATATCTCATAACATCCAGATGACCGATAAATTTCATGGCACCGTATTTTTGAAACTTCAATCTAACCTTCATACGACACCTCCTGTCCCTTAAGCTCCCCACTAGCTTTCGCTAATAAATTCTTGTCCTCAAAGCAGACTCCTCCAGCAAATTTCTTTGCACCACAGCCAACGCATAGCTCTCTGCAGTTAGGTGTCTCGGTAGCATTTTTCGCCCTGCGATATTCTCTAAGCAGAAATGATTTAGAGACACCAGCATCTATAATATCCCAAGGAAAAACCTCATCCTCAGAGCGTTCTCTACTGTTGTAGAACGCAATAGATATTCCATTCTCCTCAAAGGCTTTTAGCCATTTATCATAATCAAAATGCTCACTCCAGGAATCATAAAGGCACCCTGCCATATAAGCATCATATATAACCTTGCTTAATCTTCTGTCACCTCTAGCCAGGACTCCCTCTAATTCACTAAGCTCTGCTTCATGCCAGTTAAACTTTATGCTCTTCTTATTCAGCTGTTCATTTATCTTGCTTCTTAGATAACGTTGCTTATCTAGATATTCCTCAGGCGTATCCATCCGCGACCACTGGAAGGGCGTAAAAGGCTTGGGAACAAAGAAAGAGGTACTCGACACGATGCTTACCTTTCCCTGTCTCTGATCCTTAGGTATCTCATAATATTCCCTAGCTATCTTATCTGATAATATTGCAATTCCTTCAATATCCTCTTCGGTTTCGGTCGGAAGCCCCATCATAAAATACAGCTTGACCCTATTCCAGCCGCTTTCAAATGCCTGGGCTGCACCACTCAGTATAGCCTCCTCAGTCAGCCCCTTATTTATAACATCCCTTAGCCTTTGACTCCCTGCCTCAGGGGCAAATGTCAGACTGCTTTTCCTTATATCCTGAACCTTACCCATAACATCAAGTGAAAAGGCATCGATTCGTAGTGATGGTAAGGAAATATTGACTCCCTTAGAACCAAACTCATCTATAAGAAAATAGACCAACTCCTGAAGCTGTGAATAGTCACTGGAGCTTAAAGAGCTTAAGGATATTTCCTCATGTCCGGTGGATTTTAGCATTTCATATGCACATTTTTTGAGGTATTCAGGATCTCTTTCTCTGGTCGGGCGATAAATCATACCAGCCTGACAGAATCTACACCCACGGATACAGCCTCTTTGAATCTCAAGTACAACCCTATCCTGTGTAGCCTTAATAAAGGGAACTAGTGGCTTTGTAGGATAATAGGCCTCTGAAAGATTCATTTCCACCTGTTTCATAACACGGTCCGGTGCACCATCATAATTTTTATCAAAGCCCTTTACTGTACCGTCTTCATTATAATCCACATCGTAAAAAGCAGGAACATACATACCCTCCATCTGAGCCACCCGCTCTAGGTACTCTCTTCTGGATTTACCGGCATTCTTGCACGCCTTATATATATCGAGGAGCTCATTATATGCGGTCTCCCCTTCACCGATATAGAAAAAGTCAAAGAAATCCGCAATCGGTTCAGGATTATAGGAGCAGGGTCCGCCTCCGATAACTATAGGGTCATTTTCCCCTCTATCCTTAGCATAGATTGGTATATGTGAAAGCTCCAATACCTGAAGTATATTGGTATAACACATCTCATATTGAAGTGTAATACCAAGAAAGTCAAAATTCTTTATCGGATCCTGGCTTTCCAATGCAAAAAGAGGGATTTTCTTCTCCCTCATCAGCTTGTCTAAATCTACCCATGGAGAATAAACCCGCTCACAATAGGTATCCTCCCTGCGGTTTAAAATATCATATAATATCTGAATTCCCAGATGGGACATACCAATTTCGTATATGTCCGGGAAACACATACAGAACCTTATATCTACATTCTTAGGGTCCTTTACCCGCATATTTACCTCACCGCCTATATAACGGGCAGGCTTTTCTACGGATAGAAGTATTTCATCGGATAGTGCTAATTTTCTCATTCTTTATCCTTTCCATAAATCATTATAAGCTCGCTAAAGTAATACCTTCGAATCCGCTTATCGTTGATTATATAGTAAATTAAGATAAAATACAATGAGAGTTTCAGCTACTACATACTATAACTGTCTTAGACTCTAGCTTATTATTTCAGCCATGATATGATAATTTCCTCTAGAGCCTTAAGCTGATTATTGCCTGTCACATACTGGCGTATGGCTTCATATGAAAATACTCCCCAATCTACCTTAACCTTATCAATTATAAATATAGAAAGAAATATCACTGCTGCACATACTGTTCTAATAATCAGTGACCTAAAAGATGCTAGCTCTTCCGGAGGAGCTTCCTCTTCACCCTCATAAAAAAGTCTTTCAACCTTACCTCTCTTTTTCCTTCCATGCGAAGAATCACTTGAATCTAAGGCTCCTCCATAGCTATCATATATTCTGCTTGATGTATCCACAGTATTCATTTGACGCAGACATGCTTCTCTAGCTTGAATGATATACTCAGCCCGTGATAGTCTGGGTCCTTCTTCCTTATATTCGACCATAGCACTACATTCATCTATTCTATCATCATAGGGCTTATCGAGTATAATTGGTTCCTTCTGAATTATATCTTCCTCATATGATATTGAATCCACAATCTTCTTTTTATTTTTCCCCATATATGTTGGTCTATTAATCATCTCAATGGGAACAAATAATTTGTCATTGATATTATTAGATAAGCTTTTCTCTATCTGCCTGTACATTTTATCCTCATAGCTAGTATCCATGACCATACCCCCATGCTTGTTCTTTATTAATTATATTCATAGAGGCATAATATATTCCCGTAAGCATAAAATCCTAAATTTTCGTTACCAGATAGGGTAACACTAGGTAGGGTAACACCAAGTACGGTGCCAGGTACCGAAGTTCACTCTTTTGTAAGATAATGAACAGCTATCTGTGTTCGGTGCTCCAAGCCTGTCTTTTCCAGTATAGTAGAGATGTGATTTCGAACAGTACCATTAGTAAGAAATAACTTCTCACAAATATCCTTATTTGATAAGCCTTCTGCTATCAACCCCGCAACCTCCATCTCTCTAGGAGATAGCAGCATCTTAAACATTTGATTAGAGGTCCCTTCAGAAGATACTCTGCTTCGTATAAATTCCAATATATCCTTTTGAAATACGCTTCCACCTGAATTTATTACTCTGATTGCTGATAGTATTCTCTCAGCTGGGCTGTTCTTTAATATATATCCATTAATACCCATCTGAAGAGCACGAAGAATAAGCTCAGGCTCGTCAAATGTGGTAAGTAAGAGGGGGTTTGAAAGCTGCTCATCCATAATCTCCTTTGCAGCTATGATTCCGTCCATTAGAGGCATCCTAATATCAAGCATAACCACATCCGGCTTATGCCTTCTTGACATTTCAATAGCCTCAAGACCATTAACAGCAGCTCCTACACACTCCATGTCATCCTGAGTCTCCAAAATCATCTTTAATCCTTCACGTATAATTGCATCATCGTCTGCCAAAAGTACTCGTATCACCCTTATCCCCCCTCAATTCGGTGCCAGGTACCAACCAATTCGGTACCTGGTACCATTCTTGATCAATAATTAAAAATATTCGTTACACAGAACCCTGTCTTATCCTTTGCAAAGAAGCATCTGCCCTCACAATTTATTGTTCTTTCCTCAATTGCCTCTAATCCCAAATGCTTTTCAAATTCATCATCATTTCTGCCATTGTCCTTGTATTCTACCTTGATTATCTTATTAAACACGTGAATATATAACAAGAACTCAGTGGCATTTGAATGCTTTAGTACATTGGTCAGACATTCCTTCAAATTGTCATGGATACAGGCCCAGATATTAAGATTGATATTAGTTAAATCCCCTGTTGCCTTTAGCTTAGCGGAAATATTATATCTAACCTTAAATTCCTCAAGTATAGCCGTAATATCATGAATACCAAGAAGTGACTTATCTGTTCTCTCCTCTCTAAGCGCTGTCCGAATCTCATCCACACTTTCTCGAAGATTTATTATAGCCTTTTCTACAGTACCTATGGCTTTCTTATGATCATCCTTCATTTGAAGCATGGAAGCCTCCAGAAGAATGATGCTCCCCGATATTCCATGACCGATTTCATCATGAATTCTCGCTGCTATTCGATTACGTTCCTCCAAGGAGGCGGTGGTTTTTAGGGTTTTCATCAGACCGTTAAGGTCAGCGATATTACCCTCTAGCTTGGTTATCTTCTCTTGAAGCGTCTCATTTCTATCTATTAGATACTCCTGCTTAATAATAATAAACCTTGATAGCATTATCATCATTATAAGAATAATCGATAAAACCCTTATAGTCATAGATGTGGGAAAAATAAAAAAGATTAATACCATAGCAATAACGCTAATCTGATAATACATATCTCTTGATAATAAAAGCTCACATAGATGCAATAATAATACCACCATAAGTGGAAACAAAAGCTCTATTCCTATAAAAAAGCATCCTATTATTGATGCCGAGATAGTAATAAAGAGTAAGGATTTCTTTTTCCATAGCCTGTCAAGCAAAAGCTCCAAGAAAAATACGCAGGCAAAGCTAAGAACCGATATAATTATTGCAACCACATCGGTCTTAGCATCAACCGCCATCAAATATGAGGCGACAAGAGCCACCAGCTTTGAAATTAGATATAGGACGGGTAAATCTAGCATGAAGGACCTAACCTTTTTTATAATTTTGTGAAAATATCACTGCTCCAATCAAAAATGCTAATATAGAAAATAATAAAAGTATAATAATATTTGAAGTCACATTAGCCATGGGATTATCCATAAGCTTACGTATAGTATCCATGAACCAGAACTGAGGTAAAATCCTTGCCAAGTTCTGCAGGCTTTCCGGTGCCATATCTAAGGGAAAGTATGCCCCTCCTAATATTGCACCAACCGTAGAAAATCCAATAACTAATGCTCCCACAGCACCCTTTGATCTGATAAGCATAGCAGACCCAACTGCAAAGCATATGACAAAGAATGAAAATATTATCATTAAAAGAAATAGCTTATATATGGGAAATCCAATATCAATATCCAAAAAAGCCATATAAGCACAATATATTGATATCATAATAAAGGACAGGATAAGCCCAAATATACTATTGCCTGCAATATATTGCACAGGCTTAACTGGTGTTATGGTAACTCGCTTATATATACCATTTGCCCTATCATCAATTATCATAAATGATAATATAACACCTAATGCAAATATTATCATTAGAAAAAAGCCAATCGTATTACGAAAGCCTTCGCTTTGTCTAAACTTTTCTATATCAAATTCATAGGCTTTAGCCTTAGATATGGGAATTTCCACATCCTTATAATCTGTTAAAAGCCCGTCAAAGGTATCACTATCTCCTTCTGCGCTAGTAGATAATAATCTTATTCCTGCAAGATAGCTATTCATATATGCCTCTAAGTAGGCTGCATTTTCAAAATCATCTGTAGAGGTAATAATTATTCTGCCATCCCTGCCAGAAGCAAATAAATCATAAAAGCCTTCTGGTATCTCTATTATACTTGAAATATCTTTGTCAATCAACAATTCTGAAAGATAATCATAGTTATCATGCTCTACTAGCTCGTAATTTAAATCCTCTGTAAGGTATAATTTAAATTCCTTAGACAGATTACTGTTATCATAATCCATTACACCAATCTTATTACTTGATAAAAGTATATCCTCAATTATGCCCCCCATCATGAAAATCAGAAAGCATAATATTGCTCCGGTAAATACCGAAAGAACGACAGCCCATCGATTGCGTATTAGGTATGATTTTATTAGCATAAAGGTATTATTCATTGCTCCTCCCTCCTAGAAAAGCCAATTGCTCCGATAATAAGCATAATAATCGAAATAATTATACAGACTACAATTACTTTGTTCGCTTTATCATATCTGCCAAATAAGGCCAGATCAAAAGCCGCCTCCTGTACCTGGTAGACCGGCATTACCTGTGTTACTCCATCTATAAAAACCTCCTTAGAATATGCTCCCGATAAGAACATCATAGTCCATAAGATAGGCATAATAGTTACCATGGGATTAACTTTAATAAATAGTCCATAGACTGCTCCGATTAATATAATTGTAAATGAAAGAATTAGGTACATTAGAAACAAATATAAATTATCCAGAAAATTAGATGCATAATTTGCACCTACCACAAGTACGCTTAAAACCATTAAAATACTAATTTGCAAGAGAGTCTGAGGTAACAACCCCAGTATTTTTGATAAAAACAGCTTTACTTGGTTAACAGGAGCAAGCTTCAAACGTCTGATAGTCTTATCCTGTCGTTCTCCCATAAAGCACATAGCTCCAAGCATAATACTCATGAAGCAAAGCACACCCATCATAGTAATGGCGTAATAATCAAGCATGGTCCTCTTAATACCCAGGTCCTTTTGCCGTATAAAATCCACTTCATTATCCATAGAATTCATCAATGCTTTTGGGTTAGACTTTGCAACTACATTTACAGCTTTATTTATTTGTGAAAATCCATTCATCATAGCACTTATAGATTCATTCTTGATGCGATTAGTTCCCTCATATATCTGAATCTCCATTGGATTACCGGTAAATACTATAACTGCGGTAATCTCATCATTTCCAGCAAGCTCCTTTGATTTATCTAAATCAAGAGACTTTTCGAAAATAATATTCTTCTGATCCGTTACCCCTTGGATATATCCATCTATTGCCATAACATCAGAAGGAGCATCAACTTCAATCATATAATGTATCCTTACTTCACCTATAACTTCCTCAGCCAGATCCATCTTGGAAAGCAAATTGCCAAGTAAAAATACCAAAATCACCGGAAACATCAAAAAGATAAGAACATTACTTTTATCTCTAAGAAATTCCTTTGTTTCTTTTAATATAATATGAATCATTGTACCCCTCCTACCTGAGCTCTCGCCCTGTTAAGGTCAAGAAAAGAGTGTCCAGATTTGGCAACTCAGACTTGATATTGTTAATGGGTAGCTCATGACTAATAAACTCCTGAATAATTCTTTCCATACTGTTTTGCTCTATTGATATATCCACCCGTATAAGAGAATCCTCTGTTGTGATTCCCTTTACACCGGGCATTAGCTTAACCTTTTTACAAAATGCCTCGCGGTCAAAACCTAGGGGTAGCTTTGTTTCAATATAAAGCGACATAACATCAGTAACCATAGATACCAGCTCCGCTTCGCTTCCGCAGGCAATCATTTTACCCTTATCAATAATAGCTATACGATCACAGATTTCCTCTACCTCCTGCATATAATGAGAGGTGTATATAACTGTAGCACCTCTGTCACGAAGCATCTTAATTGAATTTAAAATATGCTCTCTAGATTGTGTATCCACTCCAACCGTTGGCTCATCTAAGACAATAAGCTGGGGATCATGGGCGATACCGCAGGCTATGTTAAGCCTTCTTCTCATACCACCCGACATCCTTCTGGGCTTAATTTTCATTTTATCGGAAAGTCCTACAAATTCTAAGGCCTCTAAAACATTCTGTGTTAGCTTATTACCTCTAAGACCATACAAGGAAGCAAAGAATTTCACATTTTCAAATGCACTCAGATGATTATAAATGGCGATATCCTGTGGAACCATTCCGATTAGCTGCTTAATACTTTTTTTGTCCTTACGAATATCCATCCCATTAACCATTACCTCACCCTTATCAAAATCAGCTAAGGTTGTTATCACATTCAAAGTAGAGGATTTACCGGCACCATTTGGTCCAAGAAGACCAAAAATTTCCCCCTTTTCTACAGTAAAGCTAATATGGTCAACCGCTGTAAGCTCGCCATATTTTTTCAATAAATTGTCAACACTAACGTAAGACATTATCTTTTTCCCCTTTCATTTTAGATACATTACTTACAATGGAAGTTTTTCCTTCCCTATTTATTGTTATCATAGCCTCTACTACCATAAATAGGAAGTGACAGCTGTTATAACTTTATAATGACAATTGTCATGGATTCGGTACCTGGTACAGAATCACTCCGTACCTGAGACCTGGTACCGATGCTGGTACCGATGCACACAATTTGGAAAATTCATTGAAAAATGAAATGATTTCATATATAATGACTTTAGTTAACGAACAGACAATACAAGGAGGAATACCAATGTCAACTAATGTTTATGACATACTAAAGGAACGTGGGTTTATCGAACAATGCACCCATGAAGATGAGGTTCGAGAATTACTAGGAAAGGAATCCCTAACCTTTTATATAGGCTTCGATGCTACAGCAGACAGTCTGACCGCGGGACATTTCCTTACGGTTATGGCCATGATGCATATGCAACGTGCAGGACATAAGCCGATAGCTCTTCTGGGAGGCGGAACCACTATGATAGGCGATCCTTCCGGCAAATCCGATATGCGTTCTCTTATGACCAGAGATACTATTGCCTATAACGCAAGCAGATTCAAAGAAC
>LSQX01262916.1_pt1 | contig 14563 bp, 10 predicted proteins | sample 654561 | NCBI WGS metagenome assembly LSQX01 (sample SAMN04489861, study PRJNA283612) | anaerobic digester metagenome | isolation source: 4 biogas reactors fed with cattle manure at either 37C or 55C with and... | place: Denmark: Kongens Lyngby | collected 2014
GTCTTAAGAACTTCGAATTTCTCTTTAAATCAAGAAACGCATGGATGATTACCCGAAATACTATTGCGTATAACCTTGTTTTTATTGTTCTGGGACTTATAATTGCAGTAACGGTTGCAATAATATTAAATGAACTTAAAAACAAGCTCTTGGCCAAGTTTTACCAATCGGTTATATTCCTACCTTATTTTCTTTCATGGGTAGTTGTAGCTTATCTTGTATACTCCATATTAAGCCCTAACGGATTTTATAATAAGTCGTTGGTAACGGTCTTTAAACTAATGCCGATAGACTGGTTTACTGAGTCGAAATATTGGCCTATTATAATACCTATTGTTAACACATGGAAAACCATAGGCTACGGAATTGTAATCTATCTTGCCGGAATAACGGGCATAGACCAGGAATATTATGAAGCCGCGGTTTTAGATGGTGCAAGCAAATTTCAGCAAATCAAATCCATTACAATACCTTTTTTAATACCTCTAATGGTTATAACAACAATAATGGCAATCGGAAATATTTTCAGAGCGGATTTTGGTCTCTTCTATCAAGTTCCGATGCAACAAGGTCTTCTTAAGCCAACAACAGAGGTTCTTGACACGTATATATACAATGCACTTATTTACAGTGGTGACCTTGGTATGTCATCTGCGGCAGGATTGTATCAATCGGTGGTAGGCTTTGTACTCGTGCTTCTGGCTAATTGGGGTATAGGAAAAATCAGCAAAGAAAATAAAATATTTTGATTTGGAGGATTCTATGGTTGAAAAGGCTGTAAAAAGTAAAATTGGATTAAACTCAATTTCGTCAAAAACTAATGCGGTTTTCAATACAATATTTACCTTATATTGCATTGCTTGCTTGGCGCCGCTTTTTTTGATTTTTATGGTTTCGATCACTGATGAAATTTCACTTGTTGAAAACGGGTATTCTTTTTTCCCAAATAAAATAAGCTTAAGCGCATACAAATACTTGTTTTTGAATTCTGAAAAGATATTAAGGGCTTATGGTGTGACAATCGGGGTGAGTATTATAGGTACAGTTTTAAGTATTCTTTTGACCATGATGTTTGCTTATCCTATTTCCAGAAAAACATTCAAGTATAGAAATTTCTTTTCTTTTTATATATTTTTCACTATGCTTTTTCAGGGTGGTCTGGTGCCATGGTATATCCTATATACACGATATCTTAGATTAGAGGATAATCCTATTGCGTTAATTTTGCCTTTGCTTGTCCCGGCATTTAATGTTCTGGTTGTAAAGACATATCTTGCAGCCAATTTGCCGGAATCGATACTGGAGTCGGCCAGAATTGACGGTGCAAGCGAATTCAGGATTTTTTTCAGTATTGTTATGCCATTATCAGTTCCTGTTATTGCTACAATAGGACTCTTTTCAGTACTTGCATACTGGAATGACTGGTATCTTTGCCTGTTATATATAAGAAGTCCAAAGTATTATAACATTCAATATTCTATGTATCAAGCTCTTAGAACAATAGAATTTCTTACATCATCAAGCACTGCGACGCTTGGTACTACTTCAAGCGAGTTGGCAAAAATACCGGGAGAAACTTTGCGTATGGCTATGGCAATCATTGGAATAGGACCTATTGTTTTTGCATATCCTTTCTTCCAGAAATATTTTATTAAAGGACTGACAATAGGGGCTGTCAAGGGTTGAGTTAATATGAAAACTATAGTAGTAATTACGGTTTGTTTTTGTGAGGACATTAATTTAGTGAATATTCTTTGGAATTGATAGAGATATAACTTTCGCTATTACTTATTTTGCTATTACTTAATTTTAGGGTTTGTGATAAGAGGAAGTAATATTTCAATCATTCCTTGGTATTAAAAAAAGATAAAAATTTAGGAGGAGTTGTAATGTCAAAAATCAAAAAAATAACATGTATGGCTATGGTAATTATTATGGTTCTTGGGCTTATGCTTACAGGTTGTGAGCAGTCAAATAAGGAACCGGTATTGAACTGCTATTTTCTTGCCCCGCAGTGCAAAGATATCAAGCTGGTAGAAGATGAGGTAAACAAAATTCTGAAAGAAAAGATAGGCGCTACAATAAAGTTGAATTATTTTTTCTGGGATAGCTACCAGGAGCAGCAAAAGCTTGCAATTGCATCCGGTAAAACAATTGACATAATGTTTTCACCGTCATGGTGGGGATACTCAAATTATGTTTCACAACAGGCGTTTTTGCCATTGGATGATTTGTTGGCAGAACACGGTAAGGATATTGTTGCCAATATAAATCCGGCATACCTTGAGGCACCGAAAATTGACGAAAAACTTTACGCAATTCCAACTTCGAAGGATATGCTCGGCGTAGGAGGAGTTCTTGTAAACAAAGCACTTGCAGAAAAATATAACTTTGACCTTTCAGCTATTAAAAAACCGGAGGACTTTGAACCGATGCTCAAAGTTATTAAAGAGAATGAACCGGGAGTAGTTCCATTCCTCTCGATACAGGCGGATCATTCTTCATATTTTCTTCAGGACTTCTATGAAAATATTATCCAGACAGAAATTCCAATTGGCGTGAAAAAAACAGCAACGGGCGAAATGAAAGTATATAATATGCAAGAAACTCCCGAGTTTATACGGATTGCAAAATTGACAAGAGACTGGTATCAAAAGGGATACATCAATAATGATGTTGCCACGCTTAAGGATGGAATGCCAATTAAAAAAGCACAGAAAGCATTTATGTGGGGTGAACAGCTAAAGCCGGGAAAAGCTAAAGAAATGGAAGCTCAGTTAGGTTATGAATTGGTTCAGGTTAATGCCTACGCAGATTTGAAACCTGTTGCGTGCACCGGAGACCTGACAAATTCAATGCTTGTAATTCCAAGAACATCCAAAAATCCTGATAAAGCTATGATGTTTATGAATTTATTGTTTAGTGACAAGGAGGTCAAGAATCTGTTATCATGGGGTATCGAGGGGAAACACTATAAAAAAATAGGTGAAAACCAGATTGATTTTGCTGATGGTGTTGATGCAAATACATCGGGTTATACAGGTATTGCACAGTGGGCAATGGGCGGAAATCAATTCCTTGATTACCTATGGGTCAATGAAAGTACTGACAAATGGGAAAAGATGAATGCCTTTAACGAGTCTGCTGCAATATCAAAGACATTGGGATGGATTTTTAATACAGAACCTGTTAAGACAGAAATTGCGGCTTTGGCAACAGTAGGCAACGAGTACGGTAAACCGATAGGTTCAGGTATTGTTGAATATGATGTTCACTACCCCAAAATGAAGGCAGCCATGGAAGATGCAGGGGTTGACAAGGTAATTGCAGAGGCACAAAGACAGCTTGATGAGTTTTTGGAAAAGAAAAAGTAGCATTGGCGAATTGATAGTTTCATACTAAAAAAGGAGACAAGTAGCATGGCAAAAATTGAAGATTTATCTATGTTATTGGAGCAGTTTGTAAAGAATGGACTTCCGGGATGTGGCTGCGCAGTTGCAAAGGATGGAAAAACCTTATACGAGGGTTATTTTGGGTATGCTGATTTGGAAGAAAAAAGACCTGTTACCCAAGATACTGTCTATCGCCTGTTTTCAATGACAAAAGTGGTCATATGCACAGCGGCTATGATGTTGTTTGAAAGGGGAAAGTTTTTGCTCAATGAGCCGGTGTATGAGTATTTTCCTGAATATAGGGACACACAGGTATTTGTTACAGACCCTGGAGGGGATATCCATACAAAAAAAGCGGAAAATCCTATATTAATTAAACATGCATTCAATATGTCTATAGGCATGCCGTATCCTTTTTCAGAATTACCCACTGCCAAAGAAATGAGAAGAGTAAGAGATGAATTGGAAAAAAAGTATGGTAAATACGATATTGTTACTGAGGTAAAGGCAATGGGGAGTGTACCTGTTGCATTTAATCCGGGAACCCACTGGCTGTACGGTTATGGACATGATATAGTAGCTGGGTTGATCCAAGTTATCTCTGGAAAGACTGTAGAGCAGTTCTTGCGGGATGAAATATTTGAACCTTTGGGAATGAAGAGTACAGGCTACCGTTACTGCGACGATATTGAAACCAGGATGATTTCCTATTACAGAAGAAATGCTCAAGGAGAGCTTATAAAAATTCCAGGTCCAATGGATACATTTCATCAGCCGGATGCAATATATGAGGCTGGAGGCTTTGGACTTTATTCTACCGTTAATGATTATCTCAAATTCTCACAGATGTTGGCAAATGGAGGAGTGTACAACGGAGAAAGAATTATTGGTAGAAAGACCATAGACTTATTGAGGACGAATCATTTGAATAAGGAACAGTTGGAGGATTTTAACGGTTCATATTTGGCGGGATATGGATATGGTCTAGGAGTCAGGACATTGATGAACACAGCGGAGGGACATTCCAATGGATCAATTGGAGAATTTGGCTGGACAGGAATGATGGGTACTTATGTAAGTATTGATCCCAAAGAGGGGTTTTCCGTTGTTTATATGCACCAAATGGATCCGAATATGGAAGAGCAACACCATCTTCGTGTAAGAGCAGTTGCAAATGGATGCATAGAATAAGAGAATCAGAATTTATTGGAAGTTTATTGACAATATTAATACCACACTATATAATTAAATTGTATCTGTTAAGTAATACTTCTTTCCTTCTTACACAACTTGTACGCACAAGCGTACAAGTTGTGTAAGAAGATACTTTTTATATCGAAGCTTAGATTTTAGCTATTACCATGCTTTGAATAAATAATTTAAAATTAAATAAATTTTCAAGGGGGAGTATTTATGTTAAAAAAATTAATTATGGTGTTGGTACTAGTCTTTGCAAGCAGTTTTTTGTTGTTTACTGAAACCAGCTTTGCAGACTATCCGATATTCTCTCAACGTTATACTGCAGACCCGACTGCGGTGGTGTATAACGGTAGACTTTATGTTTATTGTTCTCATGATGAAGATGCTACAGCAAATCAGTCAACTTACAACATACCAGATATTACCTGTATATCAACGGATGATTTAAAAAACTGGACCGACCATGGAGAAGTTTTTAATGCCAAAAAGGACTCAAATTGGGCTAATGTTACTTGGGCACCTTCAATTGTATATCGAAACAATAAGTTCTATTTGTATTACGGCAATGGGGGAAATGGTATTGGCGTAGCAGTGAGTGACAGCCCTACAGGACCTTTTAAGGATCCTCTTCCACGTGCTTTGGTAACTTCAAACACTCCAGGGGTACTACCTGCAAACAATATGTGGTTGTTTGACCCTGGCATTTTTGTTGATGATGACGGTCAGGCATATATGTATTTTGGAGGGAACGGACAGGATAATATAAGAGTTATCAAGCTGGGTAATGATATGATAAGTACTGTTGGTTCTGCTTCATCAATGAGTGCACCACGCTTTTTTGAAGCCGCATGGATGAATAAATACAAAGGGAAATATTATTTTTCATATGCCAGCGATTTTTCCCAAGGTGCATCCAAAATTGAGTATATGGTAAGCGACAAGCCTACCACAGGGTTTACGTATAAGGGAGTTATATTGCCCCAGCCGCCTGACAATTTTAATAACAATAACCACCATGTCACTTTAGAATTTGGTGGCAATTGGTATTGTGTATATCATAACAGAAATTTAGCAAAACAACGTGGAGTAGAATCAAATTATCAAAGAAATGTAGCCATAGATCAGATGTTTTTTAACTCTGACGGTACTATTAAACAGGTAGTTCCGACGGTGGATGGTCTGAAACAGCTAAAATATGTTGATCCATATGTTAAAAACACCGCTGTAAATATATATAAAGAATCCGGTATAGAAACTGAAGCATGCAGTGAAGGTGGACGCAATGTCAGTTCTATACAAAATGGCGACTGGATTCAAATTAAAGGAGTAGATTTTGGTAATGGTGCAACAAGTTTTGAAGCAGGAGTAGCAAGTAATACAACTGGTGGGAATATTGAAGTGAGGTTGGACAGCGCTACAGGAAAATTGATTGGAACTTGCAGTGTTAAAGGAACCAATGGTTGGCAGAATTGGGTAACCGAATCTTGTACAGTTAGCGGTGTGACAGGTGTTCACGACCTATTTCTTAAATTTACAGGTGGAAGCGACTATTTATTTAATTTAGGTTGGTGGAAGTTCAATTCCAGCACATCACCGATAACTACGTCTCCGCATACCACTCCACCGACTACTACGCCTATACCTCCAAAAATGAAAGATGCTTTTGATAAATTTGAAGCAGAAGATTATGACAGTGTTGATTCTTTAACAATTGAAACAATACAAACTGGTGATGGAGGAAGTGGATTGGGCTATATCGAAAACGGCAATTCTGCTGTATATAAAAATGTAGACTTCGGCAATGGAGCGACATCTTTTAAAGCAATGGTTGCAGGCGAGCTTGATGTAAATATTGAACTGAGGCTAAACAGTCCGACAGGAATCCGCGTAGGCACGCTACATGTGGAATCGACAGGGGACTGGAGTGAATATCAGGAGCAAGTCTGTGAAATTGACAGTGTTAAAGATAAGAATGATTTGTATCTTGTGTTTTCAGGACCTGTTAATATTGACTGGTTTACATTTGTTGGGGAAGGAAGTACAACACCTTCAGTTGGAACTTTAGGTGATCTGAATGCTGATGGAGGAGTCAATTCCACAGATTATGCATTATTGAAAAGGCATATACTTGGCTCAACTGTACTTACCGGAACAGCCCTTAAGAACGCTGATGTAAACAGTGACGGCAAGGCAGACTCTACCGATTATGCCTTGATGAGAAGGTATATACTGGGACTTATATCTTCGTTTCCTAAATAAGTGTATTACCAACCCAAACGCCTGTAAAATCACTGATTTTCACAGGTATTGGACATAAATAAAAATCTTCGGGACATCGAGTCCCAAAGATTTTTACCGGATTTCCTTTCAGGAAATGGCCCTAATAAAAGCATAAAAATTTTTGAGTTTTATTTATATAATTTTTATAAATCAAGGGAGGATAAAATTATGAAAAAGAGCATTATGAGTATTATTTTAACAATTCTGTTGTTTATAACGTTTTTGAATGTTTCGACAGTTATTTCATCAGCGGCTGTGCCCCCAACCACACCGCCGTCGGGGTATGACCGGGTAAGTAACAACATTCCTCACGGTCAGGTCAGTTATATTAATTATCAGTCCAAAGCGACAAACAGCCAGCGCAGAGCGAGAATTTATCTGCCACCGGGATATTCAACAAGTAAAAAATACAGTGTTATGTATTTATTGCATGGCATTGGAGGCAATGAAGACGAGTGGTACAATAACGGTGCACCGAATGTTATTCTTGATAATCTTATTGCGGCAGGGGATATCCAACCATTTGTTCTTGTGTTGCCATACGGTAATGCTACTGCAACGGGAGTGGACGGTTGGGAAAATTTCACAAAGGATTTATTAGAAAGCCTTATACCTTATATTGAAAGTAACTATTCAGTTTATACAGATGCCCAACACCGTGCAATTGCAGGGCTTTCACAGGGTGGCGCTCAGTCGATGAATATTGGGTTGCCGAACGTAGAAAAATTCCCCTATATAGGCGGTTTTTCATCCTCGCCTATCACCAAACAAAATAATCAGTTGTTTCCTGATGGAGGAACTAAAGCCAAGGCGAATTTAAAACTACTGTTTCTTTCCTGCGGAACTTCAGATAATCTTATATTTAGCAATAATAGGGTAAGGGACTATTGCAAAACCAATAATATTACTCACACTGAATGGCTCCTTCAGGGCTATGGTCACGATTGGACTGTATGGAAGCCCAGCCTGTGGAATTTTGCCAGAATGGCTTGCGCAGCAGGGTTTACCGATTCGACTACGCCGACTGAAACTACACCTCCTCGTACTACACCACCGAAGACTACACCTATTCCGAGGTCGGCTTTTACAAGAATTGAAGCGGAGGAGTTCGACGACGTTAATTCTTCAACAATTGAAAAAGTTAGTACCACTAGCGGAGGAAGCGGATTAGGGTATATTGAAAGCGGCGATTACTCGGTATATAAGAGTATTGACTTCGGAAGCGGCGCAACATCCTTTAAGGCAATGGTTGCAGATTCTGTTACTGCAGATATTGAACTTCGTTTAAACAGCCCGACGGGAACTCGCATAGGCACATTATCGGTAGAATCAACAGGTGGATGGGATACATATCAGGAACAAATCTGCGAAATCAGCAGTGTCACTGGTAAGAATGATTTGTATCTTGTGTTCTCAGGACCTGTTAATATTGACTGGTTTACATTTGGAGGGGGAGGAAGTACAACACCTTCAGTTGGAACTTTAGGTGATCTTAATGATGATGGAGAAGTCAATTCCACAGATTACGCATTATTAAAAAGGCATATACTCGGCTCAGCTGTACTCACAGGAACGGCTCTTAAAAACGCAGATGTAAACAGTGATGGCAATACAGACTCTACCGATTATGCCTTAATAAGAAGGTATATACTGGGTTTGATACCTTCCTTTGGAACAAATGTAACGCCTACTATTAAAATTGTCGAAACACCTACTTCCGGAACGAAGATTTTACCTTCGGTTGACAGTGTTGAAAAAGATGGACCATTTTCACTAACGGTAGAAAGAAATGTTGGACCAAGTGGCAAAGCATGGGTTGTTAGACCAGCTAATCTTGGAAGCTTGGGAGTTACTGCGCATCCCATATTTATATGGGGTCCGGGAGGAGGTTCCGATCCTAGTTACTATCAAGATATAATGACCAGAATTGCTTCACATGGTTTTGTAGTTTACAGTGAAACTCCATCAGATTCAGGAGCCGAAATGAAGGCAGGAATAGATTGGCTGATAGAACAGAATAGCAACTCATCAAGTAAATACTACAATAAACTTGATACAAGCAGAATTGCAGCAGGTGGACATTCCCTTGGTTCAGTGGCTTCTTATGGTGTAGCCACTGATGCCAGAATATCAACAACTATTCATGTTGATGGCGGATCGCTTGATGGCAATGGAGCAAGTAAAATGCGTAAACCAACGGCACTTATTTGTGGATTAGATGATAATTTGGCTCTGGAAAATACTAGAACAGACTATAAAAAAGCAACAGTTCCGGTTTGGATTGGCTTAATGAGGGGAGTAGATCATGGTACTGGTCCGAAGTATGCTCTTCCAGCAACTTTAGCATGGCTCAGATGGCATTTGGCTGGAGAAACAGAACGAAGCAGCATGTTTATCGGTCAAGGTGCAACTTTTAATACTGGAATTTGGCAATCTGAAAGTAAGAATTGGTGATTTATACAAACTACTTATGATGAATATTATAAATAGCAGAGAACCGCCGGGAGCCATACTTGGTTCTCTGGCGGATTCCTTTTCATAATAATGATATAAAGAAACAACTACTGCTACTATTTTTGTGATAAAGAAAGGTTACTTACAAGATGAAAAAGAAGTATTCGATTGGTATAGATTATGGCACTCTTTCAGGAAGAGCAGTTCTTGTTGAAGTGGATACGGGTGTAGAAGTAGCTACTGCTGTGAAACAATATACGCATCAAGTTATGGATAATTACTTGTGCGATGGTGTTACAAAGCTTGGAACAGATTGGGCACTGCAGCATCCTGCCGATTACCTGGAAGTGCTTGAATCAACAATTCCTGCTGTTTTAGAAGAAGCAGGAATAGATGCAGACGATGTTATAGGAATCGGAATAGATTTTACAGCTTGTACTGTTCTTCCAACTGATAGACATGGCGTGCCATTGTGTTTCAAGGATGAATTTAAATCAAATCCTCACAGTTATGTCAAGCTTTGGAAGCACCATTCGGCTCAAGCCGAGGCTAATAAACTAAATGAAATTGCTGAAAAAACCGGAGAGGATTTTTTGAAACGGTATGGAGGTAAAATCTCTTCAGAGTGGTTGGTACCAAAGGTATGGCAGTTATTAAACGAGGCTCCTGAAATATATGAGTCAATGGATCGTTTTATTGAAGCTTCGGACTGGGTAGTATGGCAGCTTACCGGTGAAGAAAAGAGAAACATTTGTACAGCAGGATACAAGGCGCTTTGGCACAAAAAGAAAGGATATCCGTCTAAAGAATTTTTCAGGACATTGGATCCTGGATTAGAGAATCTTGTGGATGAAAAGTTAAGCAGGGATATTTATTCTTTGGGAGGAAAGGCTGGAGAAATAACTGAAAAAGCATCGAGGTTAACAGGATTAAAAGTTGGTACAGCTGTAGCAATTGCAAATGTGGATGCTCATGTGTCATTACCAGCTGTAGGCATAACTGAGGCTGGAAAAATGCTTTTGATAATAGGAACTTCAACTTGCAACATATTGTTAGGGAATGAAGAGAGAATTGTTCCGGGAATGTGCGGTGTTGTAGAAGATGGAGCCCTGCCGGGATTTTTATGTTATGAATCGGGTCAATCATGCGTGGGAGATCACTTTGACTGGTTTGCAAGGAATTGTGTTCCAGCTTCATATGTGGCAGAGGCTGAGGAAAACGGTAAAGGTATACAGGAACTTCTGACGGAGAAAGCGTCAATGCTAACTATCGGAGAGAGCGGGCTGGTTGCCCTTGACTGGTGGAATGGAAACCGTTCTGTACTTGTTGATGTTGATCTGACAGGTTTAATACTTGGAATGACCCTTCAAACCAAGCCAGAAGAAATATACAGGGCATTGATTGAAGCAACTGCTTATGGAGCACGTATGATTATCGAGACGTTTCTTGAGAGTGGAGTACCGGTTACCGATCTTTATACTTGCGGAGGAATTGCAGCGAAAAACGAATTGCTTATGCAGATTTATGCAGATGTGACAAATATGGAAATACGTATTTCTGCTTCAGAACAGACACCGGCATTAGGTTCTGCCATGTTTGGAGCTGTTGCTGCGGGAAAGGCTGAAGGAGGATATGATAGCATTATTGATGCAGCCGGGGTAATAGGCAGGGTGAAGGAAAAGTACTATAAACCCGTTCCGGCGAATGTCAGAGCGTATGATAAGTTATATGCGGAATACAAGCTTTTACATGATTACTTTGGCAGAGGAGAGAACAATGTTATGAAGAGGCTTAAAAAGATAAAGGAAGAGGCAAAATTGAGCAGAAGCAATGAGGTGAGATAGTGCTGGATAAATTAAAAGAAGAAGTTTTAGAGGCAAATCTTGAACTTCCTCAAAGGGGTCTTGTAACCTACACATGGGGTAATGTCAGTGGGATTGACCGTGAAAGAGGTCTAGTAGTTATAAAGCCCAGCGGAGTACCCTATAAAGAATTGAAAACTGAACATATGGTTGTAGTGGATTTGAACGGAAAAAAGATTGAAGGAGAGTTTAAACCTTCCTCCGATACACTTACACATATTGTTATTTATAATAATTTTAAGGAGATTGGCGGGATTGTGCATACTCACTCAAGATGGGCAACTATTTGGTCTCAGAGTGGAAGAGGAGTGGTTCCGTTAGGTACTACTCATGCTGATTATTTTTATGGTGAAATTCCGTGTACAAGAAAGCTTACAGCTGAGGAGATAGAAGGAGAGTATGAAAAACAGACAGGGAATGTTATTGTTGAAGGTTTTAAACATATTAACCCCCTTCATGTTCCAGGAGTACTTGTAAATAATCATGGTCCCTTTTGTTGGGGCAAAAGTGCAAATGATGCTGTGCATAATGCTGTAGTAATGGAAGAGATCGCAATGATGGCATTCCATACATGTATACTATCTGACAAAGTTACAGCTATTGAAGACTCATTGCTTGATAAGCACTTTTTAAGGAAACATGGAACTGAAGCATATTATGGACAATAGATTATAAGGGAGTAGATTATTATGTTGTACACAAAGCCAATGGAATTTTGGTTCATTACGGGAAGCCAGCATTTATACGGGCATGAGATCCTTGAACAGGTTGAGATACATTCACAGACTATAGCAGAAGGGTTAAACAGGAATTTTATAGAACGAGAAAGAATTGTTTTTAAATCTGTTTTAACAACATCTGATGCAATACGTCGGGTGTGTTTAGAAGCAAATAGTGACGATAACTGTGCTGGCGTTATTGCATGGATGCATACGTTTTCGCCTGCTAAAATGTGGATTTCCGGGCTTAATGAGTTGAGTAAGCCGTTATTGCACTTTCACACTCAATTTAACCGCGATATCCCTTGGAATAGCATAGATATGGATTATATGAACTTGAATCAGGCAGCTCATGGCGACCGTGAATTTGGTTTTATAGGCTCAAGGATGCGTATTGCCCGGAAGGTAGTTGTTGGCTATTGGGAAGATACTGAAGTTCTCAGACGAGTAAAGAACTGGATGGATACGGCTGTTGCTTTTGTTGAGGGACGCAGATTAAAAATAGTCCGTTTTGGTGATAACATGAGAGATGTTGCTGTAACAGAAGGGGATAAGGTTGAGGCACAGATAAAATTCGGATGGTCAGTAAATACATATCCTGTAAGTGAACTGGTAAAATATATTGACGGAATAGAGGATACTCAGGTAAATCGTCTGTTCGAGGAGTATTGCGAAATTTATGATGTTTCTCAAGATGCTTATACTGAAGAAGTTACAAGGAATTCAATATTGGAACAAGCTCGTATTGAACTTGGTATGAGAGCCTTTTTGCAGGAGGGAAAATTTGAAGCGTTTACTACTACTTTTGAAGATTTGCATTATATGAAACAGCTTCCGGGGCTTGCTGTCCAGCGTTTAATGGCTGAGGGATACGGTTTTGGAGGTGAGGGTGACTGGAAAACTGCAGCTCTTGTACGTATCATGAAAGTAATTGCCGGCGGTAAAGGGACTTCATTTATGGAGGATTACACCTACCATCTTGAACCTGGAAATGATATGGTTCTTGGAGCACATATGTTGGAGGTGTGTCCTACTATTGCAGCACAAAGACCTAAGCTGGAGGTTCACCCGCTTTCCATAGGAAATAAAGCTTATACTGCCAGACTGGTATTTAGCGGAAATGCGGGTTATGCTGTTTGTGCATCGCTTGTAGACATGGGCAGTCGTTTCAGACTTGTTGTAAATAAAGTGGAAGCGGTAAAGTCTTCAGAATCCATGCCGAAGCTTCCTGTAGCGAGCATTTTATGGAAACCAAAGCCGTCTCTGCAAGATTCTGCGCAAGCATGGATTCTTGCAGGAGGTGCTCATCACACAGCATTCTCGTTTGCAACAACTGTGGAACATCTCAGTGATTGGGCTGAAATGACGGGTATTGAATGTGTTGTTATTGATGAAAATACTAAACTTCAGACATTTAAAAATGAACTCAGATTGAGTGATGTGGCATGGAGGTTAATGCTTTAGACAGAATATTATATAAAGGAATAGCCGAAGCTCTATTTCAGCTATTCCTTTATAAGCAAAAAAATATCAATTTTATTTGGCTAAATCATCACGAATAGCATTAAACCAAACATCTGCCATCTTATTGTAACCTGTAGCATTAGGATGAACGCCATCGGCTAAATCAGAAGTTGTAAGTGCTTTATACATTTCTACAAAATATACGGGTTTACCGGCACTGGTCTTTTGCTGCACAATTCCTGGAATCTTGGAATTATAGGCAGTAACATCCGACATACTCAGAGGAATGATGTTTGAGACGTAAAGTTTTCCATCTGAGGGTAATTTGGCGCAGATTTTATCAATTAATACACTTAGTCTGTCAGAAGCACCATTCGGACTCATATATATATCATTAGTGCCAATGTGTAACAGCACGATTTGAGGGGTGTATTTATCCATCCAGGAATTGATATTTGTATCAATCTGGCTGACTGTCCACCCGCTATGTCCTTCATGATTCTTGTCGCCAAGTTCTGAAGGTCCGTTAGACATGGAACCTACAAAGTCTACTTTGTAACCGTTGTCTGTAATGTGTTTCCAAAGTTTAATCCTATACCCGCCTGGCACTGTAAGTCCATCGGTTATTGAGTCACCTAAAGGCAATATCTTAATTACCTTATTGGCAGGCGGTGTAGTTACCGACGGTGGTGTCGTTACTGGAGGTCTTGTAGTTACTGCACTCTGTCCGGGGAACACAGTTATAAGACCAAGTATATATCTTTTTATAAGTGCATAGTCTGTAGAGTCTACACTTCCGTCACCATTGGTATCGGCTTTTGACAATGCGTTTCCTGCAAGTGAAGTTGTACCTAAAATATGTCTCTTTAATAATGCATAGTCTGTAGAATCAACATTATTATCACCATTTATATCTCCCAAGCTTCCTTGAACCGGAGGATTGGTATACGATGGTGGATTGGTATTTGGAGGGTTTGTATTTGGCGGTGGAGTATTCGAACCTCCTCCTGTAGAAAATACAAAGTTGTCAAAATTGACAGGTCCTGTAAACCTTAAGTAAAGGTCTTTTACTCCTGAAAGTCCGCTGACAGAAGTGGACATTTCCTCATATGCATCCCAGTCACCTGTTCCACTAACTGACAAAGTTCCTGCAAGCGTACCCGATGCACTTCCTGTTCTTATCTCAATATTT
>LSQX01103420.1_pt1 | contig 14562 bp, 16 predicted proteins | sample 654561 | NCBI WGS metagenome assembly LSQX01 (sample SAMN04489861, study PRJNA283612) | anaerobic digester metagenome | isolation source: 4 biogas reactors fed with cattle manure at either 37C or 55C with and... | place: Denmark: Kongens Lyngby | collected 2014
TAATGGTGGATCTTAAGAGGGCTGTGGATATTAACAGGGTGGATCTGTATCCTGTTTCCATCGGTGATGAGGAAAGAATCGGCCAGTATTTCCCAAGGAAGTTTACTATACTTTATTCTACCAACGGAAAAGATTACAAGAAAATCTTGTCGGATACCTGGGAAAGCGGAAAAGAGCTCAGTTATTCCTTTGATACAGTAAAGGCAAGGTATGTGAAAATTCGTGTTGATGAAGCTGTTAAGGTGTCGGATATATATATTGCAGAGATATGTGAAATTGAGATTTACAATGATGATGGTACATTGCCTAAATATCAGAAGGTTTGGGAAAAGGATGAGACCCTAAAAACTGAGTACAATGTGGCGCTTAAAAAGAGGGTCAAGACATCAACCAATTTGGAAGCTCCCCAGTGGGGATGGATGAGAAAACACATAAATGATGGCATGATTAAGGCAACCAATACGCATTCAGGCTGGACCACACAGACAGGGCGTCACATGACCGACCCTTATGCTGAAGAGTGGGTACTGATTGACCTGGGTGAGAAGTTTAACATTGATACCGTGGTATTGTATCCAAGGCAGGATACGGGCTATTACTTCCCAAAACATCTTGTTGTTGAGGTTTCGTTGGATGAAAAAGACTGGACAGAGGTGTATGAACTAAAGGAATCCGGTGCTGTTTCAACCATTGCAAGAGTTTTAAAGTTTGATGCAGTTGATGCACGATATGTAAGGGTGGTTTCAAAAGAGATGACTCAGGTGGAATCGTCGCCTGACGGCTATCTTTTCCAACTGGCGGAGTTTGAAGTCTATAGAACTGGAAGGCAATAATCATGATAAAGCATAACAAAGAGGCAAGCAGATATGCAAGCCTCTTTGTTATTTATATCAAGCAATTACTTGCGTGGGATATACCTTTTTATCTCTCCACATGCTATTTTTGCGCCAGCACTTCCAGAGGGAGAGGTTGTGAAGTCATCGGGCAGTTGATGCACAATTATTGTACGCCCAATAACCTCAAACAATCTGAATCTGTTTGTGTAAAATGCCATCCAGGCGTATCCGTTGTTTTCAAAAAGCGGTGGAAGGTCTCCTGCATGCTGCGGATGGGTGCATCTGTCAGGGTTGTAGTGCATTCCTACGTTTCTAAACGGATCTTCCTTGTCGCCTGAACATTCTTCACCCTCATGTATATGGAATCCAAAAACCTTGCTGGCGCAAATGTCTGGTTTTGTTGGCAAACCATGTATTTCCGCAACCAGCAGAACACCGTTTCTTACCTGATAGAAATCTACCCTTCCCACTATGCTCTGGTGTTCTCTGTCGCCTAAAATATCCGCATAGGCTCCAGGGTTTCTTTTAGAAACTACTTCGGCAAATTTTTTGGTATTCCTCTTGAAACTGAATTTCATAATTTCACCTCTTTTCCTCTATATAATGTATGAAAAAATGTATGCATTTGTGAGAACCTTGAAATTAAGTGATTTCTTTAGTATACTTAAGTATACTTACAGAAAAATAGAAGTTGGCGATGAACATCATGAAAAAGGGGTTTACTCTGGTTGAGATAATTGTTGTAATAACAATACTGGCAATAATAACTGCGATAGCCGTACCATCAATTGTGCAATACTATAAATACTCTGAGGACAGGTACAGAAACAATGTTGCGCGAACTCTTTTTGTTGCCGCTACAAACAGTCTTACCCAAAAAAGTATCGCCGGACTTCTTAATGATTTGCCTTATGATGGATATGTCAATCTTGAAAACCTGATAACTGATGATGAGAATTTCTATGATGATGAGATAAACTACAATACAGGAAACATTGTGTACGTTACCAGCAAGGAGAATGTAAGCAGGATCCTTGATGGATACATAATGGACACAAGTGTTCTTAACAACGCCATCCTTATTGAATACAATATTGTTACAGGAAAGGTTCTGTCAGTCTTATATTCTGACAAGGTAGATGCCTTTGGATATGGGGATGGAAACTTTACAGATGTTTCAGACAGGACAAAGGCAGCTAGAGAGGAAAAGAGATTTGGATTCCACGGGGCAAGGTCAACCGGAATCCCGGAGAGTGAGTAAAACTATGTTTAAACATGTACGTAATAATTCAGGTGCTTGGATAATATTTGTAGTGATTATATCGATGGTGTTTCTGATAGCAGGGGCCAGCGTGCTTACAGCAGCAAGCATGCTGTCGAGCACATCCATTAAGAATCATACCAACAAACAAGTCTACTACTACGCGAAATCCGCAGCTGAAGTTGTCAGCAAGGAGATTGTGGGTGACGAAGGTTTTGGGTATGAGATAATTAATTATATAGGTTTAATTGGAGCGACTCATAATAACGAAGAGAATAACACAGAAGAGCTTGTTGATGTTCCAGCGGAAATTGTGTTGGATTGCAATATTACTCTACTGAAAAACAGTACCCCTTATGATGATGTTGAATATGACAATGTACAAATCAAGCTAAGTGGTATTCAATTGATTAAGTTTCAGAGTTACCAGCATAAGAGTGGTAGAATGTATGATGTTTTAGAGAGGTACGACTTGGAAATTGAGAAAGTTGCCATTTCATTTACCACAAGGCATAATGGAGAGGAATACAAGCTTGCTTTGGAATATACATTTAGTGCCAAAGGCGAAAGAAAGGCCGAGTGTGAAAGGAGAATAGATTCTGTTAGCAGTATTACAGATTTGAACCTATCACCTTTGCATTCCAAGCATATTGATTGGCGGGAATTTGACAGAATATTTGTAAGGGTGCATCAAAATGAAGTACATTAGGAACAGTAAAGGCGAAACATTGGTAGAGGTAATTGTAAGTCTGGTTTTGTTTGCAGTACTGCTTGCGTCGGTCACGGTAATGGTGCAGACTTCACTTAATATTGCAGAAAGAGCTCATGAAAGAAATGAGGAGACAAGCCAGAGTGTTGCGGATATTGAGACTGGTCAGAGTTTGACTGATGTTGACAATCTTACATTTACTTTCAGCATACATGGGGAAATAGATAAGGAATATGAAATACCCGTCGTTGTTAAACAGAGTGGAGGGTTGAAAGTTTATGCTACGGAATAACAGAGGTTATACTCTTGTAGAAGTAATGGTTACACTTACGTTGTTGACCATATTTATTGCATGTGTTGTGGCGATAGTAAGTCCGGTGTTGAGAATATACAACAGGACTGTAGCAATAGCGGAGGAACAATCTATTGCGATAAATATTGCTGGCCTTATAGCTCACGAAATACAGCATGCCACAAACGTCGAAATTACCAACGAAGGAAAAACTCTTGTTCTGGATGGCATAGAATACACAACCCAGGACGGACAACTTGTTTCATCCAATAATTTGGTTTTTGATCCTGTTTATTATGGTGGTTCCAAAATAGATGTATTGTTTGAGAATAACGAAAATGATCCTTTTATTTCTATTAAAGTAACTGTGTTTAGAGAAAATACTGAAAAATACAGTTATAACTTGTTGGCAAGTCCCCTTGTTTTTCTTGGGTTAGATGAGGAAGGGGAAGAGCCGGAGTATGGATATGAAGCAGGAGATTTGGTGTTAAAGGATGATGAGACAGGAGCGGAGATTTATTTGTCTGGTTCATGGCAAGCTACAAAACATGAATCAGCCAGTCTTCCATGGGGAGGTCTGCTCCTTACTCCAGGAACATTGTACAGGGATCATACTGGAGTTTATATTATTGGCGAATCAACTTATTTAAGCAAATCTTTTGCAGAAGACGACCCGACACTGGAGGAAGCACATCAAAAACATCCCGCGGGATATGTAAAGGTGGATACCTCCAGAGTTTGGACAGATGCAGATGTTGACTGGAATGCAAGTCCTGTTGTCTGGAAGAATCCCCCTCACAAAGGCTCCATTTGGTATACCAACGGTAAATATTATGTGCTGTTGTATCCTGCAGGGGATGCGAAATATTCATCTTCAGATCCTAATCAAAACTGGAGGCAGATAATCCAGTTATGAATGCCATTTACATAGCGGAAGGTACAATGAAAAAAGCGGATGTACCTACGCTTGTTTTCTTCTATAACGTGGAAGCAAAATGCTCCATTGCCTGTCTGACTTCTTCGATTGTTTCAGGCTTTAACAATGCGTAATATTTCGGCATTGTCTCCTTCAGATATTCCTTGTCGAATGTTCCTGCAGCCTGACGAGCAAAAGAGTCTTCCAATAATGTCTTGGCTTCATCTCTTTTTGAGTTGATGATAAATTATACTATATTGATAGGATTATGCAGGTTTTTATTTCTATATTTTTGTTGTATCATAATATGTGTTTAATTATTGTGAGGAGGAATGATTGTGAGCGAATATGGAATTGTTTTGACTACATTTGCTAATGAGCAGCAGGTAAAACCAGTAATAGACGAGATACTGGAATGTAAGTTGGCGGCATGTGTACAGGAAATAAAGATAAAGAGTCATTATGTATGGAAAGGTGAACTCTGTCGTGAAGATGAAGTATTGGTTTTGTTAAAGACAAGAAAGGAGTTATATCCTGAATTAGAAAAGAAACTTAAGGAAATACACCCCTATGAAACACCAGAAATTCTTCTTGTAGATGTGGAGTTGGGAAGTCTTGCGTATTTGAAATGGCTAGATGAGCAAACTCGCAAATAGTATCAGAAGGTTGTGAACATTATATTAAAATAATTGTTAACATCTCAAACCTCGTATGGTATAATAGCACAAGTATTGTAGATTTTACTATCTTTGGAGGTTTGTGTACATGGGAATTTATCAGAAATGCGCAAGTTTCACTAAAGTTGACGAAGTAAAAGAAAAAGGAATTTATCCATATTTCCACCACTTGGAATCCCGGCAGGATGTGGAGGTAATAATGGAAGGCAAGCGCAGAATTATGCTGGGATCAAACAACTATCTTGGACTCACAACTCACCCTGAAGTTATGAAAGCGGCTATTAAAGCTATTGAAAAATACGGTACAGGTTGCTCCGGATCTCGTTTTTTAAATGGTACCTTGGACATGCATTTACAGCTTGAAGAAGAGTTGGCTGAATTCGTTGGCAAGGAAGCTGCATGCACATTTCCGTCGGGCTTCCAGACAAATCTCGGCATTATTAGTGCCATTGTAGGGCGACACGACTATATTATTAGTGACAGGGAGAATCATGCAAGCATATACGACGGGTGCAGGTTGAGTTTTGGCAAAACCGTCCGCTACAAACATGACGATATGGAGGATTTGGAGCAGTGCCTTGCAAAGCTTCCTCTGGATGCCGGCAAGATTATTATCACAGATGGTGTGTTCAGCATGAGTGGAGATATTTGTAATCTTCCCAAAATTGTTGAGTTGGCCAGGAAGTATAATGCAGTCACTATGGTGGATGACGCCCATGGATTTGGTGTTCTTGGAAATGGTGGCAGGGGAACGGCGGAACACTTTGGGCTGACAGAGGAGACGGATATAATAATGAGTACATTTAGCAAATCTCTGGCTAGTCTCGGTGGCTTTGTGGCATCGGACAAGTATGTTATTGAGTATATTAAACACAACTCAAGACCTTTTATCTTCTCAGCCTCAATTCCACCCGCATCATGTGCGGCGGCTTTGGCAGCATTACGTGTTATAAAGAAGAATCCCGAGCTGGTTTCTAGATTGTCGGATTTGGCGCTATACATGAGAAATGGGCTTAAGGAAAGGGGAATTCCGGTCAGAGAATCCGTATATACAACACCTATTATCCCATTCTATACATATGATTTTGAGACAACACTCATAAGAGCAAAGGAAATTTACGATGCAGGTGTCTATTTAAATCCTGTTCTTCCGCCGGCAGCTCCTGATGGCAACTGCCTGCTTAGAATCAGCTTGATGGCAACTCATACATATGAACTGCTGGACGAAGCAATGGATATTATACACTCGGTTATTAACAAGAGTGTTAAGAATGGTTGTGATTGTTAAATGAAGAAGACGGTTGTGATTACTGGAGCCTCCAGTGGCATTGGCTATTATGCAGCAAAGTTTTTTCTGGAGGGTGGGTATAATGTATACGGTCTTAGCAGAAAGGCTGGAGACCTTGCAGGTGTCAATTACATAAGCACTGACCTTACGAACGAAGAATCCGTCAATGCGGCTTTTGATAAAATTGTTGCTGAAACTGGTGCAGTTGACATCCTTGTTAACAATGCCGGTTCAGGTATATCCGGTGCTGTCGAGTTTACTGAAATGTCGGAAGCTAAGTACCAGTTTGACGTAAACTTTTTTGGCATGGTGCGCTGCATAAAATGTGCACTGGGCATAATGCGCAAGAAGGGAGGAAAAATTATAAATGTCAGCTCTGTGGCAGCTGCTTTTCCGCTCCCATTCCAAGCCTTTTACTCAGCTTCCAAATCAGCAGTTAATGCTCTAACCATGTCGCTAAGAAATGAAGTAAGGAAATTTGGGAATATTCAGGTTTGTGCAATAATGCCCGGAGATGTTAAAACCGATTTTACTTCATCAAGAAGAAAAAATGAAACAGGAGACGATGTGTATGGCGGAATCATATCCAATACCATTTCCGGCATGGAGCGTGATGAGGAAAATGGCATGTCGCCTGAATATATGGGGTGGTTGATTTATAAAGTAGCTACAAAACGGAAACTAAAACCTTTTTATATCGGAGGACACAGGTATAAGGTATTTGTATTTCTTGAGAGATTGCTCCCTAAAAGCTTTGTATCCTATGTATTGGCGAAAATGTATATAAAGTAAAATAACAGAAGAAGACCGATTCAACTAAAAATTTCGGTCTTCTTTTATATATTGCTTTTATTCTTGTGCCGCCTCAGTAGTTTCTAAATTTACTTTGGACGGAGCTGGTGACCTCTTGCCTAAGAATAGAAACCTGGTTAGTCGGAAACGATTTAAAATCAAGTGAGTCGCAAGCAATGGAACTACAATGCCTATTATTGTATGGGTGATTACTCCATATCCTAAAATCGGTTGCAGGAAAACAGTTGGCAACATATGTATGAACATTATTGCCAAGGAGTTTTTTCCCAAATATGCTAATATATCAGTTGCTTTATATTTTGAAATCATTTGAGACAACCCTATAAAAGTAACAGAAATTGCTGTTGGAACAGTAAAGTCTAGCAAAATATGATGGTAGTTAAGACCCTTCATTCCAAAAGTATAGTTGTATTTGTCAAAAAAGATACCTGTATAAATAGCTATAGTTATCAGGCTGCTTGTTAAAAAAACAGGTTTGGAGATTTTACTTAATATTCTCTTGGCATAGTAACCAAAGGCAAAATATGAGAGTGATATCAAGGTGACATCAAGATTTAATGGCACTATTATGTTATGGCTTTGGTTAAGCCATGATTCTATATGCGCAACAATGTATAGTATTCCTATTAATAGCAGCCTGTTGGCATCACTTTTAAGAAGTAATACAATTAGATTAAAAGCAATATATGTAAAGAACAAAGTTGTAACGAACCAGATGGGAGCATAAAAACCACCAATAAATCTGCCCCCTAGAAGAAGGCGTACAATATCTTCAGAAAGCCACTGCAGAGTCATTCTTTTTTGCAAAATATGAAATGCATACCTAATAGCGGTTATTGATATTAGAAAGGAAAAATAGGGGACTAATAAGCGGAGTGTATATTTTTTTAATAATGTCGGGAATTGCTCCCAGTTTTCGACCGGTTTAAAAAAGTAGCCACTGATAATAAAAAACAATGGCATATGGAACCAGTAGATATAATGGTTTATGGGCATTTCGTCGAAGTGACCTATTACTACTGCAAGAATTCCTATTCCTTTTACAACATCTGCCCATTTTTGATATGTACTTGAATTAGACATGAAAACCACCTTTGTGACAGCGTCAATATAATGTAATGTGGAACAAAATGTTTATGATGAACACAGCAAATAAACTTTTGGGCCGCATAAATTATATCAAAAATAGTGGGAATGGCAAATTCAAATATTCTTGCAGTGCCAAATAGAGGTTTTAACCTATATATCTCGCCACTTTTATTCTCAACACATTGTCCTTTAGTTGTACCTCTGACTCATCGATTAATGCACCAACAAGATTAAGATTATCGCTTTCAAAATTCATATCCGCAAGCCTCCAGTAATATTCCTCTACAACACCCTTGCGTCTCGGTTTAAGGCCTTTTTTTAACCATTCTATAAAGGTATCTGTATATATGGCTTGACGCTGAATTATAATTATGGTAGTGCTCTTATCATCTCTTTTAATACTAACGTCGATATTTCCATGTCCTCGCTCCAGGAGCACCGAAACAATTCCACTTAAAATCATTGCGATCTTATTAGGCTCGTTAATCATCCTTGTCACCCTTTCTGAAAGTCTCAATAATAGGCACAAGAACGCTTGCAACAATTCCTCCGGAAAAACCGTTGTTGTAAAGATTCACTCCACCATGGATAAATCCCACATTTGTGACGACCGCCATGTGTGTAACTCCTGCAAGAAGGCCACATAATAGACCGAATTTGCCTGCAATTGGTGCAAGTGTGGTGGAAAAAAGGACTGATACAATAATGGCTGTTTCTGAAAGCTCGTAGCCAAAAATCAATGCGGACAGAATTGTTCCGGACATGACTGGGATGCAGTTTTTAAGATGCTTTCCAAATGCGGAAAATCCTGCTATTGTAAATATTCCAGCAAGAACAGGACCATTTACAACGCCGCCTATTGCAAGAACATAAACCAGGCTCAATAGTCCCATAACCGACATGTTCAAAAAAGTAGCAGCATAGCCGGCAGAGTTTGTAAAGTCTGTAACGAGCCTTCCTCCCTTTGAAAGTATTTTCTTGTATTCCTTGAACGCTTTGATGTTAATTAAAAGAGCGAGAGCTAGCATTGAAGTAAATATGGTAAATAAAAGCCATATTATGATTGGATGATTTGAATCGGAGATAATGCTTACCGGCTCCACGGATGCGCCAAAGCTTCTTAGAAATGCTGTAAGTAATGTGCCAATTATTCCTGCAGTAAAACCTATATTGTACAGGTTGTATCCGTCGTGGAATCTAAGCATATGTGAGGATACAGGAATAATAATTAAGCCGATGATTATGCCTACAAGAAGGGCTACTATGGAACTTAGGGGAGAGGGGATTATGCTTGCAAAGCTGATTTCACTTATCACAGGTGCCAAAGCTGTTGCAAACATCAGGGGAATAATGACATTTTTCAAAGGAATCCTTTTTAGTTTGGCGTACAAGTGTCCTCCTATATAAATGGAGAAGATGTTGTAGAGATTCTTTCCAAAGAAAGCAAATCCTATGACTGTAAAATATGCAGCGATGGTAAATCCGTTAATCTCCAGTTTGTATATGTATATGAGAAGTAGATTGAACAAAGCTACTACTGCAACATTTAGCAGGGCGGCTTCAACTCCTCCGAGTTCTATAAAGTCAGTGAAAAGATTTGCTCTCGATAAAACAATACGTGTAAGGTCCTCTGCCAAAGCTGGCATTTTATTGTTTACTACTGCACGCACCAAACCTGTCAAAAGAAAAAGAGCAGGAACTGCCAGCAGTATGAAAAGAAGCGTTTTATTTGTCAGTTTCTTTTCCATATCCAACCACCTTTATTTTAGGTTACCCTATTATACCATCTGTGAGCAATATGTAAACCGTAGATTTTTTATTTAATTTGGGTGAGGTTTTTAAATTTCATACTAAAGTATTATTCCATCGCATTAAAGAATCATTACAAATAGTGATTATAATTTGTTAAGAATTATTTCATAATGTTCTAAAGCACAAAGATTTGGGAAGGGAGTATCTATCCCTAATTTTTAATGAGAAAGGAGTTTGAAAAATGGAACACAAAACTAGAAAATCGTTACTGCTTAGCTTTGTTTCCTTGCTGATTTGCGTTTCATTACTAATCGGCACTACACTTGCTTGGTTCACCGACTCAGCAACATCCGGTGTTAACAGAATTATCGCCGGAAACTTGAAGATTGACCTCCTGATGGATAAGGGGGACGGATATGTCTCCATAGCCAATGGAAAAGGAGATGTTTTCAATGAAATCGATGATGGATTATGGGAGCCAGGCAAGACAAAGGTGGCTTATCTTGCTGTTCAGAACAAGGGTAACCTTGCACTCAAGTACAACATTATAATTGATGTAACTGACGAAGGTCTTGCCGATGTTCTGGAATATGCGATTATTAACGATGTACAAAGCAGCACCGTGTTCGGCAGTTGGGAAAATCCATTGGCGATTAGTTCTAAAATATCCTTTCCCTGGGAGTCAAACAATTATCAATTTTTGATTTTGAAAAACTTTTCAATGCTTCTTCACTAATAGTTGGAAGACCAGCATAAAGTTCATTTAAATATCATTCAGTAATCATTTTTTAACTGAATCAATTCTTTTGATAATTAAATATGCTTTACAGGTATAAATTTTACATCTATTCTGTCTCCTTAACCCTATGAAAAAAGCCTGTTATCTAATCTGCCAACTCAACCCTATTACTATCAAAGGGTTTTTCGGTGATTTATGAAAAACAGTCGTTTAGGGGAACACGTCAATTTATCTCCACATAATATTAGAAAAACGCCCACTACCGTGAGCGCTAATTCAAAATATTATCAAAGTGTTCTTTATTTCGAATAATAAACTGCAGCATTTTGCGATTTGTATTTGCAAGTTCTCTGAATTTATCATAGCTTTCAAAGTATGCAATGCAAATCATCTGGATGGAGCAGATTATATAAAACACAGCCTGTTTTTCTTCCTGAGTCAGTTTACCCTCAAGGTCATAACCATGCAGAATACCGCAGAGTATATCTAACCATTTTTCATAAGCCTCGTCGCTAGCTTCAGACAAAATTCCGGTTGCACAGTAGCAGACATCCCACAAGCGCACATTTACTTCACTTAAGTCAAAGTCAATAAATCCACTTATCTCATCATCTTCAAACAGGATATTGCTGGGATTGGGGTCACCATGAATAAGCTGTTTTGGCAGTCTATCATAAAGTTTACCAAAGTTTTTAATATAGTCGTCAAAAAAGTACTCGTCAAATTCCATACCCCACTGCATTTTCTGTTGTTTAACATTCGGCAGTGCCCATACCGTTACATTTTTATACAGGTTCACTTCATCAGGCAAAATGTCTTTTTGTATAGCCTTCAAAGCTTTATGAAGTCGTGCAATGCTTTTACCGTATTTTTCGCCAAACTTCATGCAATTATCTCCAAATCTATCGGACTTGGGAAGTGGATTACCTTTTAATACTTGGGTCAGAATGAAAATTTCATTGTTTTCCAAATACTCACAGCCGGTTTTTGTCGGTATTGGAAGGGAAGAAGTAAAACCCTGTTTTTGAAGTGCTTTAGAAATATTAAGGTTTTTAAATATCTTTTCCCGGTCGCCAGCTTTGAGGATATATTCTTTACCAACTGTCCAGACATTTCCCGATACTTTTGCCCCATCCATGATAAAGATATCGCTAATTGGCAGATCTTTATCGATATCCCAATTCTCCAAAACTTTTCGTAATTCTCTTTCAGTATACAATTTTGCCACCTCCGGTTTAATTGGTATGTGTTTTGATAAATGCTTAGATACTTTTTTGGAGAACAACCATACATTTTTACAAATGCCCTATAAAACCCAGCATAGGTATCAAAACCGTATTCAAGCACCACATCTATCGCTCTTCTTCCGCTGGCAATTTCAGCAAGCGCGTGATCAAGACGCCGCTTTCAGATATAATGTGAAACTTTTTAAAAAACCGCCGTTCGCGTGGACATATACATCGCTGTAACTATAGTTCTACAATATATAGTTACACCGAAATAAGAGCATAATTATCAATATGAAAAATAATTGTCGATTATTTTATTTATCTCTGGATACCTCTTTTCGTCATGTACAAGATAGTCAACAAAGAAATCTTCAACTTCTTCATCTATAACATTTGCAAGTAATTCATATATCTCATACCAAACAGATGCAAAAGAATAATTCTTACAGAAGTAAAAGGCCATTTCTTTAAATCGCGGGTTTTTTGTATAATATAAAGCAACTGAATATTTAAAGTATCCTTATCAGATATAGATTCCTTATTTAAGAGTATTCGATCCAATCTTTCGTCTGAGATATCACCTGCCCATTGCAGTCTTGCAACTGTTATTGCATCCGGGAAACTCTTTTCTGTTTCCAATATTTCCTGAGGCCAATCGTAATTTAGGTCAAAGTCGCTATTATATAATGACAGATATTTTTCTGTTTCTTCTTTCTTAAGCTGATTAAATTTAAATGATGTCATTAATTCTGAAACAGGTATAATCAACTCTTCCTGGCTAATAAAAGTTCCATTAATAAATATTCCACCTTTGAAGTTTTGCTTATCATTTGGTAGGGATATGGATGTGGTAGGAACTATAACAAGCGTTTTTACTTTTTTCTTTTCTATGGCAGCCGCTACAGCCTTATGATGTCCATCAAGCAATGCACACAGATATCCTCCCATATAATACGCTACTGCTCTATAGTCATCTATACCACTATAGAACTCAGCCTGCTTAGGATCATAATGACTTGGTGGTTGTGTAGGCAAAATATAATATGGAACTACTTCGCTCCATCTCCCATCGCCTCCATAAATCGGACAAGATGCTTTGTTATAATCTGGTTTATTATTTAGCTTCCAAAAGAAATTCCCATTTCCATCTGTAGGACATAATTCACTATCAACAAGTGCATAATATCCTGTTTGCAATAATCCCAGAAGAGGTTTAAGATTTTCTACTGACTCCTCTAACGAAACAAATTTCTTATTCAATATATCATGTAATTCTGATATAACTTGCTGATCGCTCATATTCAGTCCATAACCTGCTGCAACAAGCTTTTCGCAAGTTGGGCAGAAATATGAACCTTTTTCATGAAATTTTATCAATGGAATATCTCCAAAAATTAACGCAGCTAATGCATCATTATCTAAATAACCATATTTCATAGATAAAAGACCTTTGCCATTTTTCACATAAAAAATTATCCCTTTTCCTCCCCAGTCTGAGTTATGGCGGTCTATCTCTTTCACTATGGTTATCTCTGCATTAGATTTTTTAATAAAGTTAAATAACATAGTACCACCTCTCACATAAAGTGTCGTAATAATATCAATAGATGCTGGCTATTCTCAATCTAAATAAGCCTTAGAAAACTGTTCTTCCCAAGGTAAAACTCTCTATGAGGTACAATATAATTGGCCATAGGACCACTAAGATTGTATGTCACATAATTATCTTCTCTTAAAACATATGTTGCAGTACACCAATTTTCAGGCGTTTGAGTTCTTCCGTAAAAATGCCAGCTATAGATATCTGCAATGCTTTGTCTACTATAAGTTCATAATTACTGCCAATCAAGAATGATGATGGAGCGATTATTGTCAATATCTCGGTGGGATTGAAATAAAGTTTGTATTCCATGCGCAAACTGTCCTGTTGAATTAAAAAACAACTGATTCAGGCCGCCATTACTAACTTCATCGATGACAGTACAACACGCATATACATGACGGCAAGGCTTTGGAAGAGATTCAATTACTTCATATTGGTTGGTCCAATCTTCATTGAACTTACCCCGTATCCAACTCATGACAGCTGTTTTTAGATCCACATCAGGTATGGAGCCCACTTCGCCTTTATTGAGCTTTTTATATTTTTCTAATTTATGAAAGTAATCATTTAAACTATTCTCTATGTCTGTATCTTTTTTGTCTTTCTTTTTGAATATATCAAAAAATCTCATGTGTACACTTCTCCATATCAAGTGATTGTTGAACCAAGCAACATTTATTCTGCTATTAGCTATTATAAATATTAGTGCTATTTCCTCAATCCTGTAATTTTCTAATCTGTCTTTTTTATCTTACCATAATATGTAATCGCATACAATCTACATTAATATTTATATGCTTTTTTAAAGTTCTAAAATATGTATTAGGCCGAATCTTTCATCTTTGCTGTCTCCTCAACCCTAAGATAAACGCCCGTTATCTAATCTGTCAACTCAACTCTACCTAATTTCAGGCATATTTTTACTACAAAAAATCACCCCGATATGTTTTCGTGAACGCATATCAAGGGTTTAAGTCGAGTTGATAGAATTACTTTCATTTTATGAAACTTAGCATTTTAAAAGCTTTCCGAGCTTTATTTTCTAGACATCAGGCTAACCGTCTCCACATAACTAGTTCTTGGTAACATATCGATTATATTACACAAATTTACATTTTATATCCATGAACTTTTTACGTTTTCAAATAGAGTAGGGTAGTTGGGTGCATAATAAACGACAAGGAACAAATGTTTGTCTTCGGAGAGGTGTTCTAGCCGTGATAGCAATAGTCTGAGTAGTTGAAAAATGCCTGGATACAACGAGTAAAAAAAGACTGATTCTGTATTGGAATCAGTCTTTTTGTGGCGTGCCTAAAGGGATTCGAACCCCTGACCCACGGCTTAGAAGGCCGTTGCTC
>LSQX01235815.1_pt1 | contig 14560 bp, 14 predicted proteins | sample 654561 | NCBI WGS metagenome assembly LSQX01 (sample SAMN04489861, study PRJNA283612) | anaerobic digester metagenome | isolation source: 4 biogas reactors fed with cattle manure at either 37C or 55C with and... | place: Denmark: Kongens Lyngby | collected 2014
GGGATGCACGCCCCTTGAAGACATTATTATTGATGAAATGCCCGATTATGCAAAAGCTTCTGTGAACGGACCAATGACAGAGATTGATTACACAAATAAAGTAACTAGTATAATTATGCCATTTATGAATGAGGGTGAAACCTTTCTAGCTCATCATTTAGAAATAGTGAGAGGAAACTTTCCAATCCAACAGGAGATTGCGCTTGTAGAGGCTTCGATTGGCAGAGCGCAGCAAGCAATTGAAGAGATTGATAACCTCTACCAGCCAACTTCATACACCGAGCATAAGGTGGAGACTATAACCAGGTTAAACGAATATAAGGACGCATTAATTAGATATAAAAATGCTTTAGAGGGTGGAAAAAAAGACGATATAAAAAAGGCAGCTGATTATATAAAATCCATCCTAGCGTCATTAAAAACTGCTCATGCCTTGTATTAAACTATTTATTGATAGGGAGGGAGTATAGTGTGAGTTTGTGTTCTGATTGTATAAGTGGGGTGCTAGACAAACTTACTCCAAACGATATTTATTTACTCCATGAGCTGAAAGATAAGACAACAGCCCAACTTGGTGATTCTAGAAAAACATTATATGATGCGTTGAAAGAAGTCATGAGTACATTCCAGCTTCAACAAGCAATAATTAGGATGGAACTGTTAGGACTTATCGGAACACAGAAATACGGTAACGCTATGCATTATCATATTACGGACACAGGGCTAGTTGTGTTAGATATATTAAGCAGAAGGTAAGTGAGGTGATGGTCAAGTGCAAAATAAAATAGGATTAAATTTTGGATTCATTGGAGTGGGCCAGTGTGGCGGCAATATAGCTAACGAGTTCAATAAGCTTGGGTATAAATCAATAGCTATAAATACTTCTAACACGGACCTTATGAAACTGAACAACATTCAAAAAAACAATAGGCTTTTAATTAATACTGGTGTTCAGGGAGCGGGAAAGAACCCCGAAATCGGGCGAAGGGCACTTGAAGAGCATATAGAAAGCGTAATGCGACTAATTGGACAAGTGTTCAATGAAGATATTGATATGATATATGTGTGTGCCGGGCTTGGAGGAGGAACAGGATCAGGGATTGCTCCTCTTTTAACCCAAATTCTAATTGAGCAAGGCTTTGAAGTTGGTATGATAGTTACTATTCCGTCGAAGATAGAAAGCCCGAAAGTTCAAATTGTTGCCCTGAACGCATTTGAGGAATTATCCAGGATTGAAGGTATGGGAAGTCTTTTTGTAGTGGACAATGCCAAGTCGATTCAACTTCCAAATCAGATGGGGTTCAAAACAAAGTATAGCATCATAAACGAGAACATCGCCATTAAATTGCATGAGATAAATCGTTTGACTATGGAGGCTTCGGATGTTGCTTTTGACGCAAGGGATTTTCATACCTTGATTGCTATGCGTGGATACGCCATCATAAGTTCTATTCCTATAAATGACATTAGTGAATTGAAAGAAACTGAAGTGCTTGCACAAAACGTAAGAGAGGCTCTTGAAAATTCTATCTATGCAAATACAGAGTTTAGCCAGTCAAGAGGTGCGGCGTTCCTGTTCGAGCTACCAGAGGGTGGAGGACATTACATTACCGAACAAGCCGTCCTTAAAATGCAGCAAGAGTTGGGGATGCCTTTCGAACTGTTTACTGGAATATATGAGCAAAAGACCAGGAAAAGAGATGTTAAGCTTCATGTTGTAGCAGCTGGACTGCCTTTTCCATTTGATAGACTAGAAGACATTCAGACAGAGTTAGAGGAGAAAGCAGACGGTTTTCATAATTTATTTGAAAGAAGTAGAACTCAATCTTTCAAAGGTAGTGGGAAAGACTTGTTAAACAGGTTCGTTACTCCGGTATCTACTGTAAAAGAAAAACCAACGGGGGAAAGCACTTTGGACAAACTACTCAAGAAGAAAAAATAACGGTTAATAGGGGGCGTTTTATAAAACCGCCCTCCTATAACTTAACTAAACTGAATAACACGAAAAGTATTGACATAATTATAGAAATACTTTATAATCAAACTAGAAAGATTTACAAACTAATGAATCTGATGGAAGTTAAGACATATGAAGGGAGTGAAAATAACAGCAAAATAAGGTAAAAATACATTCATAACAACAATCAACTCGACAACCAAACAACAAATCAAAAACACAGGTAAAGGCAAAATGTTGATGCATTAAATCCGCATAACAGCTATGAACGACTCAAACTATCCAATCACTTCGCAACAGTCGTAATAAGAAAGCGGTGAATACATACCCCTTCTTGTCTAAAAACAGTTATAAGAAAGTAGATTGAAAGTGAAAAGAAGCTAACCCGACGAGAATTCATACTCACTGGGAGCATCTAATCCGTTTTGGGGTGGGCAGAAAATTATACAAAGATAATACAAAGGTGGGGTTATGAAGTGAAAACTGCTGTAGCTTTAAAAAGCAATAGCTCTAGGACAAAAGACCACGAAGTAACCTTTATCAAAACTAGGTTCTACTTCGAAAAGCTGTTAGGAATAACCGATACCCAGGAAAAAGAATCCTACGTAAAAACTAAAAAAGGAGTTACCAGGAAAATAAAGTCCAGAAGTGACGCTGATGCAATATGCAAGAGCGAAGGCCCGAAAGTTTTCTTCGATAAAGTTGGCCAAGCTGTATTTAATATAGTGGACGGAAAGAAGAAAGCATTAGCTTCAATACTGCTTGATAGGTGGATGCTCTTCGAAACTTGTGGTGAACACATATATGTGTACCATGTTGCATCAGAAAAAATGAACACCTTATACCAGATCATTCTGGGTGGTAACAAAGAGTGGGATGGGATCTACGAATTCTCCCTTAAAGGGAAAGATGTCAATATAAAAATAGAACAAAAAGATAAGAAAAACGTTTTGGTTATAGAGAGTAGTGAAAACTATGATGCAGCCTTGTTCGAAGACGAAAATGGAGAGAAAGTATCTATAACAAAAATGGACTTTGATACCGAAGAAGAGTTCAAGGAAGCTCTGTTGCGTACAGGACTTATAAGTAAAGAAGATCTAGAGATATACTACAGCCCGGATGACCTCATAAAGCCCTATATAAACAGAGTGTTGCCAAGGATAGAGTTTAGGTAAAGAAAACGGACTTGACAATCCTCTGCTGGAGGCTTTATGACAAAAATCCATATCACACCAAATTGAATGTAACAGTATAATTTGCTGTTATGTATTGAAAAAAAACGAATAATAAGGTATAATCAGAACGTAACGGGTTATTATGAAATACGGATGTATAAGAAAAATGAATGGAGGATTGTCATGTCCACTACACTTAACGATAAGAACAACATACTACACGAGGATGAAGCAATAGCCAAAGAAGAAGCTTTATTAAAAGATATATATTCTGGAAAAATTCCATTAAAGAAGATTTTCGACGACGATATTGTAAAAAGTGAGGAATTTCTAAAACTTGGGGATCCAAATGCTTTTATAATGGGAGATGTGGTACTAGAAAGACTTGGAATTACAGATAAGACACTTACCACACTCGCTGAAAGTGGTGAGTTTGCTCTTGGTAGGATAGGCGGTAGTAGAATTATAATAGCAAAGACATTTTTCGATTTTCTTGATAGATATCATTTCACCAAGAGAAGGGATCCAAATGATCCAGTAGCTATAGATCCGAGAGGAAGAATTAAAAAACACCTTACTTATGTTAAAAAGAAACATACTGAAGTTCCCAAATTAAGACCAATTAAAGATTTTATAGACGATTTAGGAATAGAAGAAAGAACCTTTGTAAGACATTGTGAATTAGGAACATTTACACATTATCGAATAGGTTCTTTATATAAAATGAGTGAAGAGGATTATACCGCTTCTCTACTAGAAGTAGCATTATCAGGAATGAAATCCAATAGAGGTGGAGCAGCAAAAAGAGTTGGCAGACCAAACGAAGTATACGAAATAATGGGAAATAGATTAAAAGAATTAATAGACATAGAAGATTAAATTACTTTTAACTAATGAATTAAAATAACTAATTAAATAAAAACCCCTCTTCTTCCACATATAGAATCTTACAGTTTACATAGCAGTCCGGCAAGGGCTGCTTTCACCATTTTTAAGGAGGTTTTACAATTAGCTAATAATACTACAACACTCCTTAATATCGGATATTACACACAAAGAAGGGGGAATATATGTGAAAAAACGGATAAGAGAACATTATCCTTAATTATATTTTATCAATTCTAGTTTTTGTTGTAGCTGGTTATGGCGGTATCCAAAAACAGGATATAAAAGACGACATAGCCGCCGTTTCTAATAAAACGCTTTCAGTTGAAGATATTGCACTTTAATATGTAACCGATATTACTCCGATTATGGTTCTGTAATGGGTGATAAGCAGGTCCTACTTTCGATGAAAATAGATAATCATTGGAAAGTGTTTAAGATAGACGTAGTTAACGATATAAATACTATACTTGCGGACTAGGTAGGAGGTGTTCGTATGGCAAAAGAAAATTATGTATTACTGGTAGGGGAATTGCAAGGTTCTCCAATAATAGACAGAGAAGATGACAAGGCCAAATATGTTTTAAAAACACTACGGCGTAACGATAAAATAGATTTCCCTGTAATAAATGTATTTGATTCTCCTTTAATTGATAAGGTAGAATCTTTTAAAGAGGGGGATTACGTAATAGTAAAAGGCTTTATTTCTACACAAGAAGTGGTAAAAGGTGTTGTATGCCCCAATTGTCAGGGGATAGTCAGAGCGGAAGGAACTGTTACTGAAATTTATGCTCTGGAGAACACAAATATCGGGAAAGGATACGATTTAGAGAGTATAAAGGAGCTTTCAAACACTGTGATAGTGCTAGGTTCGCTATGCAGGGATGTTGAATTTAGGTTGTTGCCAAATACAGGTATTCCCTCTGCACAGTATCAATTAGCTGTCAATAGAAAGTACAACTCTAAAAGACAGCGTGATAGCTATACCGATTATCCATGGGTTAATTCTTTTGGAAGACAGGCGGAGCAGGACGCATTAAGGCTTGAAACTGGAAGCCAGGTATTGATTCAGGGCGGTGTGCAAACAAGAAATGTTCAGAAGGCGATAGTTTGCGAAAATTGTCAGACAGGATTTAAAGCAGAGGATTTTGTTGCAGAAATTGTTCCTTACTCGGTTGAATACCTTAATAATTGTAAGTTTGAATAGATGTCATAAGGAATTATATATGGAGTTTTGTATTGAAAGAAGGAGTGTTTGTAATGAAAATGGTTATTCTCCTCCCAGGATGGATAACACTGTTTCTAGCGGCTGTATTGTTTAAAGATGTGGTGGGGGTTATTAGAGTAAGAGTATATAATGAAAGGACTATATATGCGGAAATAGTTAAGCGAAAATTAATCATTAAGGCTCTTCTAACTATAGCTTTTGCATATGTGTTCTATTTATTGAAATGAGACTCTCAAGAAGACAGGTACCCCACCCGCCCTGTCTTCTTTTTTTTGTAAACGAAAGGGGTGACAAGCAACATGGTAATCTTGGGGATAGATCCTGCACTGAACCGTGTAGGATACGGGATTTTATTTTATAACGCTAACAATGAAAACATCACCGGCTTTAAATACGGTGTTTATGATATATATCAGAAAGACAGGACCGAAGATAAAGTATATAAAAGCTTTCAGACAACCCAGCTTTTGATCGACAAATACAATGTTGATGAAGTTGCAATGGAGAAAGTATTTCACAATCCCAAAAGAGCAAAAGGGGGAATGGTTGTCAGGGAGGTTATAGGGGCGTTAAAGGTAGCGGCAATGCAAGTTGGCAGACCAGTGAATATGTACTCCCCGCAAACAGTGAAAAAGTTAGTTACAGGTTCAGGTGCTGCAAAGAAAGAGGACGTTGCATACGGCATCGCAAGTATCCTTGACATATCAGAGTTTGAAATAGAAATGAGGTTTAGGGGGAAAATCGAAAAGCTCTTCTTTACTCCAGAAGAGCTGGTTAGTAAGGGGCTCGATCATGTGACAGATGCATTGTCTATCTCATATTGCAGGTTAACTGAAATTCAAAAATATAATGGAGAGGTGGGAAAGAGTGTTGTTTAGAAGAAAAAGAAATGATCCTGAATACACAACGTATGAAGCGGACGATTTTTATTACTATGAGCAGTATATGAACGAAACGCCATCGCCTAGAAAAACTTTTAAAAAGCCCTCAACAAAGCAAGAGGATTATTATGGTTTTGATGATGGCAATGTAGTGGATAAGGAAAGACGCTTTAACACATCCGTAAAAGTCATTATAGGACTAATAGTATATATTCTGTTTATAACAATAGGGATCTTTTCCACGACGTCCATCACAAACGAGATAGGCGAAAAGAGAGCCCAGGTTATCAACCTGTCTATACTGGAAGAACGAGAGAGTTTTTATAAGTTAAGGGATCAGTACTATGTGATAAAAAGCATTATTGCAGCGACAAATGAAATAGATGAGGCTTTCCTGCAAAGCAGCGACGATGACCTCTTTAAAATATCAACTCAATACCAGGATATTTTGCCTCAAATAGATAAGATGCTGCCCATGGCAAGAGCCATCGTTGTTGACATTAAATACAACAGTCTAAAAAAACAAGCCGAAAGTATTTATGAAAGTATTGCAATATATCTACAGAAGATGGGTACGGCATTAATAGAGAAAAACCAAGAAACCTTCGAGGAGGCGTTAACTTGGAAGGATAAATACTTTTACGATTTTGAACAATTCAGACTCAACATGATTGAGTTCTCTAAAATAGTGAAAATAGAAGATAAAAGTTTGACAGAGGATTTGCCCGAGATATTTTCACTCACAGGAGAAACGGATAGTTACTATGAACCACCTCAAAGCGATGAAGTAAGTGAATAAACACCGAAAGGAGGTATCCACCTATGTTTTTTACCAGCAGAAAGTCGGCAAGTTACGCAAGGTTGAGGAAGGTTAACGACAGTCTTCAGCTTAAAGTAATGGGGCTGTCAGATCAAGTAGAGAATTTCAGGAAGGTAGCTGCGAAACATCAGCAAGAATACGAGAAATTAGAAAAGGGGATTAAGAAACTGTCTTATGTAATACTAAACGAAGAATATGTCAAAAGCCAGCTTGGTGGGGATAACACTATTCAGGGCATGAATGCTCACCAATTGGTTGAATATATAGAAAAACAGTATAGCAAAAAACGCTCCGAAGAAAGAAATCTTCTTTCAGAATTGGTGGATAAACTTAATCAAAAGGAACAAGAAATAGAAAGCCTGAAAATCCAGTTGTCAAGACTATTAGCTAGAGAACAGCATATGGAGGAGTATGGTATGAACAGTACCCCCAGTTTGCAAGTGGCTGAAAATGAGGACAGTAAAGAGCCAGCAAAAACAGCAGAGAAATCACATCCGTTATCAGGTTCAAGTGGAAATGTGGCTAAAGTTGAGATTATAGAAAACAAAAACGTTAAACCAGTATCGCCTACAGAAGAGAAAGAACCTACCTCGGATAAAAGAGAGGATAAAGACAAAACTCTCAAGGGAGACAAGTCGCCAGTTAAGGCATACAAGAATATGCCACAATTTTTGCGTGACAACTTGAATAAGGCGGAATCAACTGCTACAATGGCGGGTGCTGATGAAGAAAAGCCAACCAATTCCACGATAGAAGCAAAAGAAGAAAGCAAATCTATAGAAGCTGTTATGAATATTAAAGATCAAATTGAAAAACAGGTTAGCTCCCAAGAGCAAAATGCTTTAAGAGCCCATGTTGTAAATTTACACGATTATATGAATAGAATGTCAAATGTTATGTGGGACATCATGGTAGCGATAGGAGAAAAGGGGTTATCGGAAGCGAAGGACATTAAGAAAATGGTGGCCGGTAAAGATATTACCGAGTCTGCAATCAACACTGCTCTATCCCAACTCCGTAAAATGAATATCGTTACCCAGGAAAGAATTAATACTGGATGGAGATGGTTCCACGCATATGAGCTTTCTGAAATAGGTAAACGAATTTATCTTGAAAAATACAAAAATAATCCTGTAGAATGTGAAAAACAGATATTGAAGAAACAGCATACCTCGGCTTTACATGGATATTGCATAAAAGACACTTCAGTAATCTTGAAAGCTATTTTTGGGTACGACGAAACCATAACAGATAGACGTGAGAACAGTATTAAGCTCTATAATGGAGAAACCTATATTCCAGATATAATAGCCAAGAAAAAGGAAGGAGTATTAGTAGATTACTTCGAGGTGGAGCTTGGGCATCATACCCAAGCGGACTTCAATAAAAAGTGCGATAAAATGCTGATGGTAACAAAGAACCTTCATTTTGTTGTCCCTGATGCAGAAACCATGAATAAGGTTCTAGCACGACAGATTGGACAGTGGGTTTTGGACAAAGGCGGAAAAGAGAAATTGAAGGGAACAACTATATACTTGACTACTCTTAAGAAATTGAATGACGGAAAATGGGATAACATATATCCTTGTTAACACTGGACTTATCCAAAAAAAGGTGGTGGTATTTATGCTTGAGTCGATAAAAGAGTTTCTCCACACTTTTGGGGTTTATCATGCAAACGCTTTTTATACAATAGTTTATTTTTTAAAAAACAACTTCTTTTTTATCTTCGTGTTAATTGCTATAGGTTACATGGTACACGAGGATCTTAAAGCCGACAACTATAATTATGTAAATGATGAGCGGCGTATTATATAGTTTTCCTTTAGGGGGGTGAAAACATGGAACGGCATGAATATAGAGATGATAGTGCTATAAGACCGGACCTGGTGTATACAAACACTATGAGCACTCATCAATTAATATCAAATATAAAAACCATCCTCTTCTACGTTTTTGAACTTATCGTCTGGATGGTTGTTTCAAGGATGTATCTCAACTTCGGTAGTAAATGGATAGTGCCCTCCGTATCTGCTATGTGGGTAATGGGTGCGGTTACAACCTTCTATATAAAAGAGGAGCGGGAAGGAACTATAAGGGAGACAAAATGGACTATTCTAGGCTATTTAGCCTTCTTGTTCTTGTACAGAATAGTTATCCAATTAGTAGCCCAAGTCTCAAGTGAACAAATGGGTGCTGCACTAAATATTACTATTCCATCTGTAAGCGGTATGGCCGCTTCTGGACTGCTCCAAAATATATTGTTGATTGTAAGCGTCATGACACCGATAGGGTTTTTGATATGGTGTGCACAGAAGTTTAAGACATATCACGCAAGAGCAACAAAGCAAGGTGCTTTTAAAAGAATCAAAGGTATTAGAAAGAACACTCCACGATTTTAGAAGTGGATTTACAGTAATCTGTATATGTATCACATTTATAGTGTTTTATTAAAGCCTCTATAAAAGCGGCTTATCAAAGACGAATATACAAGAAAGGGGTGTGATATATATGGGTTTAGCCGAAATACTGGACAGAAGAAAAAGAAACTACGATTTTTATAATGACGACATTAGAGTATTACGAAATTTCGTTGAGTACGCACAGGACAACGAAACATTGAAATATATTATCTACGAGCTAGAGGTGCTGGATAGAACTGGGGAATTAAGGCGTTTCTTCAAGGCTATAAAGCTTGTAAGGGTTATACGTCTTCCAAAAAGCGCAAAAGAATCCCTATCCTTTATGGATATGCATTCCCAGGTACTTGCTGGAATTTGGGAACAGCAGATTAATCTTATAACAATAATTGCGAACATGATTCATCCAGTTCCTTTAGGATTGATGTTTATGTACGGAATCCAAGGCGTTGCAGAGGACATTAATACTGCAAAACGGATAGCCGATAACGACTACTCTTCATTGGCGGGGCTGCTTCAAGGAACATACAGAACTTTGGAGTTTAGGCTTCTCAACTATGAAGAGGTTGAGTGGATCAGAGAGAAAATGTATAACATGAACCATTTATCAGTTATAAGAGGCTTGCCAAAACCAAGGCAAGGCGGAGCTGATGGTGGTAATAAAGGTATAGGAGGAGCAAATGTAAACCCTCAATCCCACGAAACTACAGAGGAGTTTGTAGCGGGAATGAGTGATAGGGAGTATGTAGTACAAATCCTGTCTACTCCTGTTGGTGAAAGGGCGTTAAGGAGCTGGCTAACCAAAACCGCTAAAGAAATGACTAGATGGCAAGGACAACTACAAGGCCAGAAAGCCATGAACTTTGGAATAAGCTTGCCTATGATGTATATGGCAAACCTAGGTGCATCAAGCGGTTGGTCTCATAGCTACAGCGATGCAGAGAGTGTAGGATCTGCTCATACACACACTGAAGGACAATCTTTTACAGAGAGTGTGTCCACAACAGAGACAGTATCAAGTTCAAGCAGCGTAAGCAGGACTACAGGAATTGGACAAAGTGCTTCTATAACACATAGCGATGGGGAAAGTGCTTCTACAACTACTGGTCATACAGAAGGGACTAGTTACTCCTATAACGAGGGAGAAAACGTGAGCAGTTCTCATTCGAAAGGAATAAGCGAAACTTTTGGAACAGGGCAGAGCCATAGCACTAATAGCAGTGTTAGTGAATCGGAAAGTGCATCTACATCTCATGCGGTTTCCAGTGGTCAAACACAGGGAATAGCAGAAAGCCGTGGCTACTCAAGAAGTGATGGTTATGGATCTAATTGGTCGGAATCCAGTGGAGTAGATTATAGCAAAAACATGGGCTATAGAGTCGGCGATCCCTGGAGTGTGTTAAACGCAGGTCCGTCTGAATCATCAGGTGAATCGAGTGGGACAAGCGTCGGGGGATCAACCTCTCACTCGGTTTCTGAATCAAGTGGTCGTACTGTATCGAGCGGAACAAGCATGAGTGAAAGTTTTGGAAACTCTATTAGCAAATCACTATCCAAAACAGAAGGGGTTTCAGACAGCATTAGCATTAATCAGTCCCAAGGCGTGAACGAAAGCTGGAGCGACTCTCAAGGTTCTTCCAGAGGAGAGACTTGGGGAGCTAGTTCAAGCGATAGCGTCTCACACTCAAGAGGATCTAATGTTTCTGATGGCTGGTCGAAAGGTGCAAGCTATAATGAAGGAATCAGTAGATCGCATTCTCAAAGCAGATCTTTTGGTACAACCCGAGGATACAGCAAAGGCACATCCGTCAGCGATGGCGTGACCGACAGCTGGGGACGAAATCAGGGAATCACAACTGGTTCTTCTGGCTCTTTCTCACAAGGAACATCTGCTACTATGGGTGTTGGACCTTCATTAAGCTTTTCTAAATCATTCCAGTGGTTAGATCAAGAAGTACAAAACATACTAACCCTACTGGAATTCCAGAATGATAGGCTTATGAGAGCACTAAACGGCAATGGAGCATTTTTTACAGATGTTTATATTGCCACACCAGACGAAGAAACTAAAGCAGCAGCCCAGGCATTAGCGAAATCTGCTTGGTATGATGAAAACGCTTTAATTTGTCCTCTACAGGTTATGGATTTGGACCCTGAAGAGCAGAGCCACCTCCTATATCACTTCAACGCATTTAGTGCGGACACTACTATAGAAGGGGTTATGGGAGATGTTGAGAGCTATAAATACACGACAATATTGCTGCCAGACGAATATGCAGCTTATACTCACTTGCCTCGTATTTCAGAGGGTGGAATTTTTGCAGACGTACCCGATATACCAAAATTCGCAGTTCCATCCATGAAAAAAGGTGAGATATATATGGGTAAAGTTCTTTCAGGGGAAAGATGGAATCAAAGATGGGGATATCAGACTCCTTATGACTACAGAATACAGTCTGACGAGATTATGCACGGAGTCTTTACCGGAGAATCCCGTTCAGGTAAAACTGTTGCAGCTACTAGGTTTATAGCAGAACTGGCAAATAAGGTTAGAAGAAAAAACGGGAAGCGGATGAGGATTGTGTGCATGGATCCTAAACAAGACTGGAGAGTCCTTGCTAGGTTCGTAGAACCGGAAAGGTTCCATTTCTACAGTCTGGGCGATCCTGAATTCTTGCCTATCAACCTAAACATATGCAAGATTCCAAAAAACGTTTACCCACAACAATGGGTTGATGGGTTGATAGAAATATACTGTAGAGCATATGGACTAGGTGAAAGAGGTAAGTCTGTTCTCTCGGAAACAATATTCGCTCTGTACGAAGAGGCTGGTGTCTTTGTGCCTAATTGGCGTGAAGTGGCACCTGAAAGAAGTAAGCAGGTAACCTTCCCGAAAATCTACGATAGGATGAGACAGATTAAAATAGACTTGGAAGATCCGAAAAAATCTGGAAGGGGTAGGGTAGGAAATGATGTAAGGGACGCATATTCCAGAGTACTTGATAGACTTCAGGTGTTTGGCCGTTCATTCTCCATCGAATCACAGCTTTTCGGAAGAGAAGACGGTATGGGGATTGACGACTTAATCGGTGGCGACGACGTACTTGTTCTAGAGTCTTATGGATTAGAAACAACATTTAAGAACTTTATCTTCGGAGTTATTACCTCTGGATTCTTCAAGTATGCACAAGCTCATGAAGGTGGCTTTAATGCTCCTGACCAGTATGAAACAATACTGGTAATTGAAGAAGCAAATGAGGTATTAACCGGACAAGACAGTGCGGATGGGCAAAGTTCTGGAGTGTTAACCGGTCAATCCGAATTCGAGAAAATCCTAGACCAAGCAGCAGGGTTAGGACTGTTTATATTCTCGATAACACAGAAGATAGCGTCAATGCCTTCATCTGTAATTGCAAACTCTGGATTAATCTTTGCAGGAAAGATATCAAGACCAGAAGACGTAACTACTGTAATAAGAAAGATTGGTAGGGAAGAAAGATATGAAGACCGTGACCTCGTAAAATGGTTCCCACGTTCACCAATAGGATGGTTTGTGTGTAGATCATCCAGGAATTTTGACTTCAAAGAGGTTGAACCAGTGTTGGTTAAGATCCAACCTTTAGAATTGGATCCGCCAACTAATTCAGAGTTAAAAGATATCATAGCTCTCAAAAGAATACGAGCAAAGATTGGCAAATAAACCAGCAGACATGCTGTAAACAGATAAAAATCAGGGGTTGTTCTCGGCCCCTGATTTATTAAACTAACAAAAAATCTACCAAAACATTAATAGGTAAAATTTGATTTCCAAATGGAATATGCTATAATAGATATGTCTAAATATTTCGTGTCATTCTAAATTTACCAATGAGAGCAAAAAACAAATCATATAAAGACTTGTGAAATCGAAACAAAATATGAAAAAGAAGGGTAGGAGAGAAAATGAAAACATCTAAATTAAGCTTTATTGCTGTCATCATATTAGCTATTATAGCTGGTTTCGCATCATATAGTTATCTGTCTTCAGCAAAAACTGTTATATACTTGTTCGCTGACGACTATTCCGCCGGAACACCAATAGAGCCTGAAATGTTAATGCCAACACAAATAGACACATCTGTCGTATACGAGGCCGCTTCTCGAGGGGAAGCATTATATGTAACCTCCTCAAATGTAGAAGAGGTGTTAGGGGATTATCTCCGGACGGATGTACTAGCTGGTACCCCGCTTATGTCGGTTCATTCTGATCAGATAGGCGGTTCGGGAGCAGAAATTCGGCTTGAAGACGACATGGTAGCAGTTTCAATGCACGCAGACAACTTCACCGTAGGAAACCCTTTTATATCCGTAGGTTCAACGGTAAATGTTTACACTAGCTATCAAATAGACGAAGAATCTATTACAGAACTCAAATTTCAAAACATAAGAGTACTAGATGTACTATATGCAGAAAAGATGAACGAATCTTCCGGTTCACCGACAATAAGCGGTGTCACTTTAGAGATGACACCTGAACAATCGGTAGAACTACAACACGCTGTAGAGTTTGGTTCTGTTAGGCTGGCTCTTGTAAAAGGCGGTTATTATATTGAGCAGGAAGTACCTGCATACAGGATGCACAATGTTATTCCGGCAGATGAAGTTATAGATGTAGAGCTTAATGATGCAGAGGGCAATGAAAATACAGACACATCGGGTGAATAAATCAGTTAGGAGGGGAATTATGAAAGATAAAAGAACAATTGTTGTTGTCGATCCTGATATTAGTCTTGTTGAAGACTTGCAGAGAAGGTTTTTACTAGAACCTGACTATAAAATTATTGGTATCTCAACATCAGGGACCGATGGGTTCGCTAAAATACAATCGCAACAACCAGACTTTGCGGTGATTGCCAACCCTCTCCCCGATACCGATGCATTTCAATTATTGCAAAGTGTAGCTAACGCAGCTCCTCAAGTACGAATGATTATGAGTCTTGAGTCTGAAAACCAGGACTTGTTTCGCAATGCCTACAAGCAGGAGCACTGCATGTTTTAACAAAGCCTTATACTGCAGATGATTTGATAGAGATCATAAAAAGAATAGAGACAAAACCACCTGCATATTCAGCGCAAGGTCAATACCAACAGCCTCAAGGCGGTCTAGGTTATGGAGCACAAGATATGGGGCAAACAGGCGGAGGTTCCTATAGTC
>LSQX01319403.1_pt1 | contig 14559 bp, 12 predicted proteins | sample 654561 | NCBI WGS metagenome assembly LSQX01 (sample SAMN04489861, study PRJNA283612) | anaerobic digester metagenome | isolation source: 4 biogas reactors fed with cattle manure at either 37C or 55C with and... | place: Denmark: Kongens Lyngby | collected 2014
TATAAAAAGCCTAGCAGAATACCTGTCGTGTTAGCGTCAGTATGGATGTGTTGGTTCTGTTAGTTTTACTTGGTGGTAGGTTTGTTACCTTTAGGTATGGTGGTGGTCGGTTTGGGGGTGGTTGTGATTTGTGTTTTTCAAGTTAGTTACTGTTTTATCTGGGTTGTTAAATGTTGGTGTGGGGTGTTTTTGGGTTTGGTTGAGGTTATAGGTTGTTGGGTGTATTTGGGGTGGTTGTTAATTGGGGTGGTTTTTTAGTTGTTATTTGTTAGAGTTTGCGGTGGGGGTTGTTTGCATGTCTTTTTTTGTTTTGTTGAAGGTTTGTGTTTTGGAGGTTGTTTGTGTGTTTTGTTGTGGTTTTGTTTGCTGGGTTTTTGTTGGTTAGGGGGCAGTTTTTGGGGTGGGTGTTTGTGGTTTGGGGGTTGTGTTGTGTGTGTTGTTGGTGTTGTGAGTGGTGTAGAAATTGAAGGTGTATCAACTGTTTTTAATTGGAGCTGCTCGCCCCGTAAGAGACGAGTAGTTCACTTAATACAAAGGGAATCATATTATAAAGTACCAAAAAGTTAGTTATTCTTAAATCGCTCATACAATGACCATAAGTTGATTACAAATGCAAAGTAGCCTCGAAGGTAAAGAAAAACTCAAGGCACTTAGAATCTCTGCTATAGCGATATTTAGCGTTGTAATCGTTGAAGTAGCTTTAGGTGTCATAGTAAATAGTTTAGCGATCATAAGCGATGGATTACATGCCTTACTGGATGCATTTTCTAGTGTTATGTTGTTTTTTGTAGTACGTGCTTCACTTAAACCGCCCGATGAGGAACATATGTATGGACATGAAAAATTCGAGGCTATAGGTGGCTTAATCGGCGGACTCGTGTTGATTGTAGTTGCACTTGTTATCTTCTATGAAGCGGTACTTCGTCTCATAACACCCATAGGCATCTCAGGAAACATTGGTTATGCAGGTTTTATAGCCATAGCATACGCTCTTTTCATCGCTTTATTAAGAGTGACTGTGTTTAGGAATAAAAGTTTAGAAAGTCAATCCATGAAAGCAGGATTATACGATGCTATATCAGACTTAGGCTCTACAATTATAGCATTAATTGGTTTTGGCTTGGCTCTTTTAGGTGTTGTTGGTGCAGATGCCTTTGCATCAATTTTTTTAGGTGCTATGCTCACTTATTTGAGCCTTAAGTTAGCTAAGTCTAGTATTATGGAATTAAGCGACAGCGCATCAAAAGATCTTGTAGTAAGCGCTCAGAAGGTAATACAATCTTGTGACGGTGTCCTTAGAATTGAAAATCTAAAAATCCGTAAAGTAAGTTCAAAAGTGTTTATAGAAGTTTCAATTCAGGTTCCTCAGGGTATGGGCCTAGAAGATGCACATTCGCTTGCCACAAAAATTGAGACATGCCTAAAAGACACGTTAGGTAATGTAGATGCAACAATTCATATTGAACCATATAACCAAGAGAAAAAATTGAAACAGATCATAAAGGAACAAGCTACTGTACTAGGCGTTAAAGAAGTTCATGAAATCGAGGTATGTTATATTAGAAGTAAACTCTACATGACACTACATGCTTATGTTGATCCTGAAATCTCTGTTGAAGAAGCTCACAAGATTGCAGAAACAATCGAGTTACGAATAAGACAAAAGATAAAGTCAGTAGAAAATGTAACGGTGCATATTGAACCCTTCGAAAACGACGTTTCAGAGCTAATTAATGAAGCAAGGCTCCGAAAAATTGTATATGAAGTAGCCAAATCAACCGAAGATAAATTAGAAGTCAAACATATCCTAACTTATTCAGCAGGAGGTAAACATTACATCAATATCGACTGTTGCTTCACAAAACATGTATCAATTAAAGATGCACACAAGTTGGCTTCATTCTTAGAGAAAGAAACAAAGGAACGTTTTGCCAATTCGGTTGTAACAGTGCATATGGAGCCTAAATCAAACTAGAGCTTGCTCTATTGGAAGTGGTTAAGCGTTGCTAAAGTAAAATGGTTTTAATTAATTGAAAGTTAACTATCTAAATCTTCTAAAAAAAGCGTAGCAAAATCGGGAGCGTTTCGAGCAGAGCGATCCTGCTTTAATAAACATTTACGGCTATTATGACTAAAGACTGGCTAAGTATAGAAAAGCAACTTATATTTCTTGAAGAACGTAATTACGCAAATGATCCTTGAAACATCCACGAACCTCATCAACAATAAACTGGTTTTTAGACCCTAAAAAAGGATCAAGCAGTAGCTTAAAATTCGCTCCCTCTGGAAGTTTGACTATAAGCTCTTGAAGGTGAATTATCTCTCTCTTGTTATCCTTATCACCTACAAGTCTAGCCAACACAAGGTCATTTAGAGTATAGTAAACTATAATCATCGTTTTTATCTCTTCAAAGACAGGGTTCATATCAACTAAATTGTCTGGGGGTTTTAAACCGATAAAATAGTCGTAGAGGGCTTTTAATACAGTGAAGGTTTCTTTGGCTGTTTCTTTAGGGTTTTGCCTACTTGTTGAAAGATTTAACTTTGAGAAATTTAATTCAAATGCTGGAAGCATTACAGTTTCAAAACTAAAAGCGTCGTTTAATCGCTTAGTATCAGTTGCTACTAAATCCCAATCTATCCTAGTTACATGGAGTTTCATCAAGATATCAAAAGATATATCAATGATTTGTAAAGACTTATTTAAGAATTTTAAAAGTTCAACTTTTTGATTAGTAACTTTTTCTATTCGTTGAAGCTTTTTTTGACATTCTTGACGAGCATTTAATATTTGCGCGTAAAACTCGGTAAATGACTCACCCTTTCGTTTCAGAACAAAGTTATATGGCGTGCCATTGCGTGTTAAGCTTAGGCGGTTCCCAAAATTCTCTATAGATGTCAACTCGTCAATTAGGAACTCTTGGGCTAACACCAGTTGTTTATTAAATAGCCCTATAGTTGAAAAAAATCTTATCTCATTCTGATTTAATTCATATTTGGCAACAATAATCCCTTTAGAGGATGGAGTTTCTTTTTTTGAAATAAGATTTTTATCAGTTGTAGCTATGTTTTGTTCTGCAGAATTGACCATTTTGTATCTAACATTTATTCTAACTTGGCTGCTTATAAAATGATTCATAAAGCAAATTAAACGTAGATAATCCAGCTATCAACCGTATATTCTATTATTTAGCACTTAGAAACTTATAAATATAAAAACAAACGATTAGCGGTCATGAATAATAAACAAGTGTACTTGGCATTCACTGTTTTTACTTTGCTCGTTTGCAGTTGTCTCGTTCCCATTGTGACCAGCGAAGAATCACCTACGCCTACCCCTACAGAAACGCCAGAACCAACGCCAACTCCAATTGTATATGAAAATATATCAGTCACGCTCAAAAAGCCAATCCATAATGAAACTATCACAGACAATCAAAATATTAGTTTTGTCTTTGAGCCATGTATCAATGGAACTGACAAATTCTATCGCGCAGATTTAATAGTTAATGGAAGCATCGTAGCAAGCAATGAAACAACACTAACTGCCTTTACAGATAATACGATCAATTACAAGTTACCGGTAAACGGTACTTACAACTGGAATATTAGATTAGAGAATAGTAGCAAAATAGTAATGGCTGAAACCGACTTTAACTTAACAGTTGCAATTTATGAACCAGATCCCACTCCTACACCAACCCCAACGCCATCACCCACTTTGAAACCTACGCCAACCCCTTATACTCCAACAGTCACACCAACAAAATTGCCGACACCTACGCCAACCCCTGAGCCTCCAGTAGAAATAGATGCTTGGACCATTGTAATCATTGCAATCTTTGTTTTCTCAGGCGTACTTATAGGAACTGTATTGTTGTTAAGACATCGAGTAAAATAGAAACAGAAACTATCTTTTTCTTTTTATTTTGGATTCCAAACGATACTAATAGCTTTAAAGGGACAAACTAAAAGACAAGGTGTTCGGTGAGTTTCTGGTTTGCAGGCATTACAAGTGTATTTTATTTTTTTCCGGTGTTCTTCATTTATTGCTGCCACCGTTTTGTCTTCTAGGTCGATGAATTCTGTAATGAGATGGAAAGCTTTTTTAGGACATTCGCTTACGCATTTTCCACAACCGTTACATTTGTCAGAGTCTACTAATATGTAGTATTCACCTGAACCATCGATGTAACCATAATGGGAAATTATTTTTGTTCACCTATGGGTTCTGAGCTTTTTCATACAGTGCTTTTGCTAGTGATGCAGCGCCTAATGCTCCAGCAACCATGGGGTCTAAGCCATCATCACGCCATCGTGGCATCGGCAAAGTTTTAACGCCTAAGATTATTTCGATTCGACTAACTATGCCAATGTTTTTAGATTGCCCCCCTGTAACTACAAGTTCAGGTTCTAAACCCACACGGTTAATCAAATTTGCCATTCGAACTGCCATTGCGCGTGTATAGGCAGCTAAAACTTGTTCTTTGGACCAGCCTTTACGCAGCAATCCCATGGCTTCAGTTTTAGCAAAAGCTACACATGTACAGCTTACGGGGTCGGGTTCTTTTTCTACTTTAAGCGAGATATCACCAATGTCTTCAATGGGGATTTGTAGTAGGTCTGCAAAGACTTCCATACCCCTACCTGTGCCAGCGGCACATTTGTCATTCATTAGAAAAGAGACTACTCGACCGTTTTCATCAATTTTTATTGCTTTTATATCTTGTCCACCTACATCAAGTACAGTTCGGACACGGGAACCCCAGATGTAGTTTGCTCCTTTTGCATGGCAAGCGATTTCGGTAATAGCTTTGTTTGCCATAGGAACATTTACACGACCATAGCCTGTGCCAACAATGTATTTGAGGTCGCTTACTTTTAAGCCAGTGTCTTGCAGAGCGAAGTCTAGGGCTTTTTTTGCAGATTCTGGACTATTGGAGCCTGTACGGGTGATACTCCATGCATAGGCTTCGCCATTTACCATAATTGCTGCTTTAGAACCGACTGACCCGACATCCACACCTGCGGTGATGACGTCGTTGCTGCCCCATTTCTTACCGGGCATTATACGGCGGTATTCTTGCCAACGCCAGAATTCTTCTTTAGTGTTGTCTCCATTCATTTAATTAGTTGCCTCCTTTGCAGCACGTATAGCAGCTATTATAGCAGCGCCGTATGCTCCAACGTAATCAGGGTATTCGGGGATTTTAACTGTTAATCCTAATTTACGGTTAAGTGACGCCACAAATCCTTCATCTTTAGCAACGCCCCCCACGAGTACAACTTCGGGATTAATTCCTAAACGGTGGATCATTGATGAAACACGGTCTGCCATGGCGTCGAAGACTGCACGAGCAATCTCAGGTTTGGGTTCTTGACGGTGTATAAGTGAGACTACATCAGATTCGCCAAAAATGACGCATGATGCATTAATTGGGCTTGAGCGTTCAGCTTTTAGCGAGAGCGGTCCCATGTCTTCTAGTTTTATTTCAAGTGCACGTGCCATAGCTTCGATAAAAGCTCCAGCGCCTGCTGCACACCGCTCATTAACTACAAAATCTGCCATTACGCCGCGTTCATCACATTTAACAGCTCTCGCTTCTTCTGCACCAATATCTATGATTGTTCGTGCTGTTGGGATTAGTTTTACACCTGCTTTAGCATCTGCACTCATCATGGACACAGTACTATTCTGATAAGGCGCCAAATCCATTGCAGACCCTGTGGCTGAGAAGTGTTGTACATCAGTTTGCTTCAAGTTAGCTTGATTAAGCGCATTGTTTACTGCTTTTTCAGCAGCTTTTGTCGGGTCAAACCCCGAGAACTCCATTGCTTTACCAACGATGAAGTCATCTTTTAAAACGACAACTTTTACTCTTTGTGTTCCTAAATCCATTCCAACTGTGATCAATTTAGAAATCCCCTCTTGCATTTAACATTTCAAGGAAAGCTTCAACACGTGTTTTCAATTGACCTACATCTTCCCGTGTATATTCCGTATCCAAATAGTAAACAGGCACATTAATTTTGTCTAATACTTTTTTAACTCGACTGTACTCCATTGCATAAAGCATACACCCACGAATTACATAGTAAACAACGCCTTGTACTTTCCACTCTTTGATTTTTGTTAACAACCAATTAATGCGGTCTTCGTTCCCATCTTTACTAGTAAAACAGGGACACGTTGAAGCCATTAGATAACGTTCGCCGATAGCGTTTAACATGTCATCCATGCTCCACTCATCGACTCCAATGGGGTCGTTTAAGATGCGTTCTCCACTACATTGCTCATCAGCCACGATAATACCCGGCGGGTTACCCTCTTCTACTAGAGTGGGTAGTTTCCAGTTATCTGGCCAAAACATAGGTGTTCCAGTTACCATGACCCTTGGTGTATCGGGGCTAACAACCCAGTCTTTGCGTTCAGCACGCTTCTCGAGTTCGTCACAGAGTCTTTCTGCATTATCAGTCCAGCGAACCTTATCATCCCATTGATACGTCTGGTTAACAAGCATGGCATCTCGACCCATAATAACGGGATTACCTTTACGGAGTTTCTGTAACCTACGGAATGCTCTAGTTGCACGGTGGCTAATCTCAATAGCTTCTTTTAGGCTCTTACGATCAATTTTGTTGCCTGTGAATTTTTCAATTTGGTTTTTCATATGCTTAATTTCGTCATTCCAGAACCGAAGTGATTGTGTAGAGTCTTTTATGCGTGGAATATTCATACCCCAGATTGTTTTTTGATCACTCAGGATTTCGCTTAATTTAGTCATGCCGTCACATGTAAGTACACTTATCAGGGCATCGCTTTGTTCAAGAAAAGGCGAAAGTTCAATCATTTTAGCACCGATTGTTGAGCGTATAACGGGGCATACCTCGACTGGAACGACCCGATCACCGAGTTTTGAAGTATCATACCAACCTGAGTTAACGCGAACAGGTATTGCATCGGCTGCAGTGATGAGTTCAGTTGGCGCAAATAGGCACATATAACCGACGACTTTTTTACCCTTTGCTTTCTCGGATTCAATTTCCTCTTGTCGTTTGCCGAAAAGATTAGCGATATCATCGAAGTACTTCAATGCTTCGGGACGCTGAGGGTCAGCTTTTTTCATCCGTTCTATATTTTCCGCTATAATTCTTTGAGATGTAGCTTTCACGGTGGCTCTCAATTCATCCTTTTCTTTCTGAGAAACTTCAGGCAAGTATTTCTTTTCAACTATTTTGGTTTTCATCTGTCTCTCTTCCTCATTCAACCTTTGGTGGCTCCAACCAGTTTCTTGAGTGAAACACGGTTTTGTTACCAAGCTTAAGTTTTAGCGCACCTTCGTAGGGACACATTTCTACGCATCTTGCGCAAAGCATACATTGTGAAGTACCAATTCTTCCTGACTTTTGTTCGTATACTTCGTTAACTTGAACTGAACAGACGCGTTTACATACGCCACATTTTGTACATTTCTCTTCATCTTTCTCTACATATAGCAACGGTACTCTCTTAAAACCCTTGAACCTATTTATTGCAGCGATGGAGGCACCTGTAGGACAGAACCGACACCAAACTCGACGGATTAAAAAACCTCCGATTAGAGTAACAACGACAAAAATAGTCGCCAAGTAAATACCGATATTTTCACCGATAAAAGTCACAATGTTCTGAGCGTAGGGATATGAGAAATTAATACTTGCAAGGTTTATAGTGCCTATACCTGACCAGGGCACTATGAAAGGAACCATGGGATCGAGAATAACACTATAGACGCGATAATGGCCTGCTAGAAGCTGAGCCATTAGAGGTGAAACCATGACTTCTTGAGAATCAAGTATCCAAAAAACAGCAGGTAACAACAAAAAAACAAGCAAAATAACATAACGACTTTTATGGAGTACTATGTTTAGTTTATCAGGAAGAGGTCGATGGCGGATTTTAAGGGCTTTACGTACCATTATTTCTAGGTCCATAATTAATCCAAATGGACAGAGCCAGCCGCAAAAGAATCGCCCCAAAAACAGCGAGAGTCCAAATACCGCAATAAGAAGATAGAGCATAGGAACTGAATATGAAAAGATGTAAAATAATACCGTAAAAGCCACTGCTTGAATTACAAACCGCATAAACGTGACACGTGTTGCTAGATTCTTTTTCCAGAGCAGAATTGCTACTATACCGGCTATCCCCAGCCCTGCTAAGACCGTTAGCCGTAGTATGTCTCCGATTATTTCTCCTACCATACGCTTTTTCCCAGCTAAGCCATTTGAATTATCGAACTATATACCGTGGTAAATCCGATTAAGATCAGTACTATACCTCCCGCTATTGATATCCATTTGCGAAATAACGGTGCCTTTTCTAGTAGCCAACCTGTAACGCCGCCTAAAACAAGGATGGGGGATATACTTGTACCGATACCGAATAACGCTGCTATTGCTACGCTTCCTAAAGGATCAACTAGTGTAAGTGAGGCGGTTAACATTAGTATTAATGGAGCGCAGATAACTATCCCACGGGTAAAGCCTAGTGCAAATGCGCCGAAACCAATTCCATAGCGCTTTATTCGAGTAACAACGCGAGGAATGTCGGTTTTACAGGTGTAGCTTGTTTTGCGTTTTCTGGTTTGCCACATTAACATAGCGCCAACAATTATTGTTACAACCCCAAATATTATTGACGAGTAAACTTGAAATGGTGTAATTGCTGATTCAGAGACGAAAAATCCCATTAAACCACTAAACAATGCAATGAATATGCCGATCATTGTATACGCTACAATGCGTCCACCATTAAAAATCACAGTAATCTTTATGCTTTGACGAAAACCTAAACCAACGCCTGCAATGTAACTTGCAACTACGGGTAAACAAGACGCTGTACAATAAGCAAGCCCATACAATAAACCAGTTACAAATGCTCCAAGATATGGACTTGCAACATCAGCTAATAACGACATGCAGATTTTTCCATTGGGGGTTAAAGAAAATATTGGCTTTATGCATTTAAGGTTTGCATTATCTTGCAGTTTAGGATTGCTTTTTCGGGTTTTGATAGTTTTTAATTTCTGGATGTGAACGCTTGAAGATTCACTATATTTAAAGAACACTACAGGAGGTCTGAATAGTTCTAAAAATAGTTTTGGCTTTGCATTTACATCTTCAGAAGCGGTAGTTTCCAACCAATTGCTTATCAAGATCGTATGTTTGCTTTACAACCAAAAGTGAATGGCAATTTATGCTATAATTAAAAAACAGATAATTATACAAAGAAAGAAGTTACTTAGGAGATTACCCTTGTGTTATACTTAGCCAAGTAGGCTAAATGATCCTCATCATAGGGGTAACTCTCACTACTTGGGTAGGGAAACCCACTCATGTTAAGGAATGGCAACGGGTCAGTGTTGAAGGTAAAGCCATATCCCCAGTTTCCCGGTGGATCTTTAAACCAACATGCAACTACAAAGAAGTAATCGCGAACCATGCCGTCAGATACAGGGTCCAATTCTTCAGGAAATTGTAATCTAACTTGATCGCCTTGACGCCCGATTACATACATGTCGTCAGCTTTAAGCATAAGTTCTAGAACGTCACCGTACCGTGTGAAGTATCCAGTGGAAGTGGAGTCTGTTTCCCAGAGTTGGCTAAGCTCCGCAGAAGTAGGTAAAACCTTTTGAGTTATTATTTCTGCCTGAGTTGAGGTGTCGATTCCTATGTAGTCGTAAGTTACGTTCCAGAAATTGTTGAAGCGGATTTCATAGCTTGGTACGTCTTGTGGGAATATCCCAGTAATATTTACAGTGTAAGTTCTGGCTCGGAAGTCTGAAGGAAGTGGAATATCTTGGTTGACTCGTATCCAGGTGCCATTAGCTGCTTTTACTTCCAAGAAGGGGGCAGGCATGATTTCGGCGTTTTGGCTGATTAAACCTTGGGCTGCGGCATCTTGGAAACTCTCAATCCATTCGTAGTAGGGGTCAGCTATACCCCAATCCACAATACCGCGTATCATCAATTTTACTTCAGAAGCATCAGACAGGTTCCCAAGATTAAGGGCTAACTGGTTTAATGTAATGTTATTCCAAACGCTATCATAACCATTAATACCTGGCGTGAAAACTCCGTCTATGGCTTTAATCTGTTCTAAGACGTTCTCGGCTTTTTCGTTTGTAGCACTAATCGGCGATGTTATGGTTTCTTCGGTGACAGTATAGACTCGACCAGTAGAACCATCACTTAGATAACTTGTCATAGACATGTACGCATCAGTGCCAATTGGGTGATCGACAATAAGCAGAGAAGTTTCATCTAGATAGAAGAGTTCATTCCATTGTTGAGTTAATACAATATCGTAGTAACCATCTTTAGCTGCAATCAAATTCCTATCTATCTTGACGTAGTCATAGGGGTTTCCATCGCTAAATACAATCATTCCATTAGGCTTTATATGACCGATGTATCCCAGCCAACCTGAATTAGAAACGTCAGTAACATACGAGTAGCCCGTTCCATTCCAAACATAAAGAGACGGACATGAGGCATATCCACTAATTAAGGTATAAGTGGCTACAAGAATAAGTCTATCTTGAAGTGTAAATGATCTAGATGAACTTCTAGATCCATCACTCCAAGACGTGAATTCCAAAACACCAGTACCCACATCAAACGGAGTAGGAACAGAAATACTGTATTCACCTATGGGTAAAATCGCTTGATATGGCGTACCTAATTCCTCACCATTAAGTGTAAAAGGTAAAGACTTAGACCCGCCTCCTGATCGGTTAATAATTAGTGTATGGTAACCGGTCTCAACGATTGTAAAAGACCCCTGGAGACTATTTATCTTAACTACATGTTTACCTTCTGTAGTAGCGTTAACGGCAAAACTCACCGTTTGACTAGCACCAGCTTCTAACTCAATAGTAGTTGTATTCACGAGAACCTCATCAACCATAACTCTTACAAATAACCGATCAGTTTCCGAGGAAGGGTTATGCGCAATCGCGGTTACTGTAACAGTTTCGTTTGCCCACGCTTCATATGGCGTAGCTTTATAGTTTGATAAAATAATTTTGCTTGATTCAGGTGGAGCTTCTTTTAAGATAAATGATCCATACTGATCACCAATTTGAACACTATAATTTCCTGAATTAGTTTCAATTACTGTAAAATCTACAATTTCAGAAGATTTTAAACCAGCGAGGGTTAAATTAAAAGAATCTTTGGCAACATCATTAATCAAAAGCTCAAGAAGCACAGTTCCCTCTTCGTCGCCAATATTGGTTACATTAACCGAGATTTGTATAGCTTCCCCAACGAACGCTTCATTGGAACTTATTACTAGATCTGATAAAACAAAGGTAGCGGGTTTAGATGCTCCCGTGATTATTCCTTGATCTTGTAGGTAGAAGTATGCACCTGCCGCTGATGCTATTATGATAAAGTCGATAATCAAAATTGCTTTTAGTTTAACAACTGCAGATCTAGATAGCATTCATTTGTCCTCTGGTTGAATTATCATTAGAGACTTGCATTAAACCTTTACGTTGATTCAGTCCTAAGAGAAAAAAGAGTCACAAAGGAAACTTTGCTACTTTGTTTTATAAAAAGTTTAAGCGAGAGTTTAAAAGAACAAGTACACTTTTTAGAGCTATCAAGGAGTATACAGTATGCCATCGACTTTCCAGCCTGTCCGTGGAATGAGAGATTTAACGGGTTTAGAAGCTGAAGCCTTTACCCACATCATAAATAAGTCGCGTGAGACTGCAAAACTCTATGGCTTCAAAGAAGTAATAACCCCCCATGTCGAACCATTAGAACTCCTTAGTGCAAAATCTGGAGATGAAATTCGTCAACGTATGTTCGTATTCAAAGACTTGGGTGAGCGTCAAGTGGCACTACGTCCGGAATTCACAGCTTCAACAGCACGTCTAGTCACCACAGTACTCAAAAACGAACCTAAACCGATTAGGTTGTTCTCAGTTGGCACAGTCTATCGTTATGATGAACCACAACGCGGTCGATATAGGGAATTTTGGCAGTCAAATTTTGAATTAATGGGATCAGCTAAACCAGAAGCTGATGCAGAAATAGTATTGTTAACCAACCAACTAATGGCATCATTAGGTATGCGAGGATATGCCTTTAAGGTTGGTCACATAGGGATAATCCGTAGCATCCTAAACCAAGAAGGTGTTGATGAAAAAACACAGAACGCAGTGCTCCAACGGATGGATAAAAAAGAGTATGACGCAGCACTTGAGCTATTAGAATCCGAGAAATGCTACAGCATGATAGAGGGCTTAATCGAAATTAACGGGAAAGATTGGTGTGATACCGTTAAACAGATTAAAAGTTTCGTTAACGATTATGAAAAAGCAGAATCAGCTGCTGAAAATCTACACGAAATCCTTACCCTAATAACCCAAAGCACGAACATTACGATAAACGTAGATCCTGCATTTGCTCGAGGGCTTGAATACTACACGGGCATGATCTTTGAAGTAAACATCCCCCAACTCGACATTGCGTTAGGCGGTGGTGGACGTTACGACAAACTCATCGAAGCATTTGGTGGTGGTCCTACACCAGCAGTTGGTTGTGCACAAGGTATCGACCGCGTCGCTATAGCGCTACAAGAACAAAAGATTCTTCTCGATATCAACAACATAAAACGAGTAGCAGTGATTTCTATCACAGATATGCTTAAGCCAGAGGCGTTAAAGATCGCCCAGCAGCTTCGCTCAGTAGGTATAGCTGTAGAATTTGAAGTAATGGGTAGAAAAATGGGTAAGGCGCTTGAAGATGCAGATAAACGTAAAGTTGACTATGCCGTTATCGTGGGTGAACGTGAACTTAACGAAAAGATGGTTGTATTAAAGAACTTGGCTAACCGTCAACAAAGCACCGTTACTATCCAAGAACTATCACAGAAAATAAAAAACTAAAAAAGTATTGTTTATAGCCGTTTGATATAACGGTTTACTTCCCACTCTGTAACTTGCATCCTATAGAGCTCCCATTCTTTACGTTTCTCTTTAAGGAAGTTTTCAAAGGTTATATCACCCAAAGTTTCTCGCATCAATTCACTTGTTTCTAATTCGTCAAGTGCTTCCTTGAGGTTCTCTGGTAAGGAAACAATACCGCGACGTTTTCGTTCTTCATAACTCATATGATAAACATTTAGCTCGATTGCCTCACCTGGATCAATGTTGTTTTTTATTCCGTCTAAACCAGTGGCTAGCAGAACTGCGAATTGAAGGTAGGGGTTGCCTGCACCGTCAGGACAACGAATTTCGCATCTGGCAGCGCTCTTTCTCCCTCCAAAGTTGGGTACACGGATTAGGGGGCTGCGGTTCTTGTGTGCCCAAGCTAGATACACTGGTGCCTCATAACCTGGCACTAATCGCTTGTAACTGTTTGGCCAGGAGTTTAGAACAGCAGCCATTTTGCGTCCATGTACTAATTGACCGCCGATGTAGTTACGCGCAATGTCTGATAAGTATCCCCGCTGTGCATCATCTGCATAGAAAAGGTTTTGAGTTATCTCGGTGTTCCAGAGGCTCATATGAACATGCATACCACTTCCATTGATACCTTGAAAGGGTTTTGGCATGTAAGTGGTTACATAGCTGTTACGTGCTGCTACGACTTTACCGCACATTTTTAAAGTAATTGCACGGTCGGCTGTTTCGAGGGCTTCGCCGTATTTGAAATCGATTTCATTTTGGCCCAAGGCTACTTCATGGTGACTAATTTCGATATCAATGCCAAATGCTTGTGCATAATCTGCGATTTCACGTCGAAGGTCATCAGTAACATCACCGGGGTGTGCGTCGAAATATCCGGCTAAATCGATCGGTCGTGGTAAGCCACCGTTTTCACTTTCTTTAACAATGAAGAATTCTAGTTCGGGGGCACAGATGAAGGTGTAGCCGGCTTGGGCTGCTTTTTTTATTGCCCGTTCTAGGATGTATCGGGGGTCACCTTCAAAACGTGTGTTTTGGGGTGTATAAACATCGCAGATGAGTCTTGCAGATGCTTTTTCTTTTGGTCTCCATGGCAAAAGTGCAAATGTGCTTGGGTCTGGGTAGAGAATCATATCTGATTCTTCGACTGGTCGGTATCCTGTGATTGAGGAGCCGTCAAATGATTGGCCGCTTTCAAAGATGCTTTCTATGTTTTTAACGCTTACTGCTAAGTTTTTGAGAAAACCGTTTATATCAGTGAATTGTAACCTGATAAATTTTATTTCGTGTTCTTGTATTTGTTGGATTACTTTAGTAACTTGTTCTTTCCATGCCGAGTTTTTAAAATTTTTCATAATTTTCCCCTAACCGGTTTGGCTTATTCTGCATGTGTTATGGAAAAAACACTGATTGTAAATATATTTAAGGATATCGGCGCAAATTCATGGATGAATGTTCACATTAATTTTAAATTTATGAATAAATGTTTGGTCATGTGGCTAGGGTTATTGACGAGAAAACAATGATTTTATAAAACAAATTGTGTGTGTTTAGTTGATGGTGGTTTTTTCTGTCGTTTAATTGTTATTTTTAA
>LSQX01206364.1_pt1 | contig 14555 bp, 12 predicted proteins | sample 654561 | NCBI WGS metagenome assembly LSQX01 (sample SAMN04489861, study PRJNA283612) | anaerobic digester metagenome | isolation source: 4 biogas reactors fed with cattle manure at either 37C or 55C with and... | place: Denmark: Kongens Lyngby | collected 2014
ATGGCGCTTTTAATGATAGGGCGTATGGGCTCCGAGATTGGAACATCCCAGAATTTGGGAAGCGGGGATGTCGCATCTTCACAGGGTTACGCTCAGGACTCTTCGCGGATAGCTTTAATATTGGGTATCTTTTACGGGTTGATTCTGGTTGTACTGGCAAAACCACTGGTTTCGCTGCTTCAGGTGAATGACCAAACTGTGTTTGATAATACCGTTGCTTATCTCAGAATCGTTGGCTTTGGAATACCTTTTACGTATGTTTCCGCTTCAATTACCGGTGTGTTCAACGGTGCAGGTAATTCCCGGCTTAGCTTTTGGGCAAACGCCGTGGGTCTTGTAGTGAATATGATCCTGGATCCCGTGATGATCCTGGTATGGGGATGGGGTGTAAAAGGTGCGGCAGTTGCTACTTTGATAGCACAGACTACCGTTTGTATCCTTTTTGTGTGGTTTGTAAAACGTCACCCACACAGGCCTTTTGAGCGTTTCCACATATTGGGGCGTATTAACCCTGCCAGGACCAGGCAGATCATGAGATGGAGCTTACCTGTAGCGGCAGAGAGCGGTGCCTTTACAGCACTTGCCATGGTGGTTACCGGGATGGTATCCGCAGGGTATGGGGAGACCGCCGTTGCAGTGCAGCGGGTCGGCAGCCAAATTGAGTCATTATCCTGGCTGATAGGCGGCGGGTTCGCTTCTGCCATTACGGCCTTTGTTGGCCAAAACTTTGGTGCGCGCAAATGGAGGCGCATCCGGAGGGGTTACATGATTTCAATTGTCACTCTGCTGGTATGGGAGGGGCTGGTGACTTTATTGTTGATTTTCGGTGGACGATTCTTTTTCTCGCTGTTCCTGCGGGAACCGGCCGGAATTTTGGATATGGGAGAGACCTACCTGCGCATCCTGGCAGCATGTCAAATTTTCATGGCCCTTGAGGGTGCGTGCGCCGGTACTTTCAGAGGGATGGGTCGAACTCTCCCACCCAGTCTGAGCAGTATTGCATCAAACTGCATACGCCCGGTTCTGTGCTGGTGGTTTGCCCAGTGGATGGGGCTGAACGGCCTGTGGTTGGGTATTGCAGTTTCGGCAATGCTTCGCGGTGTGATGATATTTACCTGGTTTACGATCTATAAGCGCAGATTGCCCCGGTCGGATGAAGGCGATTCCATTGCTCCGGAAGCAACCTGTGCCAACGGGTAAATCTTCAATATGTGTTTTCCGAAGCATAAAGGGTTGATATTGGGCAGCAGGCTGAGTTGGCCTGCTGTTCTCGTCAAATCAGTCATTTTTCCTTAAGTACCGGCTGCCTCCGGAGAATACCTGGGTGTGCTGCGATTGCAAGCAATCGCTTCCGTTGGTATAATATTGTTAGTGCAGTAAGTCGGTCGTCAGAACCTCCATACAACCGTGTGTTTCTTTCAGTTACAGGTATAATTGCTAACACCATTGATTTTCCGAAGGGAACGGGCATAGGTATTAATGAATCGAAGTAAAACGATTTGTTCTTTGGGGAGGGAAATGATATGTGGGCAATTTCAGAAGAGATCGGAAAAAGCATTCTCGCCGGCAATGCGAAAAGGGAATCCATTCTGTCAAAATATGCATGCAAAAGCGCAAGGGCTGAAAGACTTTATCCCGACAGGGAAAAAATTCCTGACAACGCAAACATCAGACCGGCATTTTTTCATGACGCGGACAGGATTATCCATTCCTCGGCTTACACCCGGTACATCGACAAAACCCAGGTGTTTTTTCTTTTTGATAACGATCATATCACCCACAGAGTACTGCATGTACAGTTTGTATCCAAGATTGCCCGGGTTATTGGCAGATGCCTGCGCTTGAATGAGGATTTACTGGAAGCCATTGCCCTCGGCCACGATATTGGCCATGTTCCCTACGGTCATGATGGTGAAAAGCACCTGAATGCATTATCCATCAATTCAGGGATTGGCTTCTTCTGCCACAATGCTCAGAGCGTCAGGGCATTGATGGAGCTCGAAAACAGAGGTAAGGGCTTGAACCTGACCTTACAGGTTGACGACGGCATATTATGTCATAATGGTGAGTTCCTGAACAAGGTGTATGAGCCTAATCTCAATAAAACCTGGGAGACAGTGCTTGACGAGTATCAGAAATGCTGGACCGTAGCTGGCTTTGACCGGAGAATCACCCCCATGACCCTTGAGGGCTGTGTTGTCAGAATTGCAGACGTTATCGCCTATATTGGCAGAGATATCGAAGATGCAATTACTGTAGGTCTCATAGAGCGAACGGATATCCCCGACGAGATTACTGATGTTTTGGGGAATTCCAACGATAAGATCATCAACGGGTTGGTGGTGGATCTGATCAACAACAGCATGGATAAAAATTATATCACTTTCTCAGACGATGTTTTCAAGGCTTTGGAGCTTTTATTGAAGTTCAACTACACCCATATCTACCATAACCCTAAAAAGCAAAATCAGGATAAGAAAATCGAAAATATGTTTAAAACGATGTATCATCATTATCTTTCCGAGCTTGTGGATGAAAACGAGGATTCGGCCATCTTCAGGAATTATGTTTCGGGCATGATACCGGAGTACAGAGAAGATACCAGGCCCGAGAAAATAGTGATCGATTATATTGCCGGAATGACCGATGATTATTTCAATCATGAGTTCAAGAAATATGTGATGCCTGAAAGTTATGGGATGAAAATCCGATAAACTGAATGACATGTGCAACAAGCACAGGGAGGAAACCGATGTATCAGCCAGAACCGATAGACACTGCACATATCCTGCTTCCGGACGACATCACTGAGCTTTTGGAAAGGATAGCGGAAAATACTCATGAGGTTTGGTCGCAGCAGCGCATGAAGGAAGGATGGACTTATGGAAGCAGCCGAAGTGATGCGGACAGGAAGCATCCTTGCCTGCTTCCTTATGATGAACTGCCTGAGACTGAAAAAGTGTATGACCGTATTATTTCAGAAAACGTGTTGAAAGTGGTATATGCCCTGGGGTATGAGATCAAAAGGAAAGAGGGCTGAAAGCAGTCAGCCCTCGCTATCAGCACCCGCGTCTAACGGGTCGAGGCTTGTAGCTCGTTCCAGCGGGTACGCACCTGCATTGGCGCACAATTCGCGCAAGCTCTCATTGAATCTATCCCTTAGAAAGAACAGATGACAAGACAACAGGCTGCACCGCCAGGTTCCCGATGTACAGGGAATGGCGGGCCGGTGCCCGACAGACACGAGAAGGAGTATTATGGGGTTGATTGATTACATAAGAATGCTGCTGCTTGAGGGGTGGCAGAGCAATTTACCGGAGGGTGTGCAATTCGCTTATGCCACTATTGGGGCGATCGTCATTCTTCTGTTATTGGGGGCAGGGTTTCTGATTCTGCTTGTGAACAACCGCAGTGAAAGAAAGCTTTTAGGTATTCTTGCCGTTATCGTCTCTGTGACGGGATTGTCCCTGTATTTTATCGGATATATGTCTGTAGAGGGAACCGGTCTGGCGCAGGCTGTTTCACATGCCATATTCAGCACCATCCGAATGTTTATCGGGGAAGAGGATTTTGGATGGATCGAGGCTTCCTCGGGCTCAATCCCTGGAAAGGGCTGGTTTGTCATCCTTTTCTGGGTCACCCATGTACTGGCGATGTTTCTGTCCTCGTCCGTTGCCCTGACGATCTTCGGCAAGGGCTTATATCAAAGAATGAAGCTGAGGTTCGGTTTTTTCCATGATCGTGTTCATATTATTTTTGGAGTAACGAATCAATCCCTGTTCTATGGGGAAAGCCTGTTAAAAGCACAGCCCGCAGGAAAACAGACCGAACAGGAGGTCATCGGCGGGAGGACCGAAGGGGAAGATGAAAAAAACGGGAATGGCCGAAGAAAGATCAACAGAAGGAATCCTTTTGTGATCTATTTTGATTCCGAGGTGCCACAGGACCAAAAGGACAGAATTTTCGAAATGGGAGCGGTGCTGCACCATCAACCCCTGCTTGAAGGCGGAGAAGTAAATGTGAAGGCCATGCGTCCTCTTGGTTTAAAGCCGAAAAGATATCAAAACTATAAAACGCTGCCCGTTGCTCTCCTGAGCCATCTTATCATGCAATACCGGTACCCCCGGTGGAAAAAGTACCGGTTCTATCTGTTCTCCGAAGATGATGAACTGAATCTGATGATGGTTCGCAGTATCCTGAAATACCTTTCTCAGGCCTGCATACCGGTTGACAGGGTTAGGGTTCTGATGCTGTCGGAAAACGCCAGGCATCACAAGCTGCTCCAGGAGCTAAGGAGCGACAAGAGTGCAAAAGGGGTTTTGGATACGGGGCTGAGGTTATTCGGAGGAAAACCGGAGTATGGCCTGAAGGCAAGTGCGGCTGTCTTGCGAAAAATCAGAGACCATTACGAAAATCCCCGCTCGAATTATCAGGTAAGCCTGTTCAGTGAAAGTGATATCGCTTCGGCGGAGTTGTTCCGTAAAAAACCAATTCATACCATGCTTGGGCTTCGGAACGGCAGGCAAACCAAACCCTTTGCCATGGTGATCTTTGGTGCAAGTGAGGTCGGTATTGCCGTACTGCGCCGGGCAATTGCCCAGGGGCAGTTTGAAAGGCTCCCTCAGATGGGTGATACGGAAGCCTTCAGGATTGTCGTTATCGACAGGGAAGCTGATCTTGCCAAAGCCAGGTTCAAGCTGTATTACCCGGAAGCAGCGGATCAATATAATGTTGAGTTTGTGAAGGATGATGCTTATGGCTCCAAAGCAATGGAAAAGCTTCAAATGCTGGCAGATAACCTGAAATACATTGTCATAGCTCTTGGTGACGATAAAACCAATACCCGGGTGGCCAGAGATCTGTCCGGATGGTTTGCCAGAGAAGGTCTGGTAAGCCCGGTGATCGCCATCCATATCCGTGATGAAGAGCGTCTTATGGAGAAGCATACATATGCAGTAGTTGATGAGGACGATCGGTTCATCCGGTTTGGCGCATTCCGGGATGTTTTCTCGGCACAGGAACTGTTTGGAGCGAAAAGCCGCAGCAGGCTGCTCCGTGCTGTCCTGCTGAAAAAACTGTATGACACGGTTTATGATATCCGGGCAAAGGTCGTTGAAAAAACAGCAGACGAAATGATCCCCATGTTGATTTCGGATAAGGAAAATACCGTTGAAGCTTTTCTTGATGGATTCAGGTCGGCGGTTGACAAAGAAATGGAAAGGTTCAGCGAATACTTTTCAAATGAGATTCCAAACGAGCTGAAACAACGGAAAGCATGGCTGAAGGAGCAGTACAGGGAATTTTACAATGATACCCTGTTCAACCAGATGTCCAATATTGCAGCAGCGGAAAACCTGGAGGTTTATCTGAATGATACGCCCCATCATTCTCATTATATCAATGAGCATTTACGATGGACCGCATTTCACCGTGTTCACGGCTGGAGAGCGATGAGTACTGAGGAACTGGCAGAAAGAGCAGGGCTATTTTTTAGCCCGCAGCTTCAAAAATACCTTGACCTTTACCATCAAGCAACCACCGACGAGGAAAGATGCTCTGCCATCAGGCAGCTTAACGGTTTTATGTTAGAGGGTAAGCCCATCTGGCGGTTCAGGTTCCAGAAGGATGAAAAGACTATGCGGCATGCTTGCATCACAGGCTGGGCGGAGCTTGACAGGCTGGATGAAACTGAGACGGGGATTCGGAAGGATCTGTACAAAGCTTTAACCAAGGCGTTGAATGTAAATACGGATAAAAGCAGCGAAACTGCATCCGACGGGGAGAAAAACCCACAACGGGAGAACCTGCGCAATGAAGTTTGCATTCTAAAGCAAAGCTTGATGAGCTTCCTATCCGATATCCCGTATTACAAGTTGTGTGACAAGGTTTTCGTGGATAATGCGGGTAAAATCTATGAGTTTGTCCGGGAATTGGAGAGATACAATTCCTGATATTTATCATATAGCATTTAAAAAAAGATTTCACAGGGAAGGACCGGCGTCGAAAGGACGCCGGTTTTTTACGCTTCAGCAAATCAAACCATCGGCCATACTGGGTATGCATAATTCTTCGATAAAAATGGAACGATAAAAAGAAATCATATCATTTCTGCAGGTATCAGAATGTGCATGCGCAGGTCATTGACAGGAAGCAGGCACCTGACCGCTGGAAGAATCAGGAGATACACCATGAATCCATGGCTTTTCAGTTTTTTGATCAGTGTCGTTTTATTATTAACCCTTGTTCAGTGGAAAGCAATTTCAACGAATATTCATGGCGGCATTCTCTCGGCTATTTACATGTTTGTCGATGTTACAATGGGTGACAGGCTAAACCTGTTCGAGTACCGGTATGTCGGCCTGAACCTGCCACAATGGCAGCTGTTCTCGGACAGTACCAACGTGTTTTTAGTGGGTATCGCTTTTAACATTGGTATTTTTTAATCCTTCAGTTTCTCCCTGCCAGACCGGGTTGGCAGCTGATATATTTGGTGATCTGGGATGGTTTATTAGTGGTTTTTTTACATTTATTAAGCAGCTTTAACCTTTTTATATCAATCAATCTCAAACCATACCTTATGGTTCGGCAACTGCTGTTTTTTTTCTTTCTTGCCTGGTTCAAGGATTTTTATCTGGCAAGGGGCAAAAGAATAGCAGCTGCGAGGTGATGTGTCCATGATCAAAGTAATTCTTCAGGACAAATGGTTTTTCAGCTTTATTATCGGCTGGGTTGTTTTCCTGCTGCTGATAAACTGGAAGACCTTCCGTAAAAACGTCTGGGGCGGTGTATTAGCCGTCGTACTTGAGCTGTGGCAGGACGGTGAGGCTGCCAATTTTGGCATGTATCATTTTAAGTATGCGTTTCCGACAATCCTGGATGTCCCGGTTTTCTTTACCTTTGGAATCACCTTCACGATGGGGGTGATTTTCCTGCAGTTCATTCCAGAAAACCCGGACCTGCAGCTACTGCATCTGTTGGTTTTCACAGCGGGATTCTTACTTTTTGAATATAACGTCATTCAACATGAGATGCTTGTAACGCCATACTGGAACCTGGTCGGCAGTTACTTCGACAATATCGCTATTTTCGGATCCATGCTGTGGCTGAACAGCTTCATCAAAAGCAGAGTAAAATGGCGAGTTTAGTAGCATTGATAACCCGAAAAGAGGTGTTACCATGTGGAAATATTACTTATTTATGATCCTTGAAGGCATAGCAATATATGCCTGGTGCAGATTGATTGACTGGCTGAATAAAAAATATCCGGCATAGCCGGAACTTCACAGGATGCAGAGCTTAGTACCCCGTAACAGGCATGGAAGCTCAACAAGGGCTGCCCTCATTTTAGAAGCGCTTCAGGAAAAACTCAGGCTGCCGCGAATCATTTCTGCACAAAAGTTCCGGTACCATTTACAAAGGGACGATTTTGTGAATAATGGAAGGTAGATGATTCAAATCTGTGATGCCTCATGAAGATGTGTTTTCGTCATCGTGCGACAGTTTGACCGGGGATTGGGTTACAGAGAATGGGGAGGATTTTACGATGTTTATAGCTGACAGTGAAAGATATTCGACCATGAAATATAACCGCTGCGGACAAAGCGGGTTGATGCTGCCCGCGATTTCTCTCGGACTTTGGCATAATTTCGGCGGAAGGGATTTATTTGAGAATGGCCGGGAAATTGTAAGGCGTGCCTTTAACGCAGGCATCACTCATTTCGACCTGGCAAACAATTATGGTCCACCTCCAGGCTCTGCTGAAGAAAATTTCGGTAAAATCCTTCAAAAGGATTTCAGGGATTACCGGGATGAGATGATTATTTCAACCAAAGCCGGCTATTACATGTGGCCGGGGCCATATGGGGACTGGGGTTCGAAAAAGTATCTCGTTTCCAGCCTGGATCAGAGCCTGAAAAGGTTGGGGCTGGACTATGTGGATATCTTTTATCATCACCGGCCCGATCCGAATACTCCCCTCGAAGAGACTATGTCTGCGCTGGATTTGATCGTTCGTCAGGGCAAGGCCCTATATATCGGATTGTCCAACTACAGGGTGCCTGAAATGCAGAAAGCCTGCACCATCCTGAAGCAATTGGGCACCCCGTGCCTGATCCATCAACCCAGATATTCCATGTTCGACCGTTGGGTAGAGGATGGCCTGCTGGATTTACTGGAACAGGAAGGGGTTGGGTGCATTGCCTTCTCCCCACTTGCCCAGGGTATTTTAACCGACAAATATCTAAAAGGTATCCCCGCCGACTCCCGGGCAGCCGGACAGAGCATCTTCCTGAAGCCCGAGAATCTGACCGATGATAAGCTGGAGAAGGTTCGCAGGCTGAATGAGCTAGCCGATCAGAGAGGACAAACACTGGCACAAATGGCACTGGCATGGGTGCTTCGCGGAGGCCGGGTCACCTCTGTGCTGATCGGTGCAAGCAAGCCCGAACAGGTGGATGATTGCGTGAAAGCAGTTCATCATCTGGATTTCTCACAGGAGGAGCTAAACCAGATAGAAGAAATTTTAAGATAAAGTCTTCTTCTTGCGTTGCAGTTTCCCCATCAAAGTAAGACCAAGCCGGCTGAAGAATAGAATGGGCTTCATCAGGGGGCCCTCCATTTCCCGCGCTGTATTTGCAAGCTCGTTACGGATCGGGATATGCTGAGGGCATAACTTTTCACACTTCCCACATTGCTTGCACAAAGAAGCATAAGCGGGAGGGGAAGTAAACCCGCCAAGCCACAGATAATAATCAAATTTACCCTTTTGATGAAATAAATATTTGTTATTATACCGTTCAAAGCATTGGGGAATGTTCACGCCGGCAGGGCAGGGCATGCAGTAGTTGCATCCGGTGCACCCGACCTTCATCAAACGCCGATAGGTGTCCCGAACCTTTTCAACAAGCTGCAGTTCCTCGGGAGAAAAGGATCCTGGGGTTGCATCGGATGCGATCCGGATGTTTTCTCGGATATGATCGTCGTCATTCATACCCGACAGAACTACATGGATCTCGGGATGATTCCATATCCAGCGCAAGCTCCATTCGGCAGCAGAACGTTTTTGACTGGACTGGTTCCACAGGCTTTCAACCTCTTTTGGAACCTTTCCGGCAAGCTTTCCACCACGTAAGGGCTCCATAATGATAATCCCCAGCCCCTTATCAGCCGCATATTTTAACCCCTCGGTGCCTGCCTGGTTATCGGTATCCAGAAAATTGTATTGAATCTGACAGACATCCCAGGGGTAAGCCTCGACGACTTCTTTAAATAATGCTTTACCACCATGGAAGGAAAACCCGGCGTTCACGATTCTGCCGTCTCTTTTGGCTGCATTCAGAAAATCCAGAACACCCAATGAAACCATCTTGTCCCAGGTGGCCTTATTATTGATGTTATGAAGAAGGTAATAATCAATCCTGTTCGTTTGCAGGCGGGAAAGCTGTATATTCAGAAACTGATCCATGTCTTCTCTTGTGTTTACCATATAGATAGGTAGCTTGGTGGCAATCTTTACCTTGTCCCGAAAACCTTTGCTCAGGATCTTGCCGAGTACAGACTCGCTGGCTCCACCATGATAGGGGAAGGCTGTATCAAAATAATTCACGCCCTGACTGATGGCATAACGAATTTGCTCTTCTGTTTTTACAATATCGATGGCACCCTTGCGGGTGGGAAAACGCATGCATCCATAACCGAGGATCGAGAGGGAATCACCGGTTTTTTCAAGCTTTCTGCAGAGCATAATAAATCATACTTTCTCATCTGACAGGTCAGTCGAATTTCTGTAAAAAAATTAATTCCTAAAGCTGTCCCACAGTAGGTTAAAGGCCTGATCGCGGACATCAGCACTTTCATATTTCCCCGGGTGTTGTAAAAAGTATTGGATTTGGGTCATGGTCATACTGCTGACCATGGAAAGCAGCAGCTCGGGATCCATTTTCTTCACCAGCTCAAGGTTTGTTCCCTCCTGAAAGAACCTGTTCATATCGCTAAACATCATGAATCCCTGATCATGTGTTTTCTCGGATATGTAAGAGGAGTAGCTGAACTGCATGAAAAACTGATAATCCATTGGATACCGCATCCCCCATCGAATGATGTTTTCCCACATGCGCTTCATTTTTGCCCTAAATGAAGGCTGATCGTAAACACCTTCCATCATCAGCCGCACCAGGCGTTCCTTGCAATGCAGATACAGACTGTTGATCAGTTGCTCCTTGGTCTGATAATGGTGAAAAAGGGTGCCCGTAGCCACACCTGCTTCTTTCGAAATGAGAGAAGTAGGGGTTTCGTTGAAGCCTTTTTCCACAAAAAGCTTCAAAGCTGCAGTGAGTATTTTTTCCTTCGTTTCCATTTCATCACCAAATCGAGTATACACCTAAACCGACCAATCAGTCAATATATATTTGATAACAATTTATTGTGTGAACCAGCAATGATCAGGCTCACCTCAATTGACACTGCCCTATGGGTATGATATTTTGAAAATGGCTCTAAAGCATCAATTTCAATTCTGGGAGGAATGACCATGAAGCATCATCTTGTTGAAGGAAAAACTCTGCCCGAAGCATACCACAAATCATTGGTAAAACTGTATCAGGAGGGTTGTAAATACCCTTGCCCCGATTACGATACAAACATGCTGGAAACCTCCCTGACCCTGTATGTGGAGAATGCCATTGCGGAACCGTTCATTTCCAGGCTGTTCCCCGGCGGCCACAGGGAACTGCAGCAATATACCATGGAAATCGTTGATGGGATTCTCGACTTTAAAATCGGTGAAGGCAACTGCTGGGAGTATACCTATCACAACAGGTTTGCGCACCAGTTACCCTGGATCTATTCAGAATTAAGGAAAAATCCGTACACCCGTCGGGCTATCATGAATGTACGGGATTTTGAAGTGGATACGTCCAATTCTCATCCAGCCTGTTTACAGTCCATTCAGTTCTTCATCCGGGACGATAAATTACATATGAAGATCATGATGCGTTCCAATGATGCCGTCCAGGCTACCTTTATGAATGCGGTGGGCTTTATTGCGTTGCAAAGAAAGGTTGCGGCCGATTTAGGCTATGCGGTCGGAAGCTATACCCATACAGCCCACAGCTTCCATGCCTATGAAAGAAGCTTCAGTACCCTCGAGAAATATGTGAAGGATATACAGGAAAAAGATATTGATGATTTGACCTATCATTATGAAGAGTTTTACAAGGATCTGATGGAGGAAAGCATTCCAGAGATCATGCAACAGGTGAATGCGCTGAAGGAAAACCTGAAGAAGGAATAAGGCACATCAAGCCCCGGTATAGGAATGAAAAGCCTGAACCGGGGTTTTTTGTATTATAACCAAACTGTATCTTGATATTCTTCCGTCAGGTGCTATAGAATTAAGCCATAAATGACGAACATAATTAGAATAGCCAATGGAAAGAGAAAAAACATGGAAAAAGCAATAACTGAACAATATAATCAAACGATTTTTTCAGAGATCATTTCAAAGTATGGTCTGGAGCCAGACAAGGTTAAGCTTCTTGACGGCTTTGAAAGCTACATATATGAATGCTGCAGAGATGGTGTCGAATGCATTTTGCGATATCTCACACCAGACTGCGCCGAACGAAAGAACAGCTTCTTGCAGAGATGGACTATATCAATTACATGGCCGATAATGGTGTGCCGGCAGCGAGGTCGTTACCGTCCCCACAGGGGAACCTGATCGAAACAGCCGAATCCAACCCCCTTTTCGCTGGCGCATTGTTTGATAAGGCTAAGGGACACCCCCCAAAAAGAGAGTTCTGGCAACCCCTATTTATTCAAAATTACGGCGAGATCGTCGGGCGCATGCACCGGTTGACGAAGTCCTATAAAGCACCCACAAACTGCCGGCGGCCCGAAGGCATGGAGGATTTGGAGGGGTTTGCCGAAAAGTTTCTGCCGCCTGAAGAGAAGGAAATCATACGTGAGTGGAACACCATGCTGGACTATCTCCGTACCCTTCCGAAAGGTGTAGATGAGTATGGTCTGATCCATCAGGATCTCCATGGCGGTAATTTTTTTGTGGATGATGCCGGAGACATGACCCTTTTTGATTTCGATGATTGCCAGTACTTCTGGTTCTCCCATGATATCGCGATGTGCCTGTTTTATGTTGTGCCTCACCATTGCGAAAAGCAGGAAGACCTTGACAATGCAAGGATGTTTCTAAAGGAGTTCATGACGGGATACCAGCGTGAGAACCAACTGGATCCCAAATGGGTGCTGGAAATCCCCACTTTCCTGAGGCTGCGTGAAATGGATCTGTATGTCGCGATACACCGGAGCATGGACTTGGATGATCTGGGCCCATGGTGTGCAAGCTTCATGAAAAACCGTAAAGAGAAAATATTGAACGGTTTTCCGTATGTAGGTATCGATTACCATACGATTCTGTAAAATCGCCGGAGATCAGCTGCTTGCGCTTTTATAATGCTTCAGGCCAAACCTGAAAAAAGCAATTGTAAAAGCGGTAAACCCCACCACCACCGCCACAGCATAGATAAAGCCCATAGGGGACAGGACGCCTGTGAAAAATTGTGTCGGTATCGTGGACATGATCCCATATGGCAGTAAAAGATAAAACATCACTTTAAATAAACCTTTGAACAGGGTACCCGGTATCTTCATGCACAGGGTCAGCAGTTCTCCCTCCAGCCGCTCGATGGATGTGGTCTGGATGAAGAAAAAGGGGAAGGTGCGCAGGATCACTTCGATATCATAATATAGAACCTGCATCAGCAGCACCAGAAAGATATAGCCCAGGATTTTCCCTGCGGTGACCGGTATACCCATCAGGGATACGGCATAAATGATGATCCCAATGCTGGCTGCTGCAAGCGGCACCGATCCCATATCGATATTTTCAAAAGAAAGATGGAACAGGGGATGAATGGGCTTGGTGATATACAGGTCCATTTGTCCCGTTTTTATTTTCTCGGGTATAGTGATCACACCGAAGAAATACAGAACCATATTTACCGCATTGAGCAAAGAGAAGGTTCCGATAAAGAGCAGCATCTGTGGCTGGTCCCATCCGCCGATGGTATCTGTTTGCGCATAAATGGTCTGAAACATCAAAATTTGAATCAGAAACAGAGAGCCATCCACAAAGAACACGCTAAAAAAGGAAAACCGGAAGGCCATGCTTCGCGACAGCTTCATTTTAGCAAGCATTAGAATGATTTTTAGCTGTTTTTTCATCTTCATATTCCCACCCCGTCATATCTGTATTTCAGTTTTCTAAAGGAGATTGTGTTCAATACCGCGAAAAAGATATTCCAGCCTGCCAGCACCAACACTCCCGTCAAAGCCTCCTGCCCGTTTCTGCCCAACAGAAGCATTGTGGGCAGATAGGAGACATAGTAGAACGGAAGGAATCTCATCACCAGAAGAATTTTGTCGGACAACAGAGCCAGCGGGATAAAGGAGCCTGCCACAAACTCGATGATATTGTCCTTGATCATCATGAAAGGGCCGATATCAAGGAATTTGAATGCCAGGATCCCGATATAGTAATTCAATTGCATCATGAACAAAAGACCGAGCAGGATCAGCACAACAGACAACAGGATGTCATAGAAACTTCCGGCCAGCGTGATCTTCACACCGAATAAAAAGGTCCACAGCACCGCAGCGGCAAGGTTGAAGATAAGCAGGAAAAGAACAGTGCCTGCCGTATGAGCAGTAAAGTATCCGAAGATGTTCATCGGCCGTACCATATATTTTGAGAACAGGCCCTGGCGAATTTCTGCGGATATCTGCCATCCGGCTGACGAAGACTGGTTCAATTGTGCAATGAAGGAACTGATGATGTAATAGGATATCATCCCATTGAACGTAAAACCTGCCACTTCATCCTTCGTACTAAAAATAGCACCCCACAGTACATAAGCCAGAATGATTTTAGACACGCTGAAAACCATGCTGATAAAGATATCAAAGCGGTAGGCCATCTGGGATTTGAACATTATTTTTATGGTTTCGATATATTTCTTCATGCTTTCTCCCTTTCAGTAACACCGGGCTATCTCATTGAGCCTGGTAGATCCTTTCAATCACGTTTCCGATTTCCTCCTCTTCGATGGAGATATCTTCAATGGTACAGGAATGCATGATTTGCTGCAGTATTCCGTTCACGTCTCCGCGTTTGGCCAGGAACGAAAGCCTGAAGGGGTTCTGTTCGGTGATCTGTATCTCCGAACCTGGTAAAAATTCTGTAGCTTCTTCAAAGGAGACCGTGATCTTCTTATGGGTCTGATACTGTGAAAGCAGCACATCCAGCGCACCATCATAGATTTTCTGGCCGTGATTGATCACTACACAGCGCTTGCACAGGCTTTTAATGTCTTCCATGTAATGGCTGGTTAACAGGATCGTTGTTTTCCTGTCCCGGTTCACCTCTTTTAAAAACTCCCGTATCTGCTTCTGTGCGACAGCGTCCAGACCGATGGTGGGCTCATCAAGGAAAAGGATTTTCGGATCATGCAGTAGTGCGGCGATCAGCTCCATCTTCATCC